>JAEEGL017327986.1_pt1 | contig 13085 bp, 7 predicted proteins | sample 9134231 | NCBI WGS metagenome assembly JAEEGL01 (sample SAMN16246548, study PRJNA631951) | gut metagenome | biome: gut microbiome; feature: rumen; material: fiber-attached | host: Bos | place: Iran: Karaj | collected 2018-10 | reverse complement strand
AGGGCATAAGGTAAATATATCCTTATTCCTTTTTATAGTGATACTCCTTGAAATTGCCATATTATTAATTGGTTCGTATAAATTATTAACCAAAGTAAATTCCGTGTCGATATAGACCTTAGGAGGTACAGTTATCTATTATACTATTATTATAAATAAGAAATGCGCTTGTTTTGTCAGGCGCATTTTTTACTTTGCATTAATTCATGCATTCTAGCCCATTAATGCAGCTCCTCAAAGAAAGTCTCACAAAGATAGATACGCAGCAACTTTGACCACATTAACCAGACGGAGCTATGCTCCGCCGAAAAGTTCTACTATTTGTTAGAAACAGCAAAACAACATTGATGTTAGAAATTCCAGCCGAGCCTTTCAGCGGTAATTGTGTATAAACCTAATGTATTATGAATTATATAAAGAGTCACACTCTACTACATCCAAGGCCGTTGTCTTTTTCTAGAAGAACGGGAACACCTACCCGTCACGAGGGTAGGTGCTTTTTCATGCAATAAAGGGGCTTATGATGGTTTTAGTGGAATTACAATAGAGATTGCCGAGAATTCTTATATTTCTTTCAAATCGATTCTCGATCTCTCATCTTAAAAATCCCGATTTTTAGGCATAATCCCAATAATAACCTCCAGCTTTTTTGTATTCCTTTAAGTACACTTCTTATGTTTTTTGCATCAATTCCCACTTCTTTACTTGCAGATTGAATGCTTTCAAATCTCCTGATTATTCCCCCATCTAAATCTATCTGGTATACAGGTTCCATTGCTCATAAACCCCACCTCTTCTCACTCGCTTCCTGTAACCAACATATCTTCTATGTACAACTTCATAACGACTATAATCCCAATAATCATTATACCATTAGTCATTTAGATACGAAAAACACCCATAATAATCTATATCGTTTCTCAAACTGAACCATCCAAAAGTCCCATATTTATCAATAGTTTATTCCCCTTTAATAATCGTTTAACCAATCATTGATACAATTATGATGTGTACTTATAGTTTACTGCCACCATAGACAACATAATGCGACATAAAACTATTAAAGTGAGGATAAAAAATGATATTTTTAGATAATGATCTCAACCAAGACCCCTTCGGTAATCCAATACATCATCCACTTCATAATCTTTTTAGCCCAGAAGAGCTTACTTCCTTACATAATGATTTACTTGAAGATGTCATCAACGAACGTATACCTAGTTCTGACGGTGTTGACTTCTATTTTTTATTCTCTTTTATCAATGATAAAATGTCTGATGATTTCGAAATAATTGAACATGATTTTATTAAACACTGCGCTCATAAACTTACCACTTTTAGTGAGGTTGGATGGTATGACACCGAGGGGTTTGAATACTCAAACTCAGGGAGTTCGATAGGACAAAGAATTATACGTCTTATATATAACGGTGCAAAGCTTAGAGATGATTACTGTCTAACACTAATTATTACTCTTTACAAGACTTATCATCGTAATGAATTCCAAAAGCTCAAGCGGTTTTCATCAATCTCATTGGAAGAGATTTTTTCACTTTCCGAGGATGTTGATGGAAATAGCAGTCTTTTTACAGCAGGAAGAATAATAGGGATGTGCCTATTTTTGGGCATTTCTCTTAATCAAGATGTCTATGATTTTTTTCACTTCCTTTCTGCCAAGAAAAAACAACCAAAATCGATACTCTTTCCAGAGATAAAGCCATTCTCCATTGACGGGGATGTTTTTGATGAAGCAAATGACGTCGTAGACAAATGGTTCTCTATGACCAACGATACAAAAGAGAATCCTCAAGAAGTCTTATCAAATCCTTGTAACCAAGATAAAAAATTCACTGAAGCATGTCTTAGACTCAGAGGTTATTCTCCAAAATTTATAGAACGCAATTCATTTGAAAGAGCAAACCCTTCCCCAAAACAAAAAGCAATAAAAATCTTGTCAATTCTTAAAACATTATATCCTACAGAGGAGTTCACTCAAGAGGAGGTTTGGAACTACATTAGTATTTATGACAGTATTGATTCTCTTTGTAACATAGCAGATACGCTAAAGAATGTTGTTGATATGCTTTCCGGTGATCAAATCACACCAATAGCCACTTCAGATTCTCTCTTCAAGCCTGATAGCATATACCAAGTTAAGACGTCTGATCCACCCACTCCTGCTCCCGCAGTCATAATCAACAAATCTGATGATATACCGATTAGTAATAATGAATTATTGCAGGAAATAAGTACGCTCCGCTCAAAATTGTCAAATAAGGAGCACGAAATCAACTATCTTCGTGGAAAATGTCAAACTTCTGAACAAAACAACCAAGAACTCAGTTCTCTTGTAAGAAAATACGAGTCAGAAAGAGACGAGCTTATTGCGCTTAGAAACTTTGCCTATGAATCATTCTATGCGTCCACATATGAAGCCTCTGACGATGTAGATAATTATCTTCCACTACTTCAAGAATATAGAGTTGCTATTATTGGCGGACATGTCGGTTGGATAAATAAGCTCAAGAGCCTCCTACCACATTGGACCTACATACTACCGGATTCATATCGAACAATTGATGCTAACATTCTCGAAAACAAAGATAGAGTGTATTTCTTTACTGATTACCTAAATCATGCCAGTTATAGAAAATTCATTTCAATAATCCGAGAACGCAGTTTACCTTTTGGATATTTGAACAACAACAACCTCGACATGGTATTGATGCGGGTAGCAAAGGATCTTAGCATCCTTTAATACTAGAGATTATCTCAACTAATTCCGTGTTTGTACGATAGAACTGTATTAATATCGTTCAAAATAATCAAAAATAGTTTGAGTTTTAGGAGAAAAGACGATGAAATTACAAACCATGATTTGTCCCAAATGCAGCGGTCAGTTATATTTTGAAGACGACCAGGATACTTGTTTCTGCTCACATTGCGGAACTCAAGTTTTTAAAAGTGATAAAGGCAAAAGAACATATACATACAGAACAATAGACGAAGCAAAGATTAAAGAACAAGAAGTAAAACATGACATTGCAATTAAGCAATTAGAATTTCTAGAAAGAAAAGAAAAAAATCTTTCAAGCAAACCTTTATCGGTTTAGGTATAATGTTTGCTTTTACTGTCTTATTATGGTCAATACTTATTGCCTTTTTTTCTAAAGACGAAAAGAAATATCAAGAGATAGAAGCAGAGATGACCGCCCAAGGAAAAATTACCGCTGGAAGCGAATACGATTATAGGGACAAGAACTATAAGTCAGCTATTGCCATGCTAGAAAGTGCAGGATTTACAAACATAGAAACAGTAGAATTAAATGATACCGCTGCAAAAGATGGCATAGTTGATACAATTGCAATTGGCGGAAAGTCAGATTTTAAAAGAGAAGACTTTTGGAGTCCTAACGTTAAAATCATCATTACATATCATTAATTCAGAATGGGCTTATAGAATCATTCAATTCCAAGGACCATATGCTCCCTATCCAAAAAGCCTTGATATAAAAGGGCCTGGCTCAAGTCAGGCCCACAAAATGTTTGGCTATCCATTTTAATTGCTGTATTTGCTTGAAAGGAATATGATTTCTGTTACAATTACCGGAGCAACTGAAGTACCCCTTGATTGGTCTGATTTGAGTTACTCATCATGGATATTCCAGCTTGTTCAAGGATATTATGAATACTCTGCTGTACCATTTCTTTACTCATATCTATGTCTCTAATAAGTGATTCTGCAGCAGTCGTGTTTTCAGCGATGTTATTGTTATTATTATAGCTATGCTCAAGCCTATTCTGATAAGCTCCCATCATAGATCGTTCTTCACTAACATAATTTTGCATATTCTTTAGATAATCAATAGATCTACGTGATTCATCTGAAGAATTCATGCTTATTCTAGACATTCCCAGGGCATCTTTATCAATATGCGGAATTTCTATATAAAAACCATCATCAGATTCGCATCCCGTCTGAATCCATAGCTTTTTTCTTTCTTTTTCTGATACCTCTACTTCTTCTGTAATCGTGCGCTCATATTCATTATATTGATATTCCAAATTGTATCTTCCCGCTCTTATCATTCCTTGATCCGATTCAGGACTGTGAGCCATATTTTGTGATCCATAGAATAATAGCTGATTTGCTTTAGCACCTGGGACAACATCAGAAGCCGGAAAAATCTGAATATCATGTGCAAGTTGCGCCACCATATGGTAATCGTCCCAATATCCCTTTGTAGACATCAGATCCGTGATAAAATCCTGAGCATTATTGTATGATGCTGTGCCTACAGTTATATTAACATGGCTATACTCTGCAGATGAACTTACTCCAGATGGCGTCTGAGTGATTCCAGTTTTCGTATTATCAAAAAGAAGTTGTGCAGTTGCACCACATCCCAATGAACACGACATATCTAAAACAACTCCATGCAAACTCTTCCAGTCTTCTGTACTTTGAACGTTTGACATATCCAGCAAATAGTTTTTGTCCTCTCGAGTGCCGTAAGTTGTCACGTAACTGTAATCGCCAATATGATATTTTCTTCCCGACATATTAAGTAATCTCTGTATATCCGGATCAGTATCATAAGAAATTGTGTCCCCTAATGTAACACCAATTAACTCTTTAACTGTCTCTGTTCGAGTTACTGTCTCTGTGTGGGTATTTGTAGTAGTATAACCTTGAAGCACTTTAATCTCGTTGAATTCTGTTGTTTTACCAATACGATCCACTTCCTGTTCAATTCCATCTATTTCCTGTGAAATGTATTGTCTATCTTCATCTGTTAATGTTTCGTTAGCCCCTTTTACCAATAGTTCCTCAATGCGGTTAAGCATATCGTGAACCTCATTCATTGCTCCATCAGCAACCTGACATAGACTAATTCCGTCTTGAATGTTCTCACTACCTTGGTTAAGTCCACGAATCTGCCTTCTCATCTTTTCGGAAATGGCAAGACCGGCGGCATCATCAGCAGCTCTATTTATCCTATATCCTGAGGACAGTTTTTCTGATGACTTATTTTTCCGCTTGCTTGTTATATCAAATTGTCTCTGTGCATTCAACGCATGAATGTTATGTTGGACAATCATAGTCTGCTCCGGATAATTTTCTTCCTATACTATTATGCTATCACTACTTTTATCGGCCAATTATAACCAAAGGTAAACACTCACAGAAGCATATTCACTCCTTGGATTCAACAGATTCCAACACACCTCAAATATTCCAAATAACATCTACAGCCTTTTTACCGAAATATAGTTAAGTAACTCTTAAATAAGCATAACCAATGTAGAAACAATAAAAATGCCTCCCTCCCAGGTAACTTCTAATCGTTTATTTGGAAGGAAGGCATTACTTATCCAATTAGAACTAGTTATCTGTGTTCTTACCACACGTATTGTCGTGTTCAAGTTTCTCAAGCCTTCTGAAGATTTCCTTCAGATCTTGTACTGTGCTGTCAAGAATCTCTCCATTGAGTGCAACCGCATTGCTGGACCGTGGTTCTGAATTCATAGCATTCATACCTTCAGATACCAGGTAGAGATTGTCCCGTACCAGGCTCAATGTCAAAATGCTGTTTTCCATCGCAACAAAATCGTTGATTCGTTCATTTTCCATAGAATTTGTCTCCTTTCCGAATGACGAACAACAGTGTTTCCTTAGTATTGTTGCATGAAATATATTATACTGTCTTCCCTCCCATTCGAGTTAAGCATTTCTTATTTAACTATCACTGTGCATGTGAATGTCTTTGCATTGCCTGTTACAGGAGTAATAGTTCTGACGTAACCTGTGTATAGGCCACTTGTATTGTAGGTTTTCTTTTCTTCAACAGCATAACCACAAATCGTCGCTGTCAGAGTATACGTTCCAGGACTTGAAAATGTGTATTCTTTCTTACCCATGGTACCAGAATGTGTTTTTGATTCAGGTTCTTTTCTATAGGTAATTGTGTACTTTGTGCCACCGTTTTTATAACTCTCGACCACAGTGTCGCCTTGTTTAATCTCGCAAGAGAGTAACCAATCGGCGCTTATTTTAACAGGTTTATTCTGTTCCACATACACATTGCGATCAGTAGACGATATTGTCTCGACATAAGGATAATCCACTGTTACAGCAGCAGTTCCTTTAACGTTTTTATCAGCTTTTGAAATTACGGTTATTCTCGCGGTACCCTTGGATTTACCATAAACAACACCGTTTTTATCCACTGTCACAACATTCGTATTGCTGCTTGTCCATGTTACTTCTGGCTCATCACATCCTTCCGGAGCATAGACAGGCACCATAGTGAATTGGGTACCAATAATCATATTCACATCTTCCAGAGTAACGGACTCAGCCGCAAAACCAACAAGAGAGCCTCCTTTATAATTTCCCTGCCATACTGTAGATGCATTAACAGGTACTATCTTAAAAGATATCACTTTTGATCCCGTATACTCTCCACACGCCTCAATCCGCAGTGATGCTGTGCCCTTATTAATATTATTGTAATATGAGGTGATGATATAATCTTCGCCTATAGTAAGCAATGTCTCAACTTTGTTCTTCCCACTTCCCGTAACAAATGTTAGTGGCAGATCATCTAATTCAACTGGCTTGCCTGTATAATATTGGTTTGGAATCTTTCCAACCTTGACGGCGCTGAGATTCTTGACTGCTTTAACTACCCTATAAACAACTTCTGTCTTTCCAGTATAGTTCTTTTCTTTAGCAACAATTTCTGCAATGATTTCTGTTCCCTCAGGAACCACCTCTTGTTTTCCTATTGGTGCGTTAGTTGTCTTATTGGTATATGTAACCGAATAATCCGTATTTTCCTTTAGGAGCTTTCCATTAGCGTCATAGATAACCGGTTTTGAGTAATAATATGATCCCTTCTTTTTTGAATTTGCAGAAATATCAGCACACGATATAGCCAGCGTATTTATCGGCCTTTTAAATATACTAAATACCTGAGCATCTCGCTTTCCGACGAAATTACCCTTACCAGTTATTGTGAATGTAGGATTCTTTGTCCCACCTACCGCTTTGTTGTTTACATACTTTATTGTGTAATCGATACCTTCTCTTAATACCCAGGTATTTTCACCATTGGTGTAATTAACTAATGGTATCGGAGTTGCTCCGCTTTGGGAATAGTAGATTTCATCAGGTACAACAACACTTATACCCTCGTCACGAATAGACCGCGAAGCTATCTTATATTTCGCAGTCAGTTTTCCAGAGTAGCCTTCTTCTGGGACACCTTTAACTGTAACCGTTATAGTGCCTGCATTTACGAGAGAGGCACTATAACTAATTTCATAGCAACTACTATCTATCTGCGTTCCGGTTCCTTTTTTTCCAGTAAATACCTTTATTTCCGGTTCCTGCAGCTGGCCCGTATAAGTAACTCCCGGAGACAGCACTACACTTCCAAGCTTTATCCCAGTAATTGAAACAGTGACTCTCTTTTCACCTACATATATTCCTGTATCAGTAGGAAGTATAACTATTGTTCCTTTTCCAACCCTGTCGCATCCCTCAAATCTCAGTTTATAATCCAACGGATTCAATTCAGTCTTTCCAAGTTTTACACTCAAAGACGAATAGTCCGTCATAAGTGCTTCCATCTCTGCCATTGAGTAAGACTTCTTCAATCCCACAAAGACCGCACCCTTCAATGAAGGTGTTCCTTTTGCTCTGACAACAAATGTTTTATTAACCGTACCTTCATAATTGCCTATACCGGTGATAGTTACAACAGTTTCACCAACATCATATATCGGCTCGTATGAGAGTTTATAGTCTTTGTTTTCTTTTAACTGGACGTTATTATGATTGATAACAACCGTCGGTTTAATCGCTTTTCCACCATTAGGCATGCCCGTTACAATGTCAACATCTTCTGACTGAAGCTCAAGTGGGGTAATCCTAAAGTTCTTTGAACATTTTCCGCTAATGTTTCCTTTTCCAGTGATAGTTATTGTTGCAATGCCTGCATTTGTATTGTTTTTATATGAAACAGTGTATTCTGAACCTTTCCTAAGCAATGTATTTTCAAAATATACTCTTGGATCCGGGGTTATTTTATTTCCTGTGTACAAGTAAGAATCATCGAGTCCTACCGTCCATATCCCTTCTGGAACAGCAAAGCTTTCTTCAACCACTGTATCATTAGCAACATCTGTTTGGACTACCGTAACGATGCATGAAGCAGTATTAAGCAAGTCAGATGTAGTCGCTGTAATAACTGTTTTACCCGGACTCTTAGCGATAATTGTCCCTTGATTTACCATAGCTATAGCAGGGTCTGATGTCGCCCAAGTAATCCCTTTATCTGCGTTTTGCGGACGAACTTCCGCATGGATTGTTTTCTCATGTCCTACCGTCAATTGAATCGTGTCATAGTTCAGAGTTATAGTTGTGCTTTTTACTCTAGTCCAATATGCATAAAGCGTATGATCTTCCGCGATTGTAACTAAGCTTTCGCAAGTGGTTACTATTCCCGAGTCTAGAGATTCCACCCATCCAACGAAATAATAACCGTCATTTACAGGGATAGGTAATTCTCCATATAGACTGCCAAAAATCACCCTTTTACTCTCAGTATCAACATTGCCTCCGTTTGCATCAAACGTTACAGTGTACTCGTTCCCCTCCCATCTAGCATATAAACTGTGATCTTGAGACTGGTCTACTATTGTATCTGCTGTTACCAAAGCTCCCCCAGTCTTCTGTGTATACCACCCCCGGAAAGAATAACCATCTCTATCTCCTGGATCAGGCAACTCTCCATACCTTCTTTGCGGCTCAACATACTTTACGAAGTCAAGCTTAAGGCCATCATATGTTTCAAATGATACGGTGTAATACAAAGTTGAAAAATGAATAGCAGCATTCTTCATAACATAATAAACATTATCAGATAATACACCCCAATCTTCCGGTGTCCCCGGGTAGTAAACATCAGTAATTCCATCACAGTCCGTAAAAGCTTCATTTCCTATACTAGCAATACTCTCCGGTAGCACTACCTCTGTCACACTACCACACCCATAAAACGAATATGGGCCAATCGAAGTAATACCTTCTTCAACTACGATTCTATTTATAAATTGTCTATAAGAAATCCATGGAACAAAATCAGTAGAATAATCTGGGATTGCTCCAACCCCCGACAAAGTCAGAATGCCAGCGTTATCAAACGACCAGCGAATTTGATCATTACAATCTCCACTTACCGAATAGTCTTCATAATGAAATATCGCATTTCTAAAATAATATGAGCAATTGGTCCCAAGCGTAATATTCTTCCAATTTTCCTCAGTTCCACCATAATACACATCAGATAACAAGTTGCAGTTGGTAATTGCATCATTTCCAATACTTATGACTGTAGATGGGATCATAATGGATTCAATTTTTGTGCACCACCCAAAAGCGGCATTTGATATATTTGTTATTCCATATGGAACCACAATAGATTCCAGTGAAGAACACATTCTGAATGCGCTATCTCCTAATGACGACATAGTATATGGCATGCTTACCTGTTTTAACTCGCTGCACCCATTAAAAGCATACTGTTCAATACTATCTATACTATTTGGCAACTCTATTTCAGTAATGCTCTCACAACGGTAAAACGCATATTCACCTATACTAAGAATTGTATTAGGCAGATATACATCTGATAAATCCTGGCACCAATAAAAAGCACGATTTCCAATTCTTCTTATTCCTTCCGGAATCACTACCGATCTAATAGAACTGCACCCCGAAAACGCATTATCTGGTATGGAATCATCCCAAGCAAATTCAATATCATACCCACCACCTACTGGGCCAACAGAGACAAGTTTCCAGCATCCATAAAAGATTCCTTCATTTGGAAGAGTGCTATTATCAAAGCCAATTTTGTTTAGACTTTTTGGAATACACAAGTGTTCAATACTATAGCACCCCCGAAAAGCTGACACTCCTATACTGGTTAGGCAATTTGGCAAAACTATATCAGAAAGATTTCCGCAACGCGCAAACGCATAATCACCGATACTTTCCACACCTTCAGGCAAATCTATACCTGTGATGTTGCATTCTTCAAAAGCATGGCTTCCTATTATAGAAATACTGTCGGGCAGTATAACTTCTTCGAGATTCGTAAATGATAAACCATAGTCAGGAATTGCATTCTTCCATCCAAATTGAGCATCATAATCTCCACCAATGGGGCCTGCAGTTGTTATTCCCGTACATCCAGTAAACGGCGTATTACCTATACTTGTACAGCTTTCCGGAAGCGAAATACTTGTTAAACTACTGCAATTATAAAAAGCATTTTCACCCAGGCTCTTTACGCCTTCAGGGATCGTAATTCTCTGCAAAAGAGTACAGTAATAAAAGGCATTGTCTCCAATTCTATTTACAGAGTTTGGAATTATCACTTCTGTCAAACTATAACCGGAAAAAGCCCCATTTGGTATCTGCTCCCAATTAATCAGGATATTGCAGTCGCTACCATATGGTCCCAGTGTAGTTAGTTTGTTACAATTTCTGACGACGTTAGCATCAAAACCTTGTACTGACTTCGGAATATTGATTCTCTCTAAATCCGTGCAGTACTGAAACGCCAATTCCCCTATAGATTCAATTGTCTCAGGTAATACAATGCTCTTAACTTTCGAAGCCCTAAGTGCATTAGCCGGAATAGTTTTTTTCCATTTGAATTCAATATTATATCCACCGCCATAAGGTCCTGCACTGATAAGCTTTTCACATCCATCAAACGTTTTCTCACCCATACTTGTTACTCCTTCAGGCAAGACAACGCTCTCTAAATTGACACAATTTTGAAATGCATATTTACCTATGCTCAGAGTGTTCTCTGGAACCACAAATGAAACTAATGCACCACAGCCACTAAATGCACTTTCCCCAATAGCCGATACATTTTCGCCTAAAGTAACTTCTGATAAAGAACTACATCCATAAAACATTGAGTTATCTATAGTCGTTATGTTTTCTGGCAAAATAACACTTTTAACATATGTGCTATTCATAAAGAATTGATAAGGTACTCCTTCATCCCAGTTGAGTTCAGCGTCACACCCGCTTCCCAACGGTCCAACCGATGAAAGGCTTGTGCAGTCTTCAAAATAATATGAATAACGCTGATCTACCGGGCATAGCACTTTGGCTTTTTTTAATGCAGTACATCCAGCAAATGTTGCACGACCTAATGTGACATTTGCTGGAATAAGAATCTCCTCAAGCGAAGTACAGTTGCTAAATGCTCCCTGCGAAATGCTTTCAAGATTTTCAGGTAATGTTACCTCTTTGACTTTCTCAAAGCCCGAAAACAGGAAATAACCGATTCCCTTTACACTATTGTCGATCGTAATCGTGCTAACATTAGCAGTATTGTATGCCCAATAATAGCTTTCCCATGTATATCCACTGCCTGTCAGATGAATAGTTTCCAAAGCTGAGCATTCAGCGAAGGTAAAGTCTCCCATTGTAGCAACAGAAGAAGTAATAGTTAGATTAGTTAATGCATCACAGTTTCGAAATGCATCTTTCTCTATTTTCTCAACTCCATCCTGTATTTCAACAATCTCTATAGCATCAAAATCCTTAAAAGCGGATGCTATTACATTTTTTACACCACCCCCAATAATCACTTTTTTAGCACTCGTTTTAATTGAAGGCAAAAGAACAGAAGTCCACGGACTACTTGTCATTGTTCCCTCGCCAGAAACAATCAATGTTTCTCCATCAAATTCCCAGGTAACTCCGTCACCACAAGTACCTGAATTAACAGAATCTCCTAGAAGCATTTCATCATCAATCGCTTCAATTACATCCTGAGTATCGATGTTGTCTGTTTCTAAAAGTCCTATAAATCCTTCATCATAGTCCTCATTAGATGTCATTTCATCAGGCATCGAGCCTTCATCAGTTCTGAAATCTTCATTTCCTGAGTCTTCTATAAGATCATCATCTGCCTCTTCTTCATTTGAAGCTGATAATGCATCAACATCCGCTAATGTCACTCTGTCTTCTATAACTTGCTCGTATTCTTCAGTCAGTACTTCAGAGTTTTTATCATGATTGACATCGCCAGAAGATGTCGTGATCATACTTTCTTCATCATATTCTTCAGTATTATAAATTCCTTCAAATGCATTCGCACCAAAAGACGTTCCAAGAACATTTATTGCAAGTAAAAGCCCACTTGTTCTATAGAAAATGCTTCTCTTCATAGCGAAACTCTCCTTTTCCAATCCATAAAATGGCATAATTCCACTTATAAATATGATACCAATTGATTAATAATATTCAGTAAACATATTGACAAATCTTTATAAATTACATTCACCACTGGGTTCTACCATGTTTTTAGAGATAAGAAAACCACCGACATATCAATTCGTCGGTGGCTCTACTATGATATTTCATATGGTCAGGCTCTATACTTAATAAATCTGTCAATTTGTTATAAGTTGTAAATTGGTTGTAAATTCAATGTCTTTAGCACAATATCCGCATGAATACAGCGTTTCAGCCATTATGTTAGTACCTTGCCGTGGCAGACGAATAGAATTCTTATCATTTATCTTCGCTCCTTGAAATTCTGAGTTATTCCCTGTAATGCGCACCGTTGCGGGATAAAATTTGTGTTCACATATCACGGTGACAGAACTATAATATCACAGTTTGTGTAATAAATAGGAATATCGGGAAAATCATGGACGTGAAAAGCAGTCAAAAAGTAGTCAGGCACATTTTCGATTCTGAGATATTCTGAGAAATGATAAAGTATCTACTACCACTTATTTGTCTTACCAAAAATTGGACTTATGAAGATAAAAGTACGATGACGTTGTACTTTTGAGTAAAAGAAAAAGACGCATAAACCATATAGTTTATACGCCCTGTCAGTCGAATAAAATGTCTCTGTTATTCGTTCCCACTGTGCGTTTTTTCGCACCGAAACTATAGCGATACCGTAAATGTACTTCCGCTTCCCGGCCAGCTGGAAACAGTAATTTCTCCACCACATAACGTGACGATACGT
>JAEEGL015920435.1_pt1 | contig 13085 bp, 7 predicted proteins | sample 9134231 | NCBI WGS metagenome assembly JAEEGL01 (sample SAMN16246548, study PRJNA631951) | gut metagenome | biome: gut microbiome; feature: rumen; material: fiber-attached | host: Bos | place: Iran: Karaj | collected 2018-10 | reverse complement strand
TCCAAGATGTGTTGAAATTGAAAGAAGATTAATTAAGGAAATGGATATTCCTGTATTCCATGATGATCAGCATGGTACTTCTATTATTGTTGCTGCAGCATTTTTAAATATTGAAAGATTCACAAAAAGAAAATTAAAAGATTTAACACTTGTAATGTCAGGTACAGGTGCAGCTGGTTCTCAGGTTGCAAGAATGCTTAAAAAAATAGGTGTTGGTAAAATATATGCATATGATATTACTGGTGTTATTGATAAGAAAAAATATGATTCATATAATTTCTTAATAAAAGAATTAATTGATGATGGTATTTATGATACACCAGAAAATCATGATAATACCCTTGCATCTATTTTAAAAGGAGCTGATGCCTTTGTTGGAGTTTCAGCACCAAATCTTGTAACTAAAGAAATGGTTAAAACAATGAATGAAAAGCCAATTATATTTGCAATGGCAAATCCTACTCCTGAAATCAGTTATGATGATGCAATTGAAGCAGGAGCTTATATTGTTGGTTCAGGACGTTCTGATTATCCAAATCAAATTAACAATGTTTTAGCCTTCCCAGGCCTATTTAAGGGTGCTTTAAGCGTTAGAGCATCAAAGATTAATGAAGAAATGAAATTAGCTGCTGCAAAGGCTATTTCTGAAATCATTAAAGATGATGAATTAAGATGTGATTATATAGTTCCAGGTGCATTTGATAAAAGAGTTGTACCTGCAGTTAGTAAAGCTGTTGCTGATGCAGCAATTAAAACTAAAGTATCAAAATTATATAAATAAATTAAAAATGGTGTGTTTATCACACCATTATTTTTTGCATAGAAAAGGGCTCAATTTTGAGCCCTTAATTTATTATTCAGCTTGAACTTCTTCTTCAACGTCATGGATAACTTTAACAGCTGTAGAATTTGTTGCCATTAATACCTTTAATGCATCAGCATCAAAGTATTCAGCATAAATCTTTAAGCTTCTATCCATAGCACCACGTGCCTTAACATGGATTACATTACCAGAAGTAACAACATGTAATGATTTTAATACATCAATTGTAACTTCTTCGCCTTCAACGAAGTGTGAACATAAAGTATCTAAGTAAACAGTTGCTCTTTGTTCTTCTTCAGCTAAAGGTTCACCTAAAATTGCTGGAATATAATCTTCGATATTATCAGGGATTCCATCAGGAAGTGAAGATACAGTCATAGGCTTACCCATAACATCTCTTGATAATCCTAATTTACCTAAAATTGCTTCTCCATTTGGAACTAAATCAGCTGTATAATCAGTTGGTTCAAATCCTCTCTTAGGCTTAACAGCTCTTGCAGCCATTAATAAGTCAACTAATTCTTTGAAATATTTTAAACCTCTTGGAGAACGTACCTTAATCATTGTTGGAACTTCAGCATATTGCTTCTTTTCATGCATATCCTTGTAATGATACTTAGAGCCTTCTAAGCTTGTAGGATCGATAGCTAAGAATACCTTAACTGCCTTACCACCTAATGCAACCTTAGCAATTAAGCCTTTATATCTAAATGTTTCACATCTAGAAGAATATCTACCCTTACAACGATACATTACTAAATAATTCTTAATTTCAGAATAATAATCCTTTGTTTCAGGTTGAGCATACATTAATTTAGAATTGAACTTAGTTCTAATCTTCTTTGGCTTACCTTCAGAATCTAATACTTCAAAGTCATTAACTAATACGTTAGACTTCTTTTCAGCTGGTTCTTCTTGAACCTCTTCAGAAGCTTCTTCATCTTCAGGTTCTTCAGGTTCTTCTTCCTCTTCTTCAGGTTCTTCCTCTTCTTCATCTGCTTCTTCAGCATCTTCTTGAACTTCTTCTTGAACAGGTTCTTCAACAACCTCTTCAACGACTTCTTCAGTTGGTTCTTCTTCAACAACCTCTTCAACAACTTCTTCAGTTGGTTCTTCTTCGACTACTTCTTCAACAACTTCTTCAGTTGGTTCTTCTTCATAGCCTAATGCTTCAGCTTCTTCAGCAGAAATTTCATTACCATCTTCATCTACATAGATAACTTCTTCTTCAACTTCTTCACCTTCAACTGGTGCTTCAACTTCATTTCCATCTTCATCTACATAAATAACTTCTTCAACAACTTCTTCTTCAGCAGGTTCTTCTTCAACAACCTCTTCAACGACTTCTTCAGCAGGTTGTTCTTCAGCAGGAGCTTCTTCAGCTTGAGCTTCTTGAGTTTCTTCTGCAGGAGCTTCTTCAGCAGGAGCTTCTTCAGCTTGAGCTTGTTCTTTAGCCTTAGCTTCATTAGATTGAAGAATTAAATCTTCTAATAAGATACCTTGATAGTTATTTAATCTAATTAATTGAGTAATAGCAGCAAATAATACGAATACTGCTAAAACAATTACAGCAACTGATGTTAAGATATTTGCACTAAAATCTTTAATATAGAAACCAAAGAATGCAAATATACCTAAAGAATATAAAGCGATATGTGAGTTAATTGAAACAACATAATCAACCTTTTCTAATTCAGGTGATTTTAAATTTCTTAAAATTAATACAGCTAGCATGTTAATTACACAAATAGCAATAACGCCAATTGAGCATACCATTGCAGCCTTATCTAAGATTAATGGGTTTCTACTAATGCTAAATACATCTAATAAATCCCAGAATGAATCTTTTCTATAAGTTGAATAGATGAATAAACCAGCAACACCAACACCTACCATGATAGGTAATAAAATTGAATGGCTAGAATATACAGATGCGAAATATCTATTCCATTTTAATTTACTAGACTTATAATCTCCAGTAAATGTAAATCCTCTTAATAATAATGCAACAACAAGTGCAGCAAATATAACAATGATAGATTCAGTAACTCCCTTGATTGATACTGTATTATATAATAAAATTAATGTAACTGTTTCAAATCCAATAAAGAATAATACATCAACAAAGTTAGCAAAATTAGATGATTTGTTCATTGAGATAATTAAACCAGCAAGAACAATTACTACTGCTGCTAAAACACCATATAATACGATATAGTTATGAACATATACATTGTTTTTAATAAACCAATATCCTGCACATAATCCTAAAGAGATAACTGCTGAACAAATAGGGTTAAATGAATTAGCAATAGCGCCAATATAACCATTGAATCCCATTCTTTCAGTAACATCCTTTTTACCGATTAAGCGAATTAATATTTCAATAAATGATAAACCACAAGCACCAGCACATATATATAATACTTTAGGAGAATTTTCAAATAAATTCTTTAAATCCTTAGTAACATATAGTATTCCAGCAGAAAGTGCAATACCTAATACATTAGAAAATCTAAATGTATCAATTATACCAACCTTTTTTGACTTCAATCCTACTAAACCAGCTAACGCAATTGCAATGAATACAGCAGGCGCTAAACGTTTAAGTAAAACTGCAACAATGCTTTCAGATTGTTTTACATAAGCTAAAATTGAATCATTAAAGCTTACATAAGAAATTACAGCAAGCATTACACCTAGTATTAAAACTGGGAAATATCCTGCAGATTTTCTAAAAGCTGCGAAGTAATTTTTTTTCATCATTTATCCTCTCCTTTATGAAAAAAGTACATACTTTGTTTCATTTTATTATTTTTTCTTATAAATTGCAATAATTCTAACAGCTTTTTTTATAAAAAGTATGCGTTTTTTACGAAAAAAGTGGGGGGTAACCCACTATTTTTCTAATTTCTCAAATTTTTCAATAATTTTTCCAACAAGAGGATGTCTTACAACATCATCCTTATCAAATACTATTAAACCTACCTCATTTAAGTCAGATAATAGGTTGGCTGATACTTTTAAACCTGATTTTTTAGCTTGAGGTAAATCTACTTGTGAAATATCACCAGTTACTATCATTTTAGAATTAAAACCTAATCTTGTTAAAAACATTTTTAATTGGTCAATTGTTGCATTTTGGGCTTCATCTAAAATAATAAATGACTTTTCTAGGGTTCTTCCTCTCATATATGCTAAAGGTGCTATTTCAATAATTTGCTTTTCAATTAATGTTTGAGTTTGTTGAACACCTAGCATATCATATAATGCATCATATAAAGGTCTTAAATATGGATCAACCTTTTCTTTTAAATCTCCTGGTAAAAAGCCTAGTGATTCACCAGCTTCAACTGCAGGTCTTGTTAAAATAATTTTTTCTATATTTCCTTTTTTTAATTCAGTTACTGCATAGCATACAGCAAGATAAGTTTTACCTGTACCTGCAGCACCTATTGAAAATACTAAATCCTTTTTATCTAAGGTATTAATATATTCATCTTGTTTTAATGTTTTAGCATATATTGGTTTATTATTTATTGTATGACCAATAGGCTTTCTTTTTTTAATAAATTCTAAAAACCTTGCAGTTTTATCTTCTTCAACAACGCTAATTACATAATAAACATCTCTTAAGCTAATAGTAAATCCTTTTAAAGCCATTTCCTTTAAAACTGTAAAAATAGTTTCAAGCTTTTCTATTTTTATTTCATCAGTTAAATTAGTTAATACTGAATCACCATGAATATCTATTGATGCTTCAAATACTTCTTCTAATGCTTTTAAATTTTCACTATTAACCCCTGCTATTGTTTTACATACCTTAGCATCATCAATTATAATTCTTAACTTCAAAAAATTTTACCTCCTGAATTCCAAAACTTCATGTGTTATTGGATGTGGAAATGCTAAATAATAAGCTTCTAATGAATAATCCTTAAACTCACCTTTTCCACCATATTTTGCATCTCCATATAAAGGATGTCCAATTGATGCCATTTGACATCTAATTTGATGGAATCTTCCTGTTTTTAAATCTATTAATAAATCTGTTACAGTTTCATCTTTTATTTTTCTTATTTTTTCTGTTTTATAATATAAAATTGCTTCCTTACCAGATTCATCAATAACTGATTTTAATGCTTTTTCATCTTTTCTTATATAAGATTTTAATTCTATATATTCATCCGCATGAACCTCACCTATAACTGTAGCTCTATATGATTTATGAAATTCATGATTCATTATTGATTTATATAATCTTTCAGCTGCTTTACTTGTTTTAGCATAAACCATAATACCTTTTGTATTCATATCTAGTCTATGAACTAATCCTAAATAAACATTTCCTGGTTTATCATATTCTTTTTTAATATAATCCTTAATTATAGTTAGCATATCAGGCTTATCAGAGCTATCAGGCTGAGCTAATATTCCTCTTGGCTTAAAAACTACAATAATATGGTTATCTTCATATAAAATATCTAATTTATTCATCTAAAGAACTCCTTATATTTTCAATTAATTCTACAGTTTCATTATTTAAAAACGATGTTCTATTAAATATTAAATAAACATTTTGTGATGCTTCAAAATTAAATAAATTTACCTTTTTTAAGATTCCTTTATCAAGTTCCTTTTTTACACTTTCTTCATAAACAAATCCTAAAGCATCATAATTTAATATTTGATTAATTAATGTTGGTACACAATTACCATATATAATAACATTATTTTTAAATCTTAAATTCTTATCTCGTAATGCTTCTGTTGTAGATCTATATAATCCTGAATCTTCACTACCTAAAACAATCGTAGCTTGATTTGCTAGATCTCTTGTGATTTTATCATAATCCTTATATTGTCCATCAGATTTACAAACAACGCATAAATTAGCTTTTGTTAAATAAAATGAATCATAAATTGCAGAATCAAAAGAATTATCAATTATGGCAAAATCGATTTGGCCTTCTCTTAATTTATTCATTATAATTTCATAATTATATTGATATTGATTAAGTCTAACCTTAGTCTTTTTTATATTTTCTGTAAAATGAGGTAGCTCATCTATACAAAAGGCTGTCATAGGTGTCATTGCAAAATTAGCAATAATTCTATTGCCTTGTTTAGATAAGGCAGCTTCAAATTGATTATAGTGCTGAATTGCAATTTGAGCATACTCCTTTAACAAAATACCAGCTTTAGTCAGTTCAAAAGTCTTAGTATCCTTAAATAATGTAATATCATTATCAGATTCTAATGATTTAATATGATGAGTTACTGCTGGTTGAGTTATATATAATTTTTTTGCTGTGTTAGTATAACTTTTTTCTTCTAATAGAGTCAAAAAAGTCTTTAACCTTGTATCGACCATAATTTCACATCCTAATTATAAATAAAATCTATCTATTTAGTATATTATATAAATTTTATTTATATATGTCAATCAAAGTTAAATAAAAAACAGAGCCAAAGCTCTGTTAATTATTATTGAAATATTGAATTTAAAATTTGAGAAATATGACTTACAGGTACAATTTCTAATACATTTCTAACTTCTTCTGGAATATCTTCAATATCTCTTTCATTTTCTTCAGGGATAAAGATTTTCTTTAATCCAGAACGAGATGCAGCAATTGATTTTTCTCTTAAGCCACCAATTGGTAGGACTGAACCTCTTAAAGTAATTTCTCCTGTCATACCAATATGACAATCAACTGGCTTACCAGAAAGTGCTGAAACTAAGGCAGTTGTTAAAGTAACACCAGCAGATGGACCATCCTTAGGTACTGCTCCTTCAGGAACATGGATATGAACATCATTATTAGCTAATGTTTCTTTTGAAATACCATATTCTTCAGCATGAGCTTTTACAAATGAGAATGCTGCAGTTGCAGATTCTTTCATAACATCTCCAAGCTTACCAGTTAAGATTAAGCCACCCTTACCAGGATATGTTGTAACTTCAATATCTAGAGTATCTCCACCAAATGTTGTATAAGCTAAGCCTGTTACAACACCTACTTGGTTCTTTTCTCTATTCTTATTATTAGTAAATCTAATCTTACCTAAGAAATCAGTAACATTATCTTTAGTAACTGAAACATTCTTTTCATCTTCAATTAAAATCTTAGTTACAGTCTTTCTACAAATAGTAGCTATCATACGATTTAATTCACGTACACCAGCTTCTCTTGTATATCCTCTAATAATTTCATACATAGCATCATCAGAAATTGATAATTGTTCTGCCTTTAAGCCATGTTCTTCTAAATTTCTTGGAAGTAAATGCTTAAAGCCAATATTGAATTTTTCAATTTCAGTGTAGCTTGAAAGTTCAATAATTTCCATACGATCACGAAGTGGTCCTGGAATTCCAGATAAATCGTTTGCTGTAGTAATAAACATTACTTGGCTTAAATCATATGGTTCTTCTAAGTAGTTATCTGAGAAGAATTTATTTTGTTCAGGGTCTAAAACCTCAAGCATTGCTGCTGCAGGATCTCCTCTATAATCAGCTGTCATCTTATCGATTTCATCTAGTAAGAATACGGGATTTACTGTACCAGCATCCTTCATACCCTTTAAAATTCTTCCTGGTAATGCACCAATATATGTACGTCTATGACCTCTAATTTCAGATTCATCTCTTACGCCACCTAAAGATTGCTTAACGAATTTTCTTCCTAAAGCTTCACTAATAGATCTTGCTAAAGATGTTTTACCTACTCCTGGAGGGCCTGCGAAGCAAATGATAGTTGATGGATTTTTACCAGTCATTTTCTTAACTGCTAAATATTCAATAATTCTATCCTTTACCTTTTCAAGTCCATAATGGTTAGCATCTAATTTAGCTTTAACATCCTTTAAATCATTATTATCATCACTTTGTTTATACCAAGGTAAGTTAATAATCCAATCTAGGTATGTTCTAATTAAATTAGATTCAGGTAATTGAGATGAAGTTGAAGCATATTTTTGAAGCTCATTCATTGCCTTATCATAAACATTTTTAGGTAATTTAGCTTCTTCAATTGCTTTTCTTAATTTTTCAACATCCTCTTCTGTTCTTGCCTTATCGCCAAGTTCATTTTGGATAGCCTTCATCTTTTCTCTTAAATAATATTCCTTTTGAGAATCATCGATTGATTTTTTAACATCCTTATTGATCTTGTTTTCAATTTCAACAATTTGTTTTTCTCTTTCGATATCTTCTAAAATCATTTCTAAACGATTTTTAACACTTAATTCAGCTAAATATCTATATTTAGATAAATTAGAATTAGTCTTTAATTGGAAAGCAATAACATCTGATAAAACATCAGCATTTGTTCCAGTTTGTAATAATTTAGAAATTTGGTCTGTAGAGCCTAATAAAGAAATTGCTCCCTTAGAAATATTAGATGCAATATTCTTAAGTAAAGCTGCTTCTTCCTCATCGCCATTTAATATAGAAAATAGCTTTTCATAATTAACTACAAAATAAGGATCAACAGATGTATATTCTAATACTTTTACACGATTTGTAATCTTAAATTTAACCTTATAATTATTATTAGGTAGTTTAAGCTTTAAAGATATTTTTGCTAATACAGCAATTTCTTCAATATCTTCAGGAGCTACATCAACAGCAGCCGCATCCTTTTGAATTAAAAGAATGATATTTCCGCCATACATTTTTTCAGCTGAATCTAATGCTGAAACTGATGCTTGTCTACCAACTTCAATACGAAGTTCATTATTAGGTAATGGTAAAACTCCTCTTACTGCAATTGCAGGTAGAACTATTTTTGTATTATCTTCCATAATAATCCTTCCTTTCTTACCGATTTATAGTCTTCGGTGATTATATATTACAACATTTTTGGCACTTTTACAAGTAGTTTGCCAAAAATATTTAAAATATCAATAATAATCGATATAATTATAAAAATAAGAGGGGTTAAAACCCCTCATTTATAATTTAGATTTCTTTAGCATTTTCTAAGATGAAGTTCATGAAGTTTTCGTAAGTAATTGTATTTACTAATTGTTCATGTTGCTTCTTTAAGATTGCATCAGCAGTCTTGCCTTGAACCTTAGCAATTTCTTCAGCCTTAGCTTTTACTTGTTCTTCTTTAGCAACTAAGTTTTCCTTTTCAATGATTTCAGCAGCAACTAAATCAAATAATGCTTGACGTGTAGCTTGTTCATTGATTCTCTTATTGAAATCTTCAGCTGTAATTTGCATTAAGCTTAAATAAGTTTCAAATGGGATGTTGTATTGCTTAGCTTGCATTTCAAATTGAGCTCTTAATTGGTTAGCTCTTTGTGCAGGTAATGATTCAGGCATATCAACCTTAGTACCATCTAAAATCTTATTAACGATTTCGTTTGTTTGTCTATCCTTTTCAGATACAACTCTTGCATCTTCTAATTCTTTTTTCTTTAATGCTTTTAATTCATCTAAAGTATTAGCGCCTTTAACATTTAAGCCCTTTACATATTCATCAGTGAATTCAGGTAATTTTTCTGATTTAACTTCATGAACTGTAACAGTGAATACTGCAGCCTTACCAGCTAAATCCTTTGCGCCATAGTTTTCAGGGAATGTAACATTTACATCTTTAGTTTCTTCAGCCTTCATACCGATCATTTGATCTTCGAAGCCAGGAATGAATTGACCAGAACCGATTTGTAATTCATAGTTTTCAGCCTTACCACCATCAAATTCCTTACCGTCAACCTTACCTAAGAAATCAAATGTAGCATAATCGCCTTTTGCGATAACTTGTTCAGCTTTTACTTCTTTAGTAATATCTTTTGAAGCTAATGCTTTAACTGAAGCTTCAACTTCTTCATCAGTTACAACTAAATTCTTCTTAGCAACTTCTACACCCTTATATTTAGGTAATGTAACTTCTGGTAAAACATCAAAAGAAATAGATACTTTGAAATCTTTACCTCTTTCTAACTTACCTTCAATATCAGGAATGAATTGACCACAAATTTCATCAACTAATTTTTGATCAGCTAAAATTTCTTTTTCTTTTTCAGCTAAAATTTCATTTAAAGCTTCATTGTATAAAGATTCAACACCATAATGTTTTTCATAAACAGCACGTGGTGCTTTACCTTTTCTGAAGCCTTGAATTGTAACTTTAGCATTATTGATTGTAAATGATTTATCTAATGCTTTTTCAAATTCATCAGCAGTAACATCAAATATAGCTTTTACTCTGCTGTGTTCTAACTTTTCAGTAACCATTATTTTAATCGCAGATTAGAGATTTTATAAGGAATAATCTGCTCCTCCTAACAAATAATTAATTTATAATCTCTTGATTCCTTATTTTATTTATAAAATAGCCAAGAAATATTATAACACATACTTTAAAAAAGTAAAGAAAAAACTACTTTTAAACAAAGAAAAAGGCTCTTATTTCTAAGAGCCAATATATATTGAATAACTTCTCCTCTTAATTTATTTAATATATTACTAATTTAATTATACATTATATCAAACAAATTAGGACAACACATTTTCTACAAAGTGAGGAAATTTAATAAACAACAATGCTTAATAAGTATACTTTAGCATTAAATGTTAACTATTTAGCAAATAAAAAATGTGCTGATTTTTGATGTCAGCACATTTTATATGAACTTATTCTACAATGATTGCATAAATAGAATTTTCACCAGAACCTTTTTTAATAGTATGGGTACCAGCTCCAATCGCCATTTTTATGATATTGCAATCAGAATCGACTTCAACTTTGGTTCCATCAATATCAATTGTTGCTGAAGTATAAGCGACAATAGTAAGAGTCATTTCTTCAGTTGTAGAAAATGTGATTGTTGGCTTTGAATCAATTTTCAATGCTTTTGTATATGTTGTTCCATCATATGTTTTCGAACTACTTACTGATTTTAGGTCATAGCCAGTTCCACTAATTGTAAAGAATCCATCTTCATCAACCATATTACCATCTTCAAAATTAAACTCATATGTTTCAGTAGTTGTTTGTTGAGCCTCTGGAACAGTAACATTCCATGCACTTGTGTATTCTACTGCTACGTTTGTAGTTCCAAATTAAACAGCTTAATTATTATAATTTGCTGCTTCTGTGTCTGTTAAAACTGTAACTCCAGATATTGAAGCACTTATAGCTGATGAACCACTGTTATTATATTCTAAGAATTTTACAGTAGCTGTAGTTGGTTCACTCGCAGTTGAACCATTTTTTGTCCAACATACATATCTTTGGTTCTTAGCTGTGCCAGATGTATAAGCTGTTGTTGATATATGAGTGCCAATTGTAGAATTCATTACCATTACAGATGAATATTTATCCCAAGGTCTAGCAATTGAAGTATTTGGAGCTGTAACTGTTGAATCAGCCGTAAAATTACAACCATCATAAATAGCTCCATAAGTTACATAGTCCGTATCACCATTATTCATTCCTTTGAATGCATTAATATATCCACCATCAGTAGTTCCTGTATAAATCGAATGAATTTCACAGTTTTTAAAATACATTGTAGGATTTGTACCAAATATGAAATCAGTAGCACCAGAAATATATGAATTTGCAAATAAGCTTCTTCCTGTAAACGCCTCTAATGTATCTTGATATCCTAACAATTTACAAGAATCAACAATAACCTTATCAGCTTGTATCAACATAGCTAAAGCTCTATGCTCACAGTTATTATTACCAAATTCCGCAACAAATCTATCGTAAGAATTCCAATAATTAGATACTGTAACATTCTTTAATCTAAAGTTAGTTGCAGCCTCTCTTACTGCTAATGTTTGAGTTGAATCAGTAATATGAGTAAATCCATTACTTTCTGATTGTCCAAACAATGAATTATATTCAATAATTGTTGTATTTTTATTTATTCCTTCAATTGTTAAATTTGGTATATCAATTTCTACTTTTTCGTTATAAGTACCTGCTGCCAAATAAATGTATTTATTATATGAAGAATATGTATTTTCATATATTCTCAAATAATCTAAGGCTTGATTTATAGTTTTAAAAATATTATATCCATCATTTACAGCGCCAATTATACCAGTATAAGATGGTAAAACTTTAATTTTTAAAGTTTCATTTTCAATAGCTGGGGCAGTATCAACAATGTAAATTTTTAATGTGGCTGTTACAGTTTCATTTGATGTATATGAAACTATAATTGTTTTTTCACCAGCCGTTGTTGATGAAAAACCATCAAATGAAAGTCCAGTTGCTGAAGTAACAACATCTGTTGAAAAATCAGTATAGGTAACAATACCATATAATCCTGCTGGGTCAAATTCTTCATTTAAACTATAAATTGTTTTTAAATTAGTTGCTACATATGTACCATTAGTATATGAAGTGCTTGTACCTGCACCTATAGTTACAGTTTTTAATTCTAAAGAATCAGCCACTTTACTTAAATCTCTTACATAAATCTCTAATAATCTAATATAAGTATTATTGTCATTAACAAGTATTTCCACTTCTCCACCTGCAGTTGTAACAACTGTATGCTCACTATTTGATTGAGTAACATCTAAGCCTTGACCTGTAAAAGTTAAACTCTTCGAATCATATAGTGTTACTTTTATTTCAACAGCTTTAGAGGTTTTAAATGACAATATAGTTCCAGTATTCATTTGATAATATCCATTACCATTATAAGCAAATTTACCTGATGTTGTATCAATTGTTAGTTTAGATACTGTTACAGGATAATCATTTTGTAACGCTTCTTGATCAATAATGATATCATTTGAAGTTTTTTGAACAGCTTTACTAAATGAATATACAGTATCTGTAGCAATAGTATCTGGACTAACTACTTCTTCTGTAAATTTAGCATAAATATCTACATCAGCTGTAATAGCATTACCAAATGTATATACAGTATCAAAAGAATCAGATGTATACCAATTATCAAAATCATATCCAGAAACAGTTGGATTTGCTGGCTTTAACAAAATTACACCATCATCAATTTTAGCTGTTGTTGATGCTTTTATTACTTCTCCATTTTCATCTAAATAATGATAAGTAACAGTATGCTTTTCTACCTCTTTGATACTTAATGATAAATAATAAGCAGCTCCAGCACCAACATGTGCTAAAACAAATGTAGGTACATCAGATGCTTCATTCAATATTGTTACATCACTAATATGCTTTGTTGAATCATAATAGAACTTTGTTGAATCAGTATCAAAGTCAACATAAGAACCATTTGGATTACAAACGCTTGTAGATGG
>JAEEGL013857111.1_pt1 | contig 13085 bp, 12 predicted proteins | sample 9134231 | NCBI WGS metagenome assembly JAEEGL01 (sample SAMN16246548, study PRJNA631951) | gut metagenome | biome: gut microbiome; feature: rumen; material: fiber-attached | host: Bos | place: Iran: Karaj | collected 2018-10 | reverse complement strand
GGTGATGGATAAAATAGTCCTGACTCGGAAAAACCGCCAAGGCATCTTTAAGCGTGACCAGGTGCCGGATCTCTTTGTCTGTAAGATCCTTTCGCGCCGACAAATCGGCAATCCGGGCTTCCATCTGCTCCCGGCTCCAGAGATCCCGCCCCTCCAGGCGCTCCAGGACGCCCCTGCGGCATCCAGTACCCCTGCAAAACCGTATCAGCTCGTCATTATTGGTAACGCTGAAATGGCTATCCCTGGCCGTTGTGATCCGGCTCCTTTTGATTTCAGAGCGGTTGCGCTTTGGCGGCTGGAACCGTCCCGGATCCGCCTTGTCGATCTGATACAACTTGTTCAGCGCCGCAGCCTCCGTCTGGATCGTCCAGGCAGAGAGATGCTGCCCTTTTTCATCAACCTGCCGTGTGCGCAGCTCCAGCCATTCATTGACATGCCGACGGGCAGCCTTTAATGTCGTACACTCCGGATGCTCCGTCTGGATCCACTTCAGAAAATACTTCGTATGCTTCCAGTAGGTCTGATACGTGTTAAATGAGAATATTTTATCTTTCTCCGTCCCGGCGGAGATCGCCTGCTTTTTGCTCTGCCCGAAAGCCTGCATCCCGGTCAGCTTTTCGTAAGCCTGCTGGTGCAGGTCTTTGCTGTAGCTTTTATTTTTCCTACCCAATGCAAGCTCCTTCCTGCATACCGAATAATGATTTCTGTTGACACAAATACTCAATCTTCCGGCTGAATATTTGTGTCAGCAGAAATCCATTAAAATACGAAAACAGGCACGGCTTCCGCCATGCTCATTTATATTTTCCTGAATTGTTGTTTACGGCCCTTACCGGTTAAAACAGAAGTCGCTTCCTATTAGTCCCGAAGGATCTCAATATTCGGCAAAATACACTTTTTAACGTCTTATGTGTGACGGCTTGAAGCTTCCGCTTCTACACTTTTTTACTGCTTATGTGTGCAGGCACATACTGGATCGGACATTGTGCTCACGCCCGGATACGGTTGCTCGCGTCGGTCAGTATCATCACCCATTTCTTCCAGCTCGCCCTGGTCGCCCGCACTTTATTTTGATGACGGTGATTTAAGTTTTCACCGGATGTCAGCCATCGCCTTCGCTGTCTACAGCCAGCGTTGCTATCCCAAGGGCTACGAGGCAGTTCATATTGAACATCCAAGTCAAATGCGGTTTTACAGTCAGCATTATCACTTTCCCTTTGGTTTACGAGTGACCACCGTCTTTCAATTTTACTTCCTGCGGCATCGGAAGGCTCACGTTCGGCCGTCATTACGGCTGGCAAAAACTCATGCGTTCGCAAAGGCTACTTGCTTTTTTGAGGCCCTTTCCTCCTTACTATCCCATTTCACAAAGGTTACTTGGGGCTTTTCTGGAGGCCGCCTGGCTGAGCACCAGTTCACAAGCTTATATGTTGAACTTACATACTGTAAGAGTTCTTTTATTATACCATTTTCAGTCGGAAGAGGCAATAAGATAAACCCATATAAGCCCCTTATATCGGTTTACCCGTTCGCCGGGCTCGGGGCCTATGTCCCCTCCCCCGGCATCCGGATAAACCGATATTTTGCTCCCTCCGGTCGCCCTGCTGCGTCTCCGTTTTCCTTCATTTCCTCTTTCAGATCCAGCCTCCTTTCATCCTATTCATTCTTTTATCCACGCAACAGCAGAACACAATTTCATTCCAGGCCATTCTATCTTTACAGCAGAACTTCGCACATTCACTTCTCTTCTACCCTTTAGTCCATCAAATCCTTTTTTTAATCGTCCTGGCATCTGCCCGTGCTCTTTTGACAAAGATCCCCGGCAGATGCCAGGACAAAAAATTATTCTTTTACTGAAACTTCCCACACGGGAAATGACCGCGAACCTTGAAAACTCAATAGTTTAGCCGATAAAAAAGGCGTAAGCCCCATGCCTTGGTATAATAGATTCGACGAAAAACCAATCACACCTTGGAGGACTTGCGCCATGTCTATTGTACCATCTGAAGCCGGCAGCAAACAGGAAATTTCCAACTCGATCTCACGATTTATCCGTGATTTCAAAGTCGGCCCGCTCCTGAAAAAATGCAACTGCAAGAAGGAAAAAGGCATTCCCTTCATGAAGCTGTTCACCTACATTCTCTGCAACGTTTTCCGCGACAGGAGCATGTACATGCAGAAGAAAACGGGAAACTTCAAAGAGGATTTCTCGAAGAATGCGTATTACCGTTTCCTCCGCGGTTCCCATTCCAATTGGCTTCGTTTCACTACACTGCTCTCTGAGAAGATCGTTAATGAACATCTGCGCGGGCTGACTTCCACTGGCAGGGCTGACTGCTTTGTTGTCGATGATTCCCTCTACGAGAGGATTGGCTATAAACACACCGAACTGGCGTCCAGGGTATTCGACCATGTCAGCATGAAGTTTAAAAAAGGCTTCCGCATGATGACACTGGGCTGGACCGACGGATGCTCCTTCATCCCGATTAACTTCTCTCTTCTGGCTTCCTCGAAAGAAGAAAACATACTGGGAGAAGTAAAGACGTACGACAGGCGGTCCCTTGCAGGAAAGCGAAGGATCATGGCGCAGAGTAAAGGAACAGATGTCATGATCCAGCTGATCGATGAAGCCATGAAAGCCGGTCATAAGGCAAAATATGTGCTCTTTGACAGCTGGTTCTCCAATCCCCGTCAGATCGTAGAGCTTAAGGACAAGGGTCTTGATACCATCGCCATGGTAAAGATCAGTTCCAGAATCAAATATGAATACGATGGCGAACGCAAAGACATCAAACAGATCTACAACAGCTGCAAAAAGCGCCGCGGTCGTTCGAGATATCTCCTGTCTGTTTCTGTGAAGGTCGGACAGGAGCAGAAAAACGGTCACTCTGTTGATGCCAGAATTGTCTGCGTCAGAAACCGCGCCAACCGGAAAGACTGGCTGGCCCTGATCTGTACGGATATGTCTCTGAGCGAAACCGCACGTGTCCAGCTTTATCTGCGTTCTATGAAATCAGCCAGAAAAAAACAAGTATCCTGTAAGATCAGCTGTAAGATTACAGCACCGATCTTCAGAATACTTGTTCTTTGTTCAATATGCAGTTCAATGGGAGAGAATAACCATTAAAACATGGAAATGATCCGACATCCCATGGCGCCTTCGAATCACCGCCGCACTGCCGCAACCGATTTGGTCACGACAACATCGCTGTCATATCCAAAGAGATTATGAATAAGGACAGTACCTGCACTGACCGGTGCCTTCACAGCAATCTTCTTGATCTCCTTCATGGCATCGAAAATGCGATTCTTGGGAATAGGACCGGTGAGACGGACACTCGCCAGCGGAAGTTCACCGCCCAGCACCAGCACAGATGATGTAATTGTACGCCTGGGATCGGTGAGTTCCTGACGCACGTACTCATCACCGCGCTTACAGGTGTTGCCTGTCACTTTTGTGACAACTAGTTTTCCATCCTTTTCCTCAAACTCCGTCTCAATCTCACAGCTGTTGGGACAGATAATACATGTAAAATTCTTTTTCATGCTGTACACCTCGCTGAGGCGAAATCCGCGCAGGCGGTTTCGCCGAATGCGGCAACCGATGACACCCCGCGGCATCGGCTGCTGTGTGCAGGATCATGCATGGGCATGATCCTGCACACTCTCCACACTAACCTCAACAGCCCCTGCGTCCGGTTTTGCTCCTTTGACGTCGAACTGAACCATTTCCGCAGGAATTGCCTTTCGCATCGGTTTCTTTGCGATCACTTCACCGTTCTGCCGAACGACAATCTTTACGTTCTCCATCGGATGGCTCACACGAAGAGAAAGCCGGAACGGACGCGTTCCGCTGATTCTCTGCGGAACAGTATTATTGATATTCTTATCATACTGCACCGGAACAGCACATTTCGGAAGACTGCCCTTCCGGACATATTCCGTAACTGAATCCGCAAGACTCTCTGCCTCGAGGGAAACAAAGTCGACCAGATCATGCACATGCAGAACATTTCCTGCCGCAAAGATCCCGGGAACCTCTGTCTGGCAGTTTTCATCAACCACTGCGCCCTTTGTCCTCTGATCCAAAGGAACACCTGCATCAATGGAAAGCTCATTCTCCGGAATCAGGCCAACGGATAGAATCAGGGTGTCGCACGGTACATACTGCTCTGTTCCGGGAATGGGACGTTTATTTTCATCGACTTCAGAGATCGTAACCCCTTCCAGCCGTCTGTCGCCATGGACGTTCGTCACTGTGTGACTCAGATAAAGCGGAATATTATAATCGTTCAGACACTGCTGAATATTTCTCGGGAGGCCTGACGGATAAGGCTGAATCTCGTAAACGGCTTTGACATGCGCACCTTCCAGCGTAAGGCGGCGTGCCATGATCATACCGATATCACCGGATCCAAGAATGACAACTTCCTCTGCAGGCATTTTATTGTAAAGATTGATATAGGCCTGTGCTACGCCCGCTGTGAATACGCCTGTAGGTCTCTCTCCCGGAATTGCGAGAGCACCTCTGGTTCTCTCGCGGCATCCCATCGTAAGAACCACTGCCTTTGCCTGATACCTCTCTAATCCTGCAGGCGTCACAACTGTGACAAGACGATTATGCGTAATGTTGGTCACCGCAGCATTGGTGATATAAGGAATTCCCAGGCTGAAGACTTCATCCTTGAATTTCTGCGCATATTCCGGTCCCGAATAGCTGGTGCTGAAGCGGCGAAGGCCGAATCCGTCGTGAATGCACTGACGGAGAATACCGCCCATCTGCTTCTCACGCTCCACAATGAGAATATCCTTCACTCCGTTTTTCCACAATTTTACAGCCGCTGCAAGGCCTGCAGGACCTCCTCCTACAATAAGGACATCGATATTTTTCACTGAATCGCTCATGGTTTTTACTCCAAACTTTCTGTTATTATTTCCTGCGTCTGAAAATAAAACCTTCGTCCAAACTCATTCCTTCTTCCGGAAATTTTCATACGCGATACATATAACTACGTTCAGCCGCGGATTTCCCGCTTCTCCCTGGGGTCTCTTGTCTCTCCAAAGAAGAGGTGCGATCCTGCGCGGTTATATTCGAGCTCTGTATCACTGAGACCATATGCCTCTTCGAGCATCTTTGCCACACGCATCTGGCAGTAACCGCCCTGGCATCTGCCCATCATACTTCGTGTGCGATACTTGATCCCGACCATTGTGTGTACACCGAGCGGATTATGAATAGCTTGGAGTATCTCTGCTTTGGAAACCTTTTGGCAGCGGCAGATCAGTTCTCCGTAATCCGGATTCTCTGCAATTGCCTTCGCCTGTTCCTCCTCAGTCATGTCCGCAAAGCGCTTTATTCCCTTCCGGATCGGATTGAATTTCGGATTCTCTTTCAAATCCACGCGGCTCTTCATCATGTCGATCACATAATCTGCAATTGCATCTGCTGCAGTGAGACCAGGTGACTCAATGCCGACCAGATTGACGGCATGCGGAGCAACATCATCGACAATCTCAATCTTAAAGTCCTGAATAACGCCATTGCTGTCGACAAGCTTCGGAAGAATGCCGGAATAAGTCCGGATATAATCACCGCGCTTTACATGAGGCCATATCTTCGTGGCTGCCTGATACAGATAGTCAATGTTTTTCCGTTCAACGCCGTACCAGGAAAGATTATCTGTATCTTCCGCAGTAGGTCCGAGGAGAACATTGCCGTCTGTCGTGATCGTGACGTGAATGCCCATATACGTATTGGAAGGAACGGTGTAGATCGGCATCGGCACTAAAGCACCAAGACGGTTATCAAGAATGATATAGTCATCTTTTGATCCAATCACATGATATCCGGTCAAACCGAGCATATCGGAGATGGTCTTGCACCTAAGTCCAGCCGCATTGATCACCCACTTCGTATGATATTCGGTCGGTGAATTTGTCGCCTTCTCAGCGTGCTTCGTGCGAACAGTCCAAGTCTTATCCTCTTCCAGTGTGATGCCTGTAACCTCGTTGTCAAAGAAGAAAGCACAGCCATTTGCATGCGCATTCTCTGCCAGCGCAATGGTCATCATAAACGGGTCAATGATGCCTGAATTAGGGGAATACATTGCAAACTCGCCCTGCACAGAAGGGACCAGTTCGTGGAGTCTCTCTTTTCCGATGATCTCGAGGCCCTGCACACCATTCTTCTCACCTTGACGTTTCACCTCTTCCAGGCGCTCCCGCTCTTCCTCGGTGAAACCAACCAGGACCTTGCCGCAGCGTTTAAAGCCAAAATCCAGTTCCTGTGCCAGCTCTCCCATCTTCCGGTTGCCGGCAACGCACAGCTTTGCCTTCAATGTGCCGGGATCATAGGCAAATCCGCCGTGACAAACGCCAGTGTTGCGCCCGCTTGTCTCATACGCAACGTCCAAATTCTTCTCCAGCACGCCGAGCTTCAACTGATAGCGTGACAATTCCCTTGCGATGGCGCAGCCAACTACGCCGCCGCCAATAATCAGAACATCATATTGCTCCATTGCTGCCCTCCTGAACTTGTCATGTAAAATTCGCAACCCAGCCCGTAATAAGGTCCTATCAAAGGTGTGGTTCAACATATCAGAACAAATACATTGGATAATTATTGGATAAATTTATTTATCTAGTCGGTTATTTATCCCATCTATTTAAAGATTATAGGCTATAATTTCTTTGATGTCAACTGATATATTAAGTTATTTGTGGGATGTATTTTAGTTTCATGATTGTAAATGTTCGAAATTTATACTATGATAATTGCAACTCTCATTAATCAAATTTAAACAAAGGAATGCAACCATGACCCTCACAGAAACAACCGCAAACAAACTCATTCAACTAATTAAGGATCGCCATCTAAATCCCGGCGATAAACTTCCAACCGAAGTGGATTTGTCACAACAACTCGATGTCGGCAGGAACACACTTCGTGAGGCACAAAAAATATTAGTCAGCCGCAATATCATTACAATAAGACAGGGTGCGGGCAGCTTTGTTTCTCAGAATCCAGGTGTAGTAGATGACCCTCTCGGCTTCTCCCTTGTACATGACCAAAAAAGACTTGCAGAGGACCTGTTGCAGGTCCGAATTATGCTCGAGCCTGGAATTGCCGCTTTGGCTGCACAAAACCGTACCCAAGATGACTTGAATAGATTAAAAAAAGCACTCCTTCAGATTGAACAGATAATCGAAGAAAAGAAAGATTTCAGAAAAGAAGATGTAGCCTTTCACAGTGAAATCGCCAAATGCACACACAACATGGTAATGTCTGAATTGATCCCTGTGATTACAGGTGGTGTTGAAGTCTTCGCAGGCGCAGTATCAGATATAGAATTTGAACAGACCAAAGCTTCACATCGTGAAATCTTCGAAGCCATCCGCGCCCAAAAAGCTTATGACGCGGAAAATGCAATGCGCTATCACATTCTATTTAACGAGAACCGGTTTGAGCACCCGGAAAAATGATACTATTGTTGTTCCTGATTTCATGAACTGTCACGCGCGACAGTCCATGAAATCAGGTCATCAATATCGTGTTGTTTGATCGAACTTTTCGCTTGTGATCCTCTTTCATCCAGATCCAGGGATATTCCTTGACGGAATCATCCTCATCCATAGGAACATAATATTTGCTAAAACTAATCTAGATGATTATAAGAGCAACCCGGTAATTTGTTTTAACAAATATATTCCGCTAAATCATCATGTCCGACTTAGATGGATATGACGATTTAGCGGAATATTCTTCTAATATGAGTGTTCATGAATTAATTTGTCAAATCTGTACACTTTCCGCATGATTGACGATAGATCATCAAGCAAGGTAATTCTTCATTTAGACAAGGCATTACTCCTTTTTCAATAGAAGATATCAGATGTCTTATGGCATGTAGTCCTTTTTCATAACTTGGTTGTCTAATTGTTGTTAATCCAGGGACTATATAAGAAGCAATCCGATCATCATCAAATCCAATAACAGAAAGTTCTGAGCATTGCATTTATGGAGGAGGTTACCGATTCTGAAAGTTGAGAAAAATGTCGAAATAGCATTAAAAAGTTCCTGTCCGTCTTTATCCTGTGGTAGAATTGATATTGGCATAGATAGTCTCCTTTGTATGGTTGTTTCTAGTCAACTCAATTATACCAAAGGCACAGCGTCTATGCCTTTTTAATTGCCTACATTATTGAGTTTTCAAGGTACAACACACCTTTTGGGTGTGGGAAGTTTTAGTCTTTTACTTAAAGAACCGATTCCATATCCATCTGATAAATGCCTTTATCACTTCTACTATCAGAGCAGATACAACAGTGATGATTACCATCTCAGCTATACCCATACGCAGGCCCTCCTTTCATGTTTTTCGGAATTAATATGGTTGAAAAAATTTTTCGTTTTTAAAAAGCACCATTTTTTCTTCCTCTGATGATCAATATGATGAAAACACTCTGCCCCCAAAAACTCAGGCACAGAAATTATGTGTTACGTTCTTCAAAAATAAGGTCGCAAAAAATAATTTCTGTTTACAGGATTTATCCTTTCTTGGATGACTTTCTGCTTTGGATAACTTTTTCATAATTGGTCTTCAAAAAAAGCAAAAAAAAGACGCGCCAAAGGCGCGCCGAAAATTACATTATTGCAACTGTTTTTGATTTAATCACAGAACATTATTTTTTCTTTTTTTCAAGAAGATATTTTTCTTCTTCTGGAGACAAAAACTCAACGCTCCTCGCCCCGCGCTTCAACATTTCCGCCACCTTCTGAAGTAGATTCGGATCTCCTTTGACCACATAAAACTCCGGGAGTTCCTTGTGCCATTTGCTGCGATTATACTCTTCGATTTCTGATTTCGTCATGTAAACCACATCGCCGTCACCAAAATCCACCGGGAAGCTCTCTTCTTCTGTCTGATACTCAGCCACCGGTTCTGAGAGCATAAAATCCTCCATTTCCATCTGCCGCGCTCCAGCAGTCAACCGATCATACTCTGCCGCTTCCTCCGGCGTCATTTCACGGAAAACAGGTTCCACATCCAAATTCACTTTCCGTTTTTTCTTTTCCGGCTCCCACCACTTATAAACCGTCGGTTTGCTAAGACCGGTCTCTCGGATGCAGGCAGCCTTGTTTCCGTCCGGATGCGCCTGACGCCAAGCCTTCACTACTTCCGCTTTCTTCGGCCGTCCATCCTTGTTCCTCCACTGACCGTCCGGGTGATCAAGATCCCTGAGAACCGTAATTCTCCGCACATGATCTTTTTGTCGGCGACCGTTCCGCTTGTTCTTTTCGATCGGTATTCCGGTCCTGGCCGTGATCGTGTCGATCGGATACGTAACATAGTCCTCGTTATAGGCTTCCAAAGCCTTCAGGACATCATCCGCAGTAAACGGATTGTCCGGGCGCTTGCCCCGGCTGTCCAGCAAATCTATAAAGCCCATGGCATCTTTTTCCAGTTCCTCGCGCGATATTCTACATTTGACCGCGTAAGTCGCCAACGTCATAATGCACCAGAATCTGTGTCCGTCCTCGCCGCCGGCCTCAATCTTCCGTTTCCACCAATCGTAAAGATCCCGCTTACAGGTCCAGGAGCCGCGTTTCTGCTTCTGGACGATCCTTTTCTCATACCATTCCGGATATTTTTCTTTGGCTGCAGCTCTCGTCAAATTGCTCTTGTAAACTATGCTCCCGGTCTGATACTCCGCCGGCACAAACCGATTCAGATACTCCAGCGAAACCTTCCGCCCGCCTCCGACCAAGAAAGCCCTCGCCCTATTCCCTCTCTTCGTAATCGTGCCCGGCATCCGAAACCCCTGGAAGAGACTTTCATACTGGATCTTCTCCTGATGCTCTCGATCCGTGACACCCTGGGTCCACAGCTGCCATGTCAGCCGGCGCTTATACCGCTCCAAAAGCTCCGCAACATTCCGAAATAACGGAATCGGCTTCTCAAAGAAATAGTACAGATGCAAACCGGACCCGCTAAAAACTATGTACGTCGGCATCGGCAGATAGTCAGAAGGACCATTCCCGTCGAACTGGTAGAACAACGTGACCATTCCCTCCGGCTCCCCATCAAGATCCCGCGTCCGGATCCCGTCCAAATCTATAGCCAACGCATAAAGAAAGCGAGCATTCGCACTCTTCCTCTCTTTCCCTGCATAACTAATCGGAGACATGATGCAGAAATCATCGCACTTACAGAGCTCGTCGATCACGTTCAAGTCATCGGTTACGCTATACCGCTTCACCTTCCTATCCTTCTCTGAGACAGAAACCGCGATCCCGCAATACTTCCCGCGCTCATACTGACCGGCGGCCTCCAGTTCCCCCTCCGGAAACATGTCCCTATAAAACTCCCGAGGCGTCACTTCCTCGCAGTAAGTTTCCAGGTATTCTATTACGTCCATCCCATACCTCCAAAAGAGCCTTTAGGGGCGTTATATTATCAATGAAGTATTTTTACCTTTTTTCCCCATGATAAACGCCCCGGACAGAGCCCGTCAAGAGGGGCGTTATATTATCGCAAAAGAATTTTTTGGGGCGGGTCTGTCCAAATTTTTCGCGTTTCACAATTCCGTCTCCCGGCTTTTGTGTCACCTCTTCAGGGTAAAACTCATTGTGGGTCTAAAAGCCGTCAGAACGGCTCTCAGACATCCGTTTTATAAAATCAAACGCGCAGCTCGGGAACATGCTGCGCGTTTTCTTGTGAGTGTTTTGCTTAATTCAACAGCCCTTCATTATTGCGAACGTACTGGCTGATTAGCATGTTGATCACGCTGTTGTTCGTCATGCCCTGGGCACGATTTATCTCCGTGAAACGTGCCCAGGTCTCCGGATACACCTTTGCGCTAATGATCTTATCCTTGTTGTTTCCGCCGCCGGAGATCCTTTTCACCGTTCCGCTCTTTCTCGCGCCTCTCTCTTCTCTTTCAGCTGCGGCTTCGACCGTCGATTTCTTTTTCAGATCTCCCATCTTAAATCTCCTTTGCGATCTTCTTATATTCAGTCGCCGTGTTGCTCCCCGGAAGTGCCAGGACCACCGGCAGGCCACCAACCACATTTCTGCTGATGTCCGCCGATTTCCGCACAGTTCCGATCAGCGGTGCCTTTTCAGAAATCATCTGGAGCATGTCCTGCTGGTCTTTCACGCGGGCCTCGTAGAATGTCCCTATGATTCCCTTGACTTCCAGTCCTGGGTTCATGTCCTCTTCCCGGATCTGATTTATCGTCCCCAGAAGCGCTCTTAATCCTCTGTAAGCCAGGTAATCCACCTTGCACGGAATAATCACCGTGTCTGCGGCAACAAGCGCGTTTATCGTCAGCTGTCCAAGCTGCGGCGGGCAGTCAATGAAAATATAGTCGAAATACCCCTCCAGCTTGTCCACCGCCTTTTTAAGCTTCACCTCAGAGTTCATCTTGATGATCAGTTTGCTTTCCGTCTCCGCGAGGTCAATGTCGGAAGGAACGATATAAAGGTTTTCCAGCTTTGATGCTGTTACAGAAAAAACCGCATCCGCCGGATCCTTTTTTGCGTCAAACAGATCTATCGTCGAGTGTCCTTCAAGCCGATCTTCCCCCGGCTCGATCCCGCACGCGATAGTCAGCGATGCCTGCGGATCCAGATCTATCATCAAGACCCTGTTCCCCTCCGAGGCCTTGACCGCCGCGAGATTGTATGTCGTTGTCGTCTTTGCAACTCCGCCCTTTTGATTTAAAAGTGCAATCTTCCTCATTCTGCTTTCACCGCCTCCGCCTTTCCAAACATGATGACATTGGTATGGTAATACTTTAATATTTATTAGTATTTCTTTTGAATATATAAAGTATTACTTTTTATATACTAACCCTTTTCCACCTCCGTTGTAAAGTATGTACTTTCTCTTTTTCAAAAACTCCTTTTTGCTTTCATGGCAATCTTTCTTTGTCCATTCTCGCGCTTCGACAGAGTAATACTTTCAATGTACTTTCAATGTACTTTTAATATACGTTCAATATACTTTAGCGATGTTTCAAAGCCTTCCGATAATCCGTTGCCATAGAAAAGTACGTGAAAAAAGGGAGAAGATACGTAGTAAATCGGTACGAAAAGCCGGCGGCAGGACGCATCCTGCCGCCGGCTTTTCGTACTATGTAGTTCAGTTTTTCGTACTGCTCAGTTCAGTTTTTCGTACTGCTCAGTTCTGTTTTCCGTACTATATGGTTCGAGTTTTCACACCTATGCAATCATTTCACTATCTTTTTCTTGCCGACTTAGCCGCCTCGGCTTCTTTATTGACCAGTTCCTGATACAGTCTCATTAGAGCCGCGACGCAATCCGCCTCAGTCATGGCTTTTACATCGAAGCCATATGCCTGCATGACTGCCCGGTCATTTGCTGCATGTGCTTTCCGGAGCTCCGGCGGCATTGTCAGAGGATCATAGAGATCGGCCAGGCTGCTGTCAGGGTACAATGCCCGGGCGTCAAGGATACCCTGGGCGGTCTGCTCGATGCGGGCTCTTTGGTCGTCTGTTGGTGTGGGCCAGGGAAAGTTATTATAAACGATGTCCTTGCTGTACCTGTAGTCGCCCTTCAATCGTCCGCAAACTGCACGCATCCACGACATGTGTACATTAGAGGTCATCACTCCAAAATGATACAACGTCGCACCCGGCACAATTTGCACTTGATTGGTTGGTATCGTGTCTCCGTGATAATATGCCATTGGGATATACCGCCTGCGCTCGCCTGACACAATAGGCAATGCAATATATTGATTGGGATTGTTCGTGTCTCGAAATTCGGTTGGCCGCATTGCTAATTTTTGGGAAGACTTATCTTTCATTGCAAGTCTGTTTTGACGACACAATTCAACTCTTGCAAGAACCCTTTTGTCCGCTTTTATTTCCGTCGGAGAAGCTCCTACGAGCCACAGAACATATCTGTCCTTGTTGTATAGCATTTCAGAACCGCCGATAAGACGCTTCAATCAGGACGCGTGTCTCAGGAATGTACACGTCGATCCGCTTCGTGTTGCCGTCGGAGCCGATAACCTTTTTTTCAAACTCCACGCGGTCTGTTACATCATCCATCCCG
>JAEEGL013627472.1_pt1 | contig 13085 bp, 4 predicted proteins | sample 9134231 | NCBI WGS metagenome assembly JAEEGL01 (sample SAMN16246548, study PRJNA631951) | gut metagenome | biome: gut microbiome; feature: rumen; material: fiber-attached | host: Bos | place: Iran: Karaj | collected 2018-10 | reverse complement strand
TTCTTGTAGTATGTCTTATACAGCTGAAGGATCAATGCTTTGGAATACTCACTTCCGCTGTTTACAGCATCAACCATAAGGTTCAGCACAAATCGGTTAAAAAGAGTCTCTGGAGCATCATCACCCGCATCCATATCGAAGTATGCCATATCCTCATACTCATCGATATTGGAAAATTCATTGTGCAGGAAGTCCCTAACGACAAGCGGGAAGTCATCCCGCATCTTATCTGTTATAAAGAAGTCGATAAACAGCTTATCGCAGCCATAAGGATCAGGAGATAATCTCTCTTCATCAGGAATCATCATCCCCTTTGCCTTCAGTTGCATTAGCATGTTCACCATATCACCGCTGGATCCGAGAAGTTCATGAAACAACTTATTTAGATCCTTAGTAGTGGCCTTTATATCAAATTGATAATTTGTACTATTTGTCATCTAACAACAACCCCGATCACATCTTTTTTACAAATCAAAAGTTCTCTTAATAAGATCATCAATTTCTTTGGAATCCAAACTACCATTGTCACCATCTGAAGTGATAATCAGGTTAACGCCTTCACGAATCCCGTGGGCATTGTAATACGCAAGCTTTTCTTCCCAACGTGCCATATACCCAGGATCCGTAGGCATACCAACGTGCTCCCAATACCAGAAAACATCATCAATGTCTGGATCATATGCAATAAAGTCAGGTCTGAACTTCCTTCCATCGACAGTAACTTCAGGCTCATAATCATACCGTATTCCATTACTGAGCAAATGGTCAGCGATGATCACTTCCGACTTCGACCTTACAAGTTCCCCGCGTGTAGTTCGATGAATCAGGCTATCTTCATAAAACTTATCACCGACCTTCACAATGCTCGGCTTATTCTCGGATTTATCCGGAAGAAGCTCATCAGAGAACAAATCCGTAAAACGTTGTGAAATGTCTGAGTTTTTCGGGGACACATAATCCATCAGCCTGTGGGGATCTTCATTGTACAAAATTACAATTTTCTTCTTCTGCCTTGTCAATGCAGTATAAAGCATCTCCCTTGATAGAATGCGGCAAGGTTCTGCAAGGATCAGTATTACTGTATCAAACTGGCTTCCCTGTGATTTATGAACCGTCAAGGCATATGCTAATTCAAGATCATTTGTGCCACTTTCTTCATCAAAATTTTTGCCATCGAAGAAATAGTAGCTTCCTCTCTGTGAAGAAAACTCTACGCGAAGAGAATTATCATCCCAGGCTCTGCCCTTCTTATAATCTCCGCAGGCAATTCCTATTTCACCATTAGCGATATAGTTTCGGCAGGTATCCTTAGGATATCCCGGCTTTCTCATATTGCGGATGTTGATAACCTTATCCCCATAAATGATACTTTCATGTCCCCACGGGCTCGCTATGCATTTCTTTTTTCCACTTCTTCCCGCAAGAGCTATGCCTTCTGCTCGATATTTTGAGTGGATCATATGATTAAGGTTAAGCACACCTTGCGGCATGTTCTTTACTGGTGCAAGCATCTGCCACTTATCGACATTTACAGCGCATCCTTTATTGAAATATGAATAGGCTTCTCCATACGAACCCCTATTACCACCAAGCGATTGGTCGAAGCTCTCTTGATCTGTTATTCCGAATTCTTCAGACATAACTTCAAAGAGTTTTTCCTGTAATTCGTCTTTACCGCTCCATCGAATTATCTTAATGTTTTCACCACTACCTTGAAGTATTTCAGTGACAATATTACGCTCCAAGTCGATCTTGGAATTTGTAAACATCTTGGCAAACTCAACATCCAGCCTTTTTCCAGACGATGCCTGTCGGCAGTTCTCTATCAATTCGCAGTAACCATGACTTACTCGAGGAGTCTTCTTTCCAAAATCAGGCTTCAGAATTTTTATAAGATCAACAAAAGGTCTCCCAGCCCCAATTGGCGGAAGCTGATTTGAATCGCCTACAAAAATGATTCTTTTTGACGCCCCAACTGCATTCATGAGGCTACCAAGCATATCCTCCGTAAGCATAGAAGACTCATCAACAATTACCGTTTCATACTTTTTGGTCACCTTATCTTCCGGTATTTTGTATCTCATATCCCGGAAATCGAAGCCACCAACGCCGGAAAGAAATTGTGCCACATTGTAAGCATCAAAACCTTTCCCATAATCTCCCATGCTCTCCATTAATCTGACGGTTGCTTTTCCTGTCGGTGCAAGCAATAAAACTCCGCCATCGATAATATCTTGATAACTACACAAGGCTGCTAAAACCGTTGTTTTACCTGTGCCCGCATCGCCAACAAGAACAGAAACGCTTGATTCCGCAAGTTCTTTTAGCGCTGCAGTTTTCTCTATACGGATTCTTCTCTCTTTGTCCGGATTCGGATTGGCCGGAATATTCATCTTGATAAGATATTCGTCTAAAATGCTAGCCCAATCGGCTTCAATTTCTATCCGACCGCTTTTTATCTTCTTCCTGACTTTACGTTCAATCTCCTTGGCAAAATCCTCATACCTTTTAAGTTTGTAATACTTTTCGCCCTTCTTCATCTGCTTTGTGATAATCACAGACGAAATCTCATCTTCGATTACCGCAAGGTGATCCAATGTAACGCCACACTCTGGCTGAAGTGGCATTTCTTGGATTGTATTCATAAGATGATTTGCTGGAAGGATCGTATTACCCTCCTCCGCAGCCTGTTCAAGTGCATAAACCGCAAGAGCCCTCACCCTTCTAACGTCATTATCAGATTTTAGGACCGTAGGTTCTTCGAGTGGATACTGACTGCGAATGGATTCAACTGGAAATATGGCTCGGTCAATGCGTTTCACCGAAATAGCCAACTCATCCCGCTTAAGTCGTGTTCCCTCGTACAAAAGATAAGGATTCGAAATAATGTCCGAGTCGGATAACGATATATCCTCATTTTCTCTTTGATTCTGCTGAAATAGTACTTCCGCTTGTTTTATCGTTAAGTCAAATCGGGATAAAAGTTTAAAGAGCTGCTTTCTCTCTGCAGGCATTTTGTTCCATACTTTACAAGTATAGTCATCTATCCCTACCGCAAGAGAACTACTGAGCACTTTATTTGGACAATTGAACGCCTGATCTACGACATTCCAAATATCCTTATCGCCAGCTTTCTCAGTAATCTCCTTAGCCACAAGAATTCCATATTTAACTTTTATGGCGCACATCATCGCTCCAAGTCCAGGGAATGCGCCTCGTTCATCCCAAACTTCATTAAGGCGTTCATCTAGCCATCGAAGAACACCAGAATAATCATCATCCAGGACATCATCAATTATTCTGAACGCTTTTATACATGATAAAAGTACTTCTATCACAGCATCATACGACACATGTTCAGTCGCGTATGAAAACTCATCAAACGCATCAGACGGCGCCATAACGCATACAGACTTTAAGTCAAACTCTGGATTTTCTTCTGCATATTTCAATAGTTTGTCATACGGAATCAAAAAACCATCCTTATGATCAGGACGGATTGAGTGGCTTATATGGGTTTCCCACAACATTGACTTGATACCACTCTTCGTTTTTCTTTTATGCTCAATCGGTATCGATACGTTTTTAACATGTCCGATCCCAATAATAACTCTGCCCACATCCTCTATGAACGGGACCTGTTTTGCATATATTAAACACAGAGACTGATCCGGGACTACATCTTTATAGAAATAATCAAAAACAGCCTGATGACTCTCGCCCATCTGCAGCCAGTTTTTTCCCCTTGGCCAATTTGTTTCAACTTCCTCATCTATCTGAAGATCATACTTCAGATTCAGATCATGCATGGATTTCTTTAACAGCCATGCAAAAGGGCGCGCAGGTAAAGAATACGGAGGATACACATTTTCCGTGGGCAAAAAGTGCTGATACTCTTCGTACCCATAACCAACATATGGATGCGTAGAAACCGCCACAAACTGTTGACTCGACATAAATGCAGCGCCTTCACTGAGGCACGGGATATCATTCTCATGTCCAGATATGCATTGACCGCAAATAGTTTGTTCAGCCTCTTCTTTTTTCCCTTCCAAAATACCATTCAATTTTAAGCATGCTGTATTTCCACATGGATCCTGGCAAATAGTTCCATCCCACCCATGATCATGCCATGGCACTCTGATAGATAAATGTTGAATCATATGTAGCCTCCGAACAAATAACTTTTATTCTCGTTCTTTAGGTATCACTCTTAATATCTCCTGTATTTCAGCCAAATGTGTTGCCGTAAATGAAATCGTTTTTTCTCCCATTTCGACTTCAACAGTTTCTTCTTCGGTAACATCAGCCTCTTCTATGTTTTCCAAAAAACGTTCCCAAATAGCATGGTTATTACGAGCAAGAATATAGTCTTTACTGCAATTTAGGCATAAACTAAGATACATTTGATCCCATGCATATTGAGGCTTAACTTGTACGTTATTCCTCTCTATGTACCTCATCGGAACCATTCGTTTGCACATCTGGCAAAAGCATTTATTCTCATTATTGATGCTCTGATACATAGAAGTCGTATATGTCGTGTCGTTTACCGGGTTCTTGGGAACTCGAACAGTGTGCTGCTTCTCCACATATGGATTGGGACTATTCCTGAACATTTCACGAATATGTCTTTGCAAACTTGCAAGGTTCTTGACTCCCATTCCCGGAAATTCTTCATAAATATCCTCATCGTCATCCGATGCTCCTACATAACACTGGAGATTATACTTTTCAATCTGCTCATCTGTTATTACACCGGCCTCCATATATCCGTTCAGAATCTCCGTGTAATACTCAAAATACATCTGTATTTCTTCGATATCAGCATCGGTAATATAATCCGTTTCATAGTCAATATCATCGAAATGGATATATAAGATATCCTCACAATCAAGATACTCAGCAAGTTCCTGATATTGCTTGTCTACAAACATTTCTAAGAGAATCTCGCCTGATAATTGAAGGTCTTTTTTATTTATAAACTTATGGCCTACCTGAAAACCTCCACTAGCCATCTTCATCGGGATTTCATCAATTATTCCCTTAAGAGCTGGCTTGCACTTATCAAAAGCTTTTCTATTGGCAAGAAACTCTCTTAAAACATGTCGCGCAATTTCTTCGTTAGTATGCTCATCCGATTGAATAAACTGCAGTAACTTTTGCTGGTATTTGGCATCATATACTTCCGGAGTTAATTCATTTATATGTTCTCCGGTATACATGAAAATTCGGTCCATCGGCAACACAGAAGTATCAAGTATATAGAACTCATCATCCGATATTTCAGATGATGAAATATATAAGTTTTTACTAAACGGAACATATTGAGTTCCAGTACGCGTTTTTATCGGGAAAACAGGCATTTCTTTTATAATCTGATGCACGCGTTCCCGATTCTTCATTTGCTGTAGCGACAAATACAGATATGTATAAAAGTCTTTTCTATAATCCGGATCAGAAGCAATCTTATTTGCATGTTTTTCAATGCACCTTAATTCACTCTCCATACTTAATTTCTCGACGCCAAGATATTCCAACACCTGAGAGTATTGGCTTTTATGGAAAGTATCTATTATCACGCCGTCTACTTCTTCATCTAGATCTTCCTCACAGTCTAACGTGGCGACAACATCCGAAATCATCACACAAGAATAATCATCAAGGGACACAAATCCATCCTCAAAAGCTAATGGCATTAGTTCTCTTGCGCTCAGTTCATCCGCCCAATTACAGGTATTAAAATAGCTATCAGAAAAGAGCGGGAATGTAATAACTCCATTCTGTGCCTTATCAAATTTGATAAACTGAAAAATATCTATACGAAGTTCTTCCTTTTTCTCCTCCATTACATTGAGAATGGCCTCATACATTTTCTCTCGTATCAGCTCATTCCACTTATTCTTGAGAACATTATCCCTGGAAGTTGTTAATTCATAAGGAGCATCTATCAATAACGGTACATTGCAGGATACCCCCGTAGGTAAACCCACATAAAGCCTAGGGGTTATAGATCTTGTCTCCTTAGGGATGTAACAGATGATAGATTGCTCTCTTTGCACTTCTTTTGTGTTAGCGGAACGTTCTTCAAGCGCCTCCTCGTCCTCAATCTCAAAGCGCATTTCCACTTTATCAAAATGGTACCGCTTTCCATTGTATGAAATGGTTCTTTTACCATCTTTGTCTTCTATAAGCAGTTTTTTCCCGTTAATACTTATTGTTTTCAGCTTTCTCAGGCATAAACATAATGATAGAATTCTATCATCCGTCAGGACATTCGCTATGCTTTCTTTCATCTTAAAGCGCATGAGCGTCCCTTCACATGCAATATGATCACATCTATCCGGAATAGTAGGTGTGCTACCGCAAAGTTTGAAATCAAAACCATTGCTGTGAATCTCCACTTCATCAGCAACTCCAAAAACCGATTTAAAACCAACGCCTTTCTCGCCAATAGACGTCTCACCACTAAGAAGAACATTCTTGGTCGACTCTCCGATTGCAGTGATTGCTCGAACATTGTTCTTAGTGAAACCAGCTTCATTATATGTAACCTCAATAATCCCACCTACAGTCTTCAGTGAAAACTGTGGTGAGGTTCCTTCTACGTAAATACAATCATCCGCATTTTGAAGTAATTCGTTTAAAAAGCGATTCTTATCGGCTCCAGCCTTATTGATAATCTGAATATAACTAGCATAAGTTCTCGGTCCATATGCGTCTTTCAGACTTCTGCGCACATCCCTTAGTTGATGTAAGTACTCATCATTACTTATTGAGTCATCGATAGCGTTCAATCGCTCAGATCCTTGCCTAATCTGTAGCGATGCCGAGAACATCTTGTTATCGTCATAAGGTTGTACAAAATTGCTGAAGGCGCCCAAAACTTCTGATTTTGAAAGAGCAAGCCCATTCTTTCCAGCTAACGCAAAGCCTTTCCTGGCACCCTCCACTAAAAAAATCTTAAACCTAATCGCATATAAATAATTATGTAGCGAAGGATGTAACTCAGCGCTGTCTACTAATTCCTTAAGCATTTCCACCGTAGGGTCATCCAAGGTTTCCATCGATGCATCAAATGTGAAAAACGGCAACTGCTTAGCAGATACTCTTTGTTTGTGCAACGTAATAAAAGCCTCCGCCATTTTCCTATACTTGGAAATAACAACCAGTTGAGTATTGCTCAAGCTGATGTCACCAAGCCCCTGTAGACAACGGCTATAATCGATCTCGTTTTCCAGTTTGCTGAGAATATCTGCTATCCGTTCAAAATTTTCCTCGTGAAGCAACCCTTGTTCAAACAGTTCCTGATATACGCGCAATATAACAGTGCAGTTATACCACTGCATATTTGTAGGTTTGGAAGGAACAAAAAGTCTTTTTTCTTGCTTCAATAATTCATAGATTTCCAGAGGATTATCTATAGATATTTCACTCGGAAATGCCGTAACATTATTGCAAGATTCATAACTTCCGTCAGAGGTAAAAAATACTTTCTCCTTCAAGAATTCATCAGATTTAAGTTCATTCACGCAGAGGCATTCAACTTTTTGATTATCTCTATTGAAAAAGAACGCGTGTCTATTTGGAATATAATAAATTGCATCCTGCTTAACAGAGTGCGCCAAGTCAATATAGGCACTTTTCAGAAAAGCAGACACCTTATTAAGTGTATAAGTAAACCATAGATTCTGCCCCTGTGGATCCACAAACTCACGGGAGCCATCCAATTTAAACGGGACATGCATTACTACTGGCGCATTGATTTTTATCTGTGTAGGCAAAAAGGAATAAAGCAGACCCTTTTCGTAATCTGCCATATCTTCGGATAATTGTGGAAATACCGCAATTAAATTATGACGACGCTCTTTAAATAGAATATCCTCCCCATATCTCGCGCGACACTCTTTTTCTCCATAAATAATCGGCATCGTGTATCTTGAGCAATGTAATTCCGTAGCATATACATGATCATATCCATTAATATGATCTTTCATATCTGCAGAGACAACTACATCTTCTTCAATCTTCAGCCCATTTCTTTCTTCTGGTTCTTTCCTTTGTACGTCAAATTCGATATATCTGAAACCATCAAAATAGATTTTTAAATGTGTAAGCTTGTTTAAGAAAAGAATTGGATTCTGATTAAGGACTGATTTCTTATCTTTATACTGATCCATTATGCTCCGGAATGCCTTCATGGCATTTTCCGGTGACATCATAAGCGTCATTCTGGTACCTTTTACCGGAACATATCCCTCGTATTTAGGGAAAGGAATTGTAAAATCGTCCTTGTCGAGTTCAAACGAAAACATGCCGCTTTCGATCAAAACCCTATCAGCAATGCCAAAGACCGATTTGAACCCAATACCTTTCTCACCGATCTCCATTTTATCTGCAGAGACATTTTTATTATTCTCCGCAATTCCAGTAATTCCAAATACATCTCGCGGAGTAAACCCTTTTTCATTGTATGTAAGAATAATCTTTCCAACCGCTTCATGATACTCGAACTTAATATCAAGCTGGCAGTCTTCTACGCACTCGTAGTCACAGTCATCAACATTTTGGATCAGCTCATATAAAAAGCGCTTGCTGTTTGAATAAACGCCGTCCTCGCCTACCGATAACAAAGATTTAAGTGTATCTAGAAAATTCTTCCCGTACAAAGCAGCATCTTCGGCATTTGCTTTTCTAAAAATCTGTACGACTTTAATAAAGGCCTCATGTTCCTCTAAAGTCGTGACATTTTCTTTCTCCATGGAGCTTAAAAGATTTCTTAGTTCTTTCTTTTGATTACTGGTAATATCTCCCGCATCCAGGCTTCCATATTTTGCAAACAACTCCGCCACTAATCCCACGAATAACACGCTCCTTTTTACTCCACTTTAAGGACCCCTTTTACCAAAAGCATGGTGTGTATATCAGCCTTAGAGACTGTTCCTTCCAATGCCTTCTTCTGTCTTTCGAGTTCTCCCGTCAGACGGTCCAATTCTGACTGTTTCATTCTGATGATTTTCTCGTCTTTTTCTGTTGCAAGACGATTTCTTAATACCAGTTCACGTTTAGTAGCCGTCTGCGATATCTGTTCTATACGATAATCACATTCAGCCTTCACCGAACTAATGTATTCTGCCTGTGAGTTATGCCAGCTTGAATAGTGCAGCTTATCCATCGCATTCCATTTCTCAAGATAAGAGCTATCTGCAAAGGTGAACTCTGACGCATATTGAAGCATCTTGAGAATTGAAGCCTGCACCTCTGCATTTTCACTAATTGCAACCAATTTCACATCAGGTTTCAAGCCTACATATTTCCATACATAAATCAAAAACTCATAGCTTCCATTCGGTATGTTATCATCAGAAACCGACAACCCAATAGTACAAGGAAAGCTTCTACTTTCATGCTTTGCAGCTTGAAGCACTAATGGATGCATTTGAGTTAAGAACGTTGCATCTCTATTGTCTTTAGCACATACAGAATCAAAAGTTACCTGAAGAGTAGGCTTTTCGCCTTTCAAGTAATTCACCCATTTTTTATATGTTGTGTTATTTGCCGGAATCTCGAGTTTCCTCAGATCCTCATATAAGCTTTGCCGCTTATCACTCGCTAGCCTTAATGTTTTCAGATCATTCTTGCCAAGAATATATTCTGCATCTCCAAGGAAATGGTTTAGGAAATTGCAAACAAGGTCACATATCATCTGAGGATTGATCCACTCGTTTTCAGCATCCTGAACATCCTTGCTTTGAATATATTGTGTAAGATCAAATCCAAATAGTGATTTTTCTTCCTGCTCAAGTTTCCTCATTTCTTGAACTTTACTTACCTCATTATCAGCAAGTTGTTCAATCTTCTCCTGTCTCTCCTCCTGCGTCAATGCGCTCTCGAACATGATCTGGAATATCTTTTCGCTGATATCTCCGAGAATTTTAGAGCAGTCACCTATGCTAGCTTCAAAGACCCCTATTTTACTAAGGCACCGATCGTATATAGTCGCATCAATTGTACCTTCAGTAATCATGTTGTAGATCTTCACAGCATCGCTCTTTTGCCCACGACGATCAATACGTCCGATTCGCTGCTCGATTCTCATCGGATTCCAAGGCAAATCGTAGTTAATCATCGTGTCACAGAACTGATAATCCAAACCTTCACAGCCAACTTCACTAAATAAAAGGACATCAACTGCATCCTTTTCGTCCCGATCAAGCATAAAACGCTCTCGAATCTTATATCGCTCTTCGTCAGGAACATCACCATCTACCTGAGCTACACGATATCCTTTTTTCCGCAGGTGTTCGCGGACATATCTGAGAGTATGCCGAAAAGAACTAAATATAATTACACGATTGTTTTCCTCTTTCTGCTTCTGATCTATGATTTCACATAAGCGATCAAGTTTGGGATCTTCAGTCGAAAGGTTTTCTGTAAGCTCCGCGATTTCATCCGCCAAATCAAACAAAGAGTTTTCGTCATCAGAATTCAATGTAAAATCAAATTCATAGAGTTCACCATCTTCATTGATTTTATCAAGCTTTCTTTTGACAATATCATTCATAAAAGGAGCAAGTCCGTAGATACAACTTGCCGCCTGACGCATAATAGTACACATCATGAAACGCACGCCTTTTGTTCCATGCATCATGGCTAAAGCCTTGCTTTCAAACTCTATCAACGCGTCGTACAAATTTCTTTGGGTTTCTGTAAATGGGATATTAACCGTTTGGGTTCTTCTTATGCAAAAATCCTCTATCTCTCTTCTTCTTGTTCTGGTAATGATCTCATTAAAAGAATGGAGGCTTTCAATCATAGATAACGCCTCTACCTTTTCTTCGCGAGATAGCTTTTCTTTGTCTGCTAACTGATATACCTTCTCAAAATTGGGATTATGTTGAATAACATTTCTTCCCCATGTAGTAGAAAGAATCCTGTTGATTTCTTCTCTTGCACGATCTTTCCAGTCTTCTGGCTGGCTTCGAATGATTCTCGCAAGATTATTGATAAACTCATTTGGCTCGGACATCGTCTGGAATGTATCTTTATCAATTACAATGTCAGGTCTCAAAAGGTTTAGTAACGTATATAAATCATTATTACTATTCTGAAGCGGTGTTGCGGTCATGAATACTACGGCCCCAGCATTTCTACAAAACAGTTCCACTGCAGTATACGCCCACGTATTATCATTTCTAATCGTGTGAGCCTCATCGACAATTACTAAATCAAATCTAGGCAAAGGATCCAACTGTGCAAGCCCTGTTACTTTACGCTTCTTGTCTGTGTGGGCCTCAGTTCCCATAATGGAATCTTCGCCAAATAATGAATACGGAATTATGGTCTTTTTATGCCTGTCCGGCCATTCGGCATCTCTTGCCGTATCTGAAATTGCCTGTAAAAATTCTTTTCCGTCCAGCTGAGTAAAACTCTCATCAAAACGCTTCATTTCCAGTTCCCACTTGTGTTCAGCAACTAGTGGTCTGGGACAGATTACCAAGACAGAATTAATAGAACTTCTAGCCTCAAGTTCTTTTAGTATCAATCCTGCTTCGATAGTTTTTCCAACGCCGACATCATCAGCAATAAGTAACCGTGGACTATCAGCCTTTATCATCTTTAAAGCAGGCCTAAACTGATAAGGTACAAAATCGATTCTGGCGGAATTAAGTGAATACAGGCTGCTTGAGCCCGGATTGTTAATCTCATGAGCAGTCAGCGCAGTTCTGACATCTGAAAGAGATACATGATCTTGCTGTTTTTCAACAGGCTTTTTGACAATCTGCTCTTTATAGAAAGTTTGGATATTACTGCCAATCAGAACATAATATGTTTCGCCAACGATATTGACAACTGCTCCCACACTGCTCGTATCGCTTGCTAGCGAAACCAGATCACCCATCTTAATGTCATCCGAGTCCGACTCGCTTTCAGTAGTTCGGCTGACAGGTTTCACAGGAGCGGCCATTGTCTGCCTCATGTCTTTATCGTCTTCAACATCAAGTAAAAAAATCTCCATATCTTTTGTATCATCTGAAGATGCATCAAAAGCTTGCATCAACGCAATGATTACATTGATATCGTGAATAACCTTTTCTTTACTCAAGTTTTCATTTGATATATGAGCCCAGCTATTACGAACCTCAAACATATCCTTAATATTTGAGCGTTCACGGGAGTTCATGTAATATCTGCCGGTGATGACATACCAATTTCTGTCAAATACTCGCAATAAAGCGGACAGATCCAGTCCTTTTAAATCCGTAATATTACGTTGTGCAACCTGATCCCTCTGCATAACGCTTAGATTACTCATTACCAGTTCTTCCCACCAGTCATCAGTTAGTCTCGGAAGTTTTGACGCCATCCATTCAGACATTCTTCCAGACAAAAGATGCATATATTCGTTCATTTTACTGATGACATATGAATCGTTCATTACCAGCCTCTCCTCTATCTTTTTGGTAAACTGCTTCTAACCTCTTTATTTTCTCAGCGCTATCCTTTGCGAATAGTTTGGTCTGTCGATTATAACCTCTTCCATTCCAAGTTTTTCTATAAGCGTCAGTAGATTTACTAGCATTTGCTTCACATCACGTCTATAAGGTTTCGGATCTGTTATCAACGCGTTGTGCAATTTTTCTGATATGCTTCCAAAATATAAGCAACCGTCATTCTCCTTTAGTACGTTTAATAGCCACAGATAAGCGTTACTCCATCTGAAAGCGTCCTTAAACGTCTCCATATCTCCAGTGTATGTTACATCGAGAAAAGAAAAATACTCATTTTCCGTAAGTGAAAAAGCCTCTGGAAGCTCATAAGAAAACAACGTATCTATCTTAGGATTGAATCGGTTTATTATCTCCTGATTCCACTTATGACTTTTTTGTTTTTCCCCTTGTTCTACAGAAGAGATCTGCCCTTTCATGGCCTCAAGAAGCGAATTGTCAACCCTAATGGCATCTCTAAACAAACGATCTATCTTAACTAAATCACCTTGTTCAACATCCACAAAAGTAGCCATTTCCATATTTCCAGCTCCGCCTACATTTAAGCCAGAATTAGTTGCATTCGCGCTACCGATT
>JAEEGL013406812.1_pt1 | contig 13085 bp, 17 predicted proteins | sample 9134231 | NCBI WGS metagenome assembly JAEEGL01 (sample SAMN16246548, study PRJNA631951) | gut metagenome | biome: gut microbiome; feature: rumen; material: fiber-attached | host: Bos | place: Iran: Karaj | collected 2018-10 | reverse complement strand
TTGTATTTTTGCTTATTTCATTTTTTTCTTTTATTGTATTGATTTCTTCTTGTGATATTTTCCTAGCTTCAATTTCTTTATTAAATAATTCCTTTACCTCTGGAATATAATCATCTGCCTTAATTATTCCTTCCGTAATTATTTTTTCATTCGAATAATTTTTGATGTTTTCTTCAATTTCTTTTAAATCCATTTTTTTCCTTCCCTTTTAAAACGGCATTATTTTTGTTATGTGATTATTCTTTTGTTACGTAGTCGATTTCTTCTTCGATTTTTGAAAGACCTTATTCTTCACCACGTGTCATTCTTTACAGTCTCCCAAACGGTAGCAAGACTTGCTTCTCGCATCTTTTGTAAAGATTCTTCTTCTGAATATTGATTATTTAAAATAGAAGTCCGTTTGTTTATATTATTTGCAACAAAATTGAGCAGATGAATTTTTTCAGCTAAAGAGAAAGTGCGAACTTTATTTTCTACATCTTCAAGAGCATCAGACATATAAGACCTACATATTTTATTATATCATAAATTTCACGAAAATGGGCAAAAATGATAAAAAAGCATATAAAAAAATCAGGCTTGCCTGGTCTGACGGCTGCGAATCTTTGTTACACGATTTTTATAATTTGTCTAAATGACATATATAATAATCATCTATTTGATGATAAATCTTTATGTCGCCAATTTTTTCAAGGCTATGTTTCCTATATTCCTTAATCTCATTATTTTCATCTATATAGCTATGGTTTATAACTTCAACAATATCAGATGAGGAATATCCTTCAGGAAAATCAAAAAATAAAAATGAAAAAGTAGTTCCAAAATTAAAACATTTTCCATCTTTCATTTTTACAACAAAACCTGTCCAACTCATTAGAGTTTCACCTTTTATTTGATTCAAAATATCAAGTGAAAATGCATTTTTACATTTTTCAATTTTCTCAATATCTGAATAATCCAGGTTCTTATCATAAGCTATATTTTTCTTTTCTGATGAAAATAAAACATATGGCAGAAAAGTTCCATCTTTTAAATAAACCGAAGCCCTGTATCTTGGCCCATAAAACTCATCAGATAACGGGGAAATATTTTCTTTTAAAAATTTAAGTATCTTAATTTGTTCCATATTTCCTGATTACCCTAACCCTGCATCGCCATATAAACATTCTGATTCAATATTTAATCCAATATATCTATAGCCGATTTTTTCCAATTCAGGAAATACAGAGAATACATTTTCTATACTGACTGTATCTAAATACAATAGTTCTTTTAATGATTTATGTTCTGTTTCAATGACTTTTTCAATAATCTTTATTGCATAATCTTTATCGAGAAAAATAGGATTACTTGGACATCCAAAGGAAAATCCTGCAAAACCATTGTGTAAACATAATTTTGCTTCTGATTTAGATGCTATCCATTCTTCAATACTTTTTCTTATTTCCATTTTTTCTAACCTTTGTTATGTGTTGCTTCCTTTTTTGCAAACTCAATCTCATCAAGCTTTTCTGTTATGGCTTGACGTCGGCCTGTTTCTGCAAAACCCATTCTACGGTAAAGCCGGGCCGCATTTACATTGTTCTCCAAAATCCAGAGAGTCGGCACTCCGTCGCACTTTGCACAAGCAAATTCCAAAAGTTTTGTGCCGCAGCCCTTGTTCTGCATCTCAGGAAGAACATAAAGATCTTCTATCAGATTTTCTTTTACGGACACAATCCCGACTGGCTCAATATCTGAAAGCATAAAAAGCTTGTAGCCGTTTTTCAGTTTTTCTAAAAGATATTCACGCTGATGCTCTGGTGTATGCAGCTCGACAAACTCGCTTTCGCAAAAAGAGCGGTGCGATTCCTGCCACGAAATGGAATGAATCCGTGCTGCATCAAAAATGTTCTTCTCATCAACTTCTATAATCACCATAATTTCTATCGAAATACTATTCATTATATTATTTCATAATCTATAAGTTAACTATCTTAAATATCCGCCATAACACCAACCAATGGTTCCTGCTTTTATTTTTTTATTATTTTTATCTTTAGCTCCTTCTTGGATTTCAACTTTTACCCAATTACTTATTATACCATCTATTTCTTCACTTTTACCAATCGCAAGAATCTTTACTTTCGTTCCTGCCTGCATTATTGTAATAACCTTACTTGAAGTTTCTTCTTTATTTCTTAAACGAAGATTTTCATTTATTATCATTATTTTATTTACAATAATACTTGGATTATTGGATGAACATACTATTCTTATCCCTGTACCACTATTAGATACATTAGCTTCATTGTAATTTTCGTTAATTATACATTCTGTGGTTGACGAATATGATCCTATACTTAGTTTTCCATGTAGATCGTTTGGATCGGAGTCCCAACAATATTCTTCAACATTTCCAATCATATCATATAAACCATAAAGATTTGATTTTTTTAATCCAACAGGATGAGTATAACCATCAACTCCTAATTGCCATGCATATTCATGAATGTTGTTCTTTGTATTTTCTTCAGGATTTAATGCATACATCCATTCTTCCTTTGTTGGTAAACGATATCCGTCAGCATAAAGGTTCTGTTCAATATATTCATAATCTTCTATTTCACCCCACCAATGAGGTTTGTCTGCTGGTATATATTCCCACTTAGATACATCTGTTTCTCCTTTTATTGAATATACTGGAGTAAGATTACATTTTTCACTAAGCTTATTACAAAAATAAATGGCATCATACCAACTAATGCTTTCGACGGGAAGCTGTCCTGTATCATCTCCAACAAGTTTTTTTAAATCCTCTAACTCATATTTTAACTTCATTAAATTAGGATTATTATAACAATACCAACTTGGATTAACACCAAGTATTTCCTGATATAAACTCTGTGTAACTTCCGTAATTCCAATATAGATATTTTTTTCTGGAATTTTTACAAGTTTATATTGAGTTTTTACATTATCAAGATACTTATAATCGTGAGCAAATAAAAATCGTAAACAAGTTATTAAAGATATAAAAACAACTTTTCTTTTCATTTTTTTTCCTTAAGCCCTATTTCAACCACTGCCTTGCGTACACCTAAAGTTCAATTTTATTTTGCAGGTTTTTCATTCATATAAAGTTTTAAATTATCCAAGTTTTTATTTGTTTTTATTATCCTTGGTTTTGTTTTATTTTCCAGAAATATAATTTCTATTTGATTATTTTCATATAACTTGAAATGTATTGATTTGTAATTATTGTTTTTTATCTTTACTGTGTTGATTACTGAACCAATTTCGATTTCATTTTTTGCAGAAAATGGAAGTTCAAATTCTCTTATAATTTCATTAGTATTATTTATTTTTTCATTTATAGATAAATCAAAACATCCATCATGTTCTGTATCAAAAGACACACTTCCTTTTCTATAAGCAAAACCTTGATTTACAGATTTTTCTGACCAACCATTATAAGGATTTTTTAGTTTGCTATTAAAAACACATATTTGCCGGTATTCAATTTCAATTTTTATCATTTTTAGAATTCCTAAAAAAAGTAGACCAGAGGTCTGTCACCTACGGACCTTTGTTATGTGATTATTCAATCAAAATACCACTTATACAAGTATCATCATATTTTGTTCCCTTATAAACATCAACAATTTCAATTGTAAAATTCTTTATTTTCTTCTTCAATGGGATTTTTTGAAATATCGCTATATCAGCTAATGTTGCGGACATAACATAATTAGAATCATCATCGATTATTTTTATTTCTTTTGGACGATTATTTTTATAGAACAAATCTTGCCTGATTGTATTAACATATCCTGGAAGTATTGAAATTGAATCTTGAGGATTAACACATTTTATATATATTTTCTCTCCAATTCCTGAATTTCCTCTTTTTGTTACAAATGGAACAGGATTTGTATACATAGGATTGTCACCCATTTCAAATCCATTCATTACAGATGTTTTTAGATTTTCTATTTTATATTCTATCAATTTGTCATTTATGATTTCTGAAAAATAACCATCAGAAGAAATAGATTTTAAATTTTTATCATTTAATTTGTAAGAAGCATGGGGATATTCATAATCAATTACGCTATCTAAATTATGGTCCATAAAAATAGTTTTATCTAATAAAAGAAATCCATTTTCATTTATTCCATATGAACTATTTTCATCTGTTTCCCATTCGAATTTGTTGTTTAGTTTCTCAATTTTACCATTATTAATTCTATAGCAAAGTTCAAATCCAAAATCAAATTTATAGTTATTTAATATATTTTTACATGAATAATAATCGATTTCTTTTTTTCCTGATTTCTTATTTTTAATTTCTTCTATTGTTTTATTAAATTCATTCCAACTTTCTGTTTCATCATTTTTTTTATTATTGCAAGAAATAAAAAGTATTGTAATGAAAAATAAAATTATTACTTTTTTCAAATTCTTTTTTCTCCAACCAGCACCCAAATGCGGGTGTCCTTGTAACAAATTTTTAAACCGCAGGATTAAGCCGCACCGAAACCGGCATCATAAGCATTCCGTTTTCTTCGTGAAAAACATATTCAATTATAACACATAAATACGTTTGAACATATAATATTGAACTATTACATTCTATTTTATAAAATTGAAAGTATGAAAAATCGAGTTGTTTTTTGGGTATGTGTGTTGGCTGCAGTTTTGGCTTCTTGTTCGAAAAAGGATAAAATTGCCATTGAAAATACTGAACCTGTGGTTGATTTGGAATCTGAACAGGAACATATTTCTGAACCTGACCGTTTTGTATCTGCCATTGTTCTTTCGCCTTCGACTCAGCTTTATCTGCAGGGACGCGACAATAACATGCATTCAATTCTCAGCATAAAAAACAACGCTACTATAGATATTCTTCTTGCAGATAATTCAGATGAACCGGAAACAATTTTAGAAAATAAAACTTTTCTTCATGCCGTTTATGATTCAGTCGATTTCTGGATTCCGGAAAGTGATATCGCTATTTCTTCAGAAAGTGCAGTTGTGATTTTTGATTCTACTTTGTATGAAGATGCCCAACTGCTCTCCCCAAAAACTGACGGACTTACAAAATTAAGATTTGGTACAGTTATTGCAAGAAATCCACAGCCAGAAACTCAAGGCTCAGAGCCGCAATCATACGAAAATATTTTTTATTACGATACCAGCAAAAAAATTGTTCAAAATGGATTTATAAAACTGGGAAATACAAGCAATAAAGAAGACGATATCGAAGTTCTTAAAATCGTAGACCAACTCAAAGTCACAAAAAAAGCCGTTGACCGAAACGCTCTTTTTGCCCGTGCCGAAAAATACAATCCATCTCCCATGGTAAAAGCTGCTCTCGATGACCAGATGATTGAAAGACTCACCTACGACTACGACGAAGTAGTCAAAAACCTCCAGAAACAACTCCACGGCGTCCACGTCAACGAACTCCTGACCGTAGATCAGAGCAAAGACCCGTTTTCAAATTAATAAATGATTATTTTAACAACTGGTTGTAGCGCAGCGGACTTGACCGCGTGTCGGCTACGAACCTTTGTTATGGCAAAAATATTCCTTGTAATGAAACATTAATCAATTTTTTTATTTGTAGCTGTTATGCTTTTTACATAAAGTGTCAGTTTGTGATTTGCTGTATATTGTCCTTTCTTATTTTGTATATAAAAGCATATAACAGTCAGTCTGTTTTCATTATTTGCTTTAAGTTCCTTAATCACACCTTTTTCAGGAGTTTTAGTAAAATGCTCCCATTCTCCTAAGTAAGTTCCAAAAGGAATCTGATATAATGTCGTTTTTGATTTTAATTTTGTCTTTAATCCAAATATCTCTTCATTATATTCATTTTTTTCACCGTAAAAGTTCCAGCCATAAATATCCAGATTGTCAGAACCAAGGTTCTTTCCTGACATCTCAATATTTAAATATTTATATCCTGTTAAATTAACCGGCTCTTCAAATACGATTTCACGTGAATGTTTTGGGCTTTCCTTTATTTCTGTTTCAGCTTGAGTTTCTGGCGCCCAGATTACTAAATCTGGAAGTTCATCAAAGTCATCACACCATGCAGACAATACAGTAAATAAAATAAGCAGTGTTACTATCCAACCTTTTTTACAAAATATTTTTTTCATTTTTTCCTCCTAACAAAGCAGGCTTATGCGCCTGTCGCCATAACAACTGGTTGTACCGCAGGCAGCTTGACTGCCTGTCGGCTACGAACCTTTGTTATGCTATTTTACCATTCAATATATCTATTTTTTCCATTATTATCATATCTAACGGAAGGTTCAGACATATTTCCAACTTTTCCTCTTTTGAATTCAATTATTTTCGAAAAGTAATGTTTAAACTCAGAAGATAAGTGTTCAGGAACTTTTAAGGCTTCTAAATACGCTATATATGATGAGGATTGCCAGAAGTTTAATTCTCTTAAAAGCGAGACTGTAACACATTCATCTTCAAATATTGACTGTTTTAGTTGTGTAAATAAGAATTCATAATCATCTTTTGTCGGATATTTTCCAAGACAACCTATACAAAAAAATATCAAGTTCTGAATGTCTTATTATAAGACACTTGAAAAAATCTATTATAAATTTTTCTTCAACATCATTCAGTTCATGGTTAATTAATTCATCGTTTAATATAATTTTATATGTGTCTTCTGAATATACTGGACCAGTTTCTCTGATTTTATAGACTAAATTAATTACAGTATATAAATCATTTTGCTTTTGTAAAAAAGTTTTACCTTCTAAATCTAGCAAGCTTCTTATTTTATTCCATATAAATGAACTTTTGTTGAACGGTTCGAACCATGATACTTGTCTGAAATCATTCCACATAATTATGCTTTTTTCAAAAACTATTTCCAATGTAAGACCGTAATAATCTTCTCCTGGAAGAAAAATCATAAATATTTTTGCAAAATATTTATTTCCTAAAAAACTATCATCATAATCTAAAATAGTTAAATCTTCCAAAGAAAAGTCAGAAATGTTTTTATTATTATCTAATACATTGTAATCATCTAATTGACATTTCTTTATTTCAACATTTTTGAATATGATTTTGCCTTCATTACTTTGATGAGCCAATGGAAAAGGATTTAATTCGTGTTCGGAACATATTTCCATAAATTCCATGTTAAAAATCATATCTTTGTCATTTATGTATATTTTTTCGCAGCCACAATCATGTAATGAGATTTCTGTTAATAAATTTTCACTTATATATTTATATTCTTTCATTTTTTCAACCACGCCAGTGGCGTGTGAGCATAACTACGCACTTAAACGGTGGCGGGCTTGACCCGACATCCGATTTGAAGTGCATGTTATGCTTTATTCATATTCTCTTATATGTTGGTTTTTCCTTAATTCAAAATACCCTCCAAAATTTATATTTGTAATTTTTTGAAAGGCTTCATTTTTTTCTAATTCTTCTACTCTATAAAATTGATATTCTTCATCAGAAATATTTGAGATTTCAGTTTTATAATATTTCGAAGCAATTTTTTTTGAAAATGGATATTTCTTAGAAAGATGTACTGCGAAAAAATATTGTTCTCCATCAATCATATAAATATAGAAAACTGGACGTCCACTTGGAACATATTGAGGATCAAATAATTGATCAATTTGGTGTCCTAATCCTTTTTCTAATTCAGAGAAAAATTCCGCAGGTGACTTTTGAATATGTGAATACGGATTCGTATCATTGCAATATTCTTTTTGATTTTTATTATATATAAAAGCATAGACTTGTTGATTTTCACCTTCAAATGGATATTTTCCGACTTTTAGCTTATATTCTTCGATTAATTGTCCATAATAGATTAAGTGTTGTAACCTTATTATATCACAATCATCTTGATATGCTTGTTCTGGAAGCGTATTCGAAAAATAGAATGATACAATACAAGCTAATATGCTGAAAATTGATATTAAGAAAAACTTTTTTACTGTTTTCTTTTTTATAAGTCTTACAATTGAGATTATAACAAATACAAAAAATACAATTATAAAAATAAATGCTAGCGCAAGTAATATTCTTCCAATTATCATTTTTCTTTCCTTACTTAACCAAGCGCCCCAATGAGGGCGTCAGCATAACAATTGGTTGTACCGCAGCGGGCTTGACCCGCTGTCGGCTACGAACCTTTGTTATGGCAATTATATTTCTTATACAGAATTAGATTTCTTAATCCTTTTTTTCTTTAAGTATTATTCTGTACAATTTTTGAAACTACGTTTCAATTTTTATATTTTTTCCAAGCCACGGACTATTGCTTCTTCGTCTAAGCCCTACAGTTTAATTTCATTTAAGAAAGTAAGCTCGACTTGCTTTCTTAAATATTCTTTATTAAAGTGACTTTTTCGTCTAGTACCTAAGGTTTATTTTTTGATTGTTTTAATCGAACTTGATTTGATTAAAAATTTCGCGGTGTATAATTTAATAAATACGGGGTGAGCAATAAAATTAAGAAAAGAATAACAAAGAATAAAACTATTGGTATTATTGATAAAAGTCCAAATAAAGAGCCAAAAATTGAAAGTTTGTTTTTTTCTCCTTTCTTGTATAAAAATCTATTACAAATAAAACATAATAAAATAATACACGAACAATAGATGTATGGTTCGTTTCCATAATTAATTTTTTTATTCAGGCTGACAATTAATAGACTTACCATTATTACTGAACATAATAAACCTATAATTCCAAACGAGAATGCAATTTCTGAATAAAACTTTTTATCATCCATAATAAAATATCCATTTAGTATTTTTCTTGTAAAATATTTAAAGTGTTTTCTTAAAAACGAAGATTTATTATTTTCCTTTTGTATAGTTGAGACGGAAGAGGATACATAAAATCTTATTTTTTTTCCTTCCTAAAAAAGCAGGCCAGTGTGCCTGTCGCCATAACATAGATTATACATATCCTGTATAAAAGTTTTATACAGATAAAATAAATCTGTATAAGTCTTTTTGAACCGAAACGTATTTATTTATATTAACATAAAATACATTAAATTTATAGGAATTTTATACAGACCATTATAAATCTTACTTCTTCTTTTTCTTATCAGTTTTCTTTGAATCTTTTGCCTCAGGTTCTGCCTGAGATTCACCTTTGGCAGAAAGTGTTATTTTTTGATAAGCGTCCTTTTTATCGTTAGGGTGAGGTTCAAGTCCGATGATTGTAATATCACTCTGGTCTGGACCATATACCCAGAAAATTCTTCCAGTACCTGGCTTGTGATTTTCAAGATATGATTCCCAGACTTTCTGGCCGTAGCGTTTTGTAAGGGCTTCAATATCATGTGTGCACAATCCTGGATAACGAGGATCATTACTCAATTTTGAAAAACAACTTACAAGAAGCTTGAAGAGTTTCTGCTCATTTTTATTTGCGGTCTGTTCCTTGATTTTCTTTTCAAGGTTAGTCCACAATTCCTGCATCTCTGGGATGCCCATTCTGATTTTATACATTATATGAGTTTCTCGTATGCAGAGAAATCAATTGCGTCCCCAACTTTGCCGGCTTTTATGTTTTCAATGCTTTTATCCATCATTGCCAGGGTGTTCTGAGAAACCTCGAAAGGCTTTGTGAGTTCACGAGGTTCAAGCATGATACGGCCATCCGAATACTCTTCAACGTGATAATAATCATATTGTGTTGCTCTGAGGGTTATTCTTCTTTTTGAGTCTAATTTTGAATCATAAGATCTTACTGCTAATGCTGGCATATAAACCTCCTTGTGAATAAGTGGGAATTCCCACCAAATAATATATGGGATAATTGTGAAAAAATCAAGTTTATATTTTCAACGTTTTCCCTCGTGCCCCCAGTACGCATGGCGCGAAATAATGTACTGTTTTGAGCAAGCTGCGAAATCTTTAGAAAAGCCGGAAAGCCGGAAAACTTCTAAAAAGCGACAGATAATCTGTACTATTGGTATCTGTACTATGAAATTGGATTAATCTGAATTAAACTTTTTTTGACCGCTGCGCGCACTCCCTCCGCAGTTTTTATTTTTTTATGATGAGTTCTGCAAGCAGGACAAATCCGATTCCTACAGCAATGCTTAGGAACATATATAAAGCTGCAATTCCTGGATGCCCGTTTTTAAGAAGATTTGAACTTTCAAGTGCGAAGGTTGAAAATGTTGTAAAGCCTCCGCAGATTCCAACTTTCAACAATAAAACCAGGCGTGGATTTAGATTACTTGATTTCAAACTGAGAGCTGCAATCAATCCAATGACGAAACATCCCAGTACATTAATTGCAAAAGTTTTTACTGGAAACAGAGTCTGCTCTTTGAGAGGAATTAATCCGATCAGGTAACGTAAGACAGAACCAATGGCACCGCCAAGTGCAACTGCAAGACAATCAAGCATTTGAATACTCCTTTTGTTTATTATATCAAATCAATCAGCTCTGGAGAACTCAATAAGCGACGGGGTTCAATTCCAACCTGTGGCAAAGACTTCTAACTCTTGTTAGAAGCCTTTTTTTATGCTCAATTATTTAAAATAAAAAAATAAATAATTTAATTGATTTAAAATATTTTACCAGACAAATAAATCAGCACAGTTTCTTTCGCCCCCAGAAATGTCGATGGTCTGGCCGGTACAGAAGGAATTTGTAACAGTCATAAAATACATCCACTGTGCTGCTTCTTCAACAGAGAGCCACTTTTTTAATGGAGTTACATCCATTATTTTCTGCCACAATTCCTGATTATTCATTACAGATTTATTTAACTCTGTTTTTACTCCACCAAAGCAAAGTGCATTACATGTAGCTTTATATTCATTGGCAAGACGAATTGCTGTATTTTTCATATACCCTACTACACCGGCTTTAGAAGCTGCATAAGCAGGGAATTCGTTTCCATGTAAGGCGGATACAGATGCATTAAAAAGAACAGATTTTATTTTAGACTGGAATGCATATTTTTCAGTTACATACATTGTTCCAATCAGATTTGTTGTAATATCGCAGGAAGCTTTTTCCACATCAATTACTGGAGTTTGGATTCCTGCGTTATTTATTAAGATTTCAACATCAGATATTTCGGGGAGAGATGCTTTGTTTGTAATATCGGCAACATAATGAGTGTATCGTTCAAAGCCATCATCAGTTTTTTGAATTGTAGATTCCCCAACATCAATTCCAAAAACTTCATGACCATTCTGTAAAAATAACAGAGCCGCTGCTTTTCCAATTCCTCTGCTTGTACCGGTAATTACAACTTTCATCTCTAACACCGTTATGCAGTTTGTTTATTTAAATAATCAGAACCAACATTTTCACGTTCCCATTTACATACAACGCGATAGCCGATTCCTGAGAAGAAAATTTCACACAAAAGTTCACCGACTGCACCAATTATCGAACAGATAACTACCTGTATCCAGGTCCAACCAAAGAAGAATTTAGAAACTACTGTTGCAAAAAGGAAATTATCAACAAACTGAGCAAGCATTGTAGAAATGTATGAACGCAATGCAAAAGCACCAAATCCTTTTTCTGATACATGTTTTCCTATCAAAGAATTCAATAATGCATTAACTATTGAAGAAACTGTAAATGCAAGTGCTGACCCAAGAACAACATACCAGGCACCGCCAAAAGTATTATTCAAAGCAGAGTTTACAGCTATACTTATTTCATTCACTTCTGAAGAATAGAACTCACCCCACTTTCCAGGAGCGAGTGCCAGCAATGCAAAAACTCCGCAGACAGCAAGGTTTATAAGTAATGCAATCAGTGATACCTTAATAGAAGCTTTTGCACCCCAGCGTTTGCAGATTACATCCATACAAAGAAACATAACCCAACTGAAAACAAATCCACAATCAAAAACAATAAACTTATAACTAATAAGCTCTTTATTTGCCATCAGATTTGCGCAAACAACAGAAAGTACGAAAAAACAAACTGTAAGGGAAGGAATACTTCTAAGAAGAAGTTTAGTGTCATCCAGTTCAGTCTTGAACCAGGAAGAGATTTTATTCATGTTAACCTCGATAAGAATTTTAATTTATATCGCGCAGGAGTGTTATGAGGAATCATAAACTGCACGGACTAACGTCGAAAGTAATATATCAATTTTAAGTTTATTACGCAAGTATAAGAAAAATTAAGCCTTCTTATTCCTTTTCTTTCGCTTAATACAAAGTAATACAATTCCGGCAATAACTACTATAAGTCCAAAAATCAAACAGTAAACAATTTTTGCAAACTTACTTGGCTTTTTGAGAATCTTAAAGATGTTTCTGCTCGGAACTTCTTTATAAGCAGCTTCTAAAATTCCAGAATAATCGCCAATATCACCTGTCATCTTTACACCGGTAGCAATTGCTGCCCAGGCCTTAAATTCTGTTGTACCGGGAAAAATTGAAGTTCTTATGATATTATCTTCCAGATTTTCAACTATTGTACCATCAGCGTTTTTAGGAATTAAACTTAAAAGTCCATAGCTTAAATCATTTACACTTCCAAGCATTCTTCCTGTGTAGATATCAGAAACTACTCTATATAATTTATCATCCTGAACTTCTTCTTTTGTTCCATCATCCTTAATAAGATATACTTTTGTTACCTTATCAAGAACAAGTCTATGAGGATTATATTCATAAGTGATTCCAGAAAAATAAAGATTTAATAGAGAGAAACCTAAAGTTGAGCCCATTGATAAATCTATTTCACAGGCATTCTTGAATTCACGGCCACTCAAATAAACACTTACAAGCGGATAGCCGGCAATCTCATCAGGACCAATTCCAAGACTGAATGAATTAAATACATCTTTAGTAGTTACATTACCTTTTACAAGATCCTCTCGGGCAACACCAGTTGGGACAACGGCTAAATCTATATGTTTCCCAAAGCCAGTTTTTTCTGCATTTGGATTGGTGATTTCATATTCTGCAACTGCCTTTCTATACATATCCGAAATGATATGCCCCATTTCCGGATGAGAATAGTCAGTGTAAGCCTTTCCTAAAACTTCATTTGTTTCAAAACCAAACTTACTCAGATATTCTTCATCTATA
>JAEEGL013093998.1_pt1 | contig 13085 bp, 9 predicted proteins | sample 9134231 | NCBI WGS metagenome assembly JAEEGL01 (sample SAMN16246548, study PRJNA631951) | gut metagenome | biome: gut microbiome; feature: rumen; material: fiber-attached | host: Bos | place: Iran: Karaj | collected 2018-10 | reverse complement strand
GGTCAGAATGCCGCGGGGACGGATCAGAATCGTATCCAGCTGACCGGAACGAACAAGATAAGGAAAATTTCCGGTGATGCCCCGGCCAAGGAACTCGGTCAGGTAAAAGGATACGGACATCACGCCAAAGAAAAAGTACAGGTTGCCGGATGACCAGTGATTCAGCTGGTCAAACCGGTCCACGATCAGCAGAACCGCCAGGAATTCCCCGCCTTCCATGACCAGCTGCGCGAGGGTCTGCAAAAAGAAGGAGGACCGGTACTGCAGCTGACTTTTCATCAGCATGGCCATGGAACGGAGATACAGTTTGATCGTATTCACGGTTCACCCTCCCTGCAGCACCAGTTTTTTCTGGTTTTCCTTCCAGAGCAGCCAGCCCAGCACGGTCAGCAGCAAAGTCCAGCCCAACTGGAGCAGCAGAACCCGCGGGGCCTGGGGCAGATCCCATTGTCCGGTATACAACCGTACAGGCGCGTCGAGCAGCTGAGCCCAGGGAAGCAGGGTCAGCACCTGCTGCCATGAGTCCGGAAAAAGCGTGAGGGGAAGAATATTACCGGCCATCAGGGTCATCAGCAGGTTCAGCATTGCCTGCATGCCGCGGGGATCCAGCGTGCGCATGGTAAAGCCCATGGAGATGTTTTCCATGGCGCAGACGCACAGAAGCCCCAGAACAAGTCCGAGCAGGCTGAATACCAGTGAAGGAACGGAGGCGGGAGGAACAAGCCCCCAGCCTTTGGGCAGCAGAACAGCAAAAATCAGCATGGGAACCGCACGGAGCAGACTTCCCACCATTTTCTGAGCCAGAATACGGACGTAATAGAATCCGTACAGGCTGACAGGGCGGCACAGATCGTAGGCGATTGCGCCAGTCCGGATTTTATCCGCCAGTTCCCCGTCCGAGGACAGGATCATCCGGAAAAAAGCCTGCTGGAGCCAGACATAGGCGGCAATGCTTTCCATGGGGATGGGCTGGGGGCTGCCGGCGTAAAGAGCATGATACAGGGAAACAAGAATCAGGCCGAAAAAGATCTGGCAGAATACTCCGCCGATCACGGCGCCCCGGTACTGAAGCTCCATCCGCAGCCGCATTCGGAAGACGGAAAGATAAGCTTTGATTTTCATAACCCCATCTCCTGGTACATGGCCGCGATCAGATGATCGATTTGCTGCGGCTGGGCGGTCAGCTCCCGAATCCCGCCGGCGTTCTGAAGGAGCGCGAGGATGGATGCGGTCGGGACAATCCCGGGATCGTACAGGATCCGGTATTCATCGCCTGTTTTTTCGATGACGCAGGATTCAGGCAGCACCGGAAAACGGTCCGCCTCGCTGAAACGGACGGTGATGGTTCTCCGGGTATTGTACCTCGCCAGCAGGTCGGCCAGCCTGCCGTCAAAAAGCTTGCTGCCGTGTCCAAGAACCATGACCCGGGAACAGAGCGCTGCCACATCTTCCATATCGTGGGTGGTCAGGAGAATGGTCGTGCCGTGATCCCGGTTTTCTTCTTTCAGAAAGGCGCGAAGCGCCAGCTTGCTGACAGCGTCAAGACCGATCGTCGGCTCATCCAGAAAAAGAAGCGCAGGCCGGTGAAGCAGGCTCCCGCATATTTCCGCGCGCATTTTCTGTCCGAGGCTGAGCTGACGGAGAGGCGTACGCAGCAGATCCTCCAGATCCAGTTTGGCGCTTAACGCTTCCAGCCTTTTTTTCCAGTCCGCTTCAGGAATCCGGTAAATATCCCTGAGCAGCGCGTAGCTGTCCAGCAGCGGAACATCCCACCACAGCTGTGTGCGCTGTCCGAAAACGACGCCGATGTTCCGCGCGTGCTGCTTTCGCTGCAGCCAGGGTGTCAGACCGCCGATGGATGCGCTCCCCTGATCCGGAGTCAGAATTCCGGAAAGAATTTTAACGGTTGTGGATTTTCCTGCCCCGTTCGGGCCGATATATCCGACCAGTTCGCCCCGCTCTATACGGAAGGATACGTCTTTCAGCGCCTGAACAGTGTTTTTCTCCCGAAACAGCTGTCCTTTTTCGCGCTTCCTGCGGATGACAAAAGATTTGGAAAGATGTTCAACCTGGATAAAACTCATCGCGGAATTCCTTTCCACCGCCGAATGAAAGGGGAAAGGCTGCTTCCGTCAGCACTTTCCCCTATGCAGCTTTCCTTTGGGAAACGCTGATTGATTCAAATCAGCGTGAAAGCATTCAGCTTACGGTACTGGTTTTACGGTTTTTCCCTGTTCCCCCGCTCCGCGGGGGAGCTTTAATCAGCGTTTCTTTTGATATCTGCGGAACAGGGCTTCCGATGACACGCTTCCTAAATCGAAGCGTACATGGAGGCCATCAGCTTCGGGATGAAGCGATAATGATCTCCGGGAAGGTTGGTCGTCAGATAAACGCAGGTCAGATTTTCCTTCGGATCGACACAGAACCAGTTTCCGAAGGCACCGTCCCAGCCCCATTCTCCTACAGAGCCGTTGATGTCCGCAATTTCGGGATGGGTCATGACACGAACACCGAGACCGTAGCCGTAACCCCGCTGCGTATCCCAGTTGTGGGTTGCCTGCTGCTGGGGCGTCAGATGGTCCGAGGAGATCAGATCAATCGTTTTCCGGCCCAGAATGCGAACGCCGTCCAGCGTGCCGCCGTGCAGCAGCATCTGGGCAAAGCGGGAATAATCACGGACCGTGGAGTAGAGCCCGCCGCCGCCGCTTTCAAAAGCAGGCTTTCCGGTCGGACGGGACCGGCCGTATTCCGGCTTCATGCCGTCCCGGATATGATAGAGGGTGGCCAGACGGTCCTGTTTTTCCTGAGGAACATAAAACCCGGTATCCGTCATGCCGAGAGGATCAAAGATATGCTCTTTCAGATATTCTCCCAGCGTCTGTCCGGAAAGAGCCTCAATCACTCCGCCCAGGATATCGATCGAAAAGCCGTACATCCACTTTTCTCCGGGCTCAAAAGCCAGCGGAAGCTGGCCGACCAGGTTGCAATACTCCCGGGTTCCCGGTTCAGGCTTGCCGGAGGCAGCGTATGCTTCGCTCTTTTCCCTGAAGATCCGGGCGGCCGCGGTATCCGTGCCCGGGTACGGAACGCCGCTGGTCATGGTAAACAGCTGGCGCATGGTGACCTCCCCTTTTGCGGGAATGATCTGGCAGGTTCCGTCCGGCTTTTCCGCCGCAACGGTCGGGTTTCTGAAGCCGGGCAGGAATTCACTGACGGGATCCCAAAGCTTGAAAAGCCCCTGCTCATACAGCTGCATGATTCCGGCAACCGTGATGACTTTGGACATGGAAGCAATGGCAAAGATTGTACTGTCGGAAGAGATTTTCTGGTTCTTCCCGATGTCCGCGTAACCGAAGCTCCCTTCGAAGCAGACTTCGTCATTCCGCATGATCCGCGCGGCACATCCGGCGATCTGTCCGCTTTCAACAAAACGGCTGAGCGTGTTCTGAACAAGCTCCATCATGACAGGAATCCTCCTTTTCAGTTTTGTGCAAGTCTGTAAACAGGACAAAAGGAACGTAGACATTTTTCAGTCCGATTATATCGGTTTTACTCCCTGTTTTCAAGCACACATTTTTAGCTCCGACAGAGGTCAGCCGGGTTCCCTGAACGAAGCTTCCGGCGGGCGGCAAGGTTGAAACAGGCTCCGGATCGTGGTACAATCGCCGATGGATTACAGCATTCGGAAAATGTGGGTGGAGGTGCTTGTTTTGTCCGTTATCAGTCGGCTGAATTCTCCTGTCATGTATCTGATCTGCGGAGGAATCGTTGCCTTTGTGGCGGCGGTCTGCGTCCTGTTTGCGGTCCGGGCCTGGCGTGCCGGGAAAGCGATCGGAATGGACCCGGCAGTTATGAAAAAAGTAGTGACTGCTTCCGCTTCTTTTTCCGTTTTTCCCGCGCTGGCGATCCTTCTCGGGGTCATCGCGCTGTCCGGGGCGCTTGGAATTCCATGGCCCTGGCTGAGGCTGAGCGTGATCGGCGCGCTCCATTATGAGACGCAGGTGGCTCAGGGTGCCGCGGAACAGGCAGGCATCTCACTTTCCGGCAGCGAAATGACCGTATCCGCTTTTTCAACCATCGCGCTGCTGATGTCGGTCTGCATCATGTGGGGGATGGTACTGAACCTGTTCCTGAACAAAAGATATACAAACCGGATTGCCCGCCCTGCAAAGGAAGGGAAGGGCGATTCCTTCGAGGATCACGCCATGACCGCGATGTTCGTCGGACTGGTAAGCACTTATCTCGGATCCTATCTGGGACAGTGGATTTCCGGAAACGGCCGCTTCACCTTCAGCGGAAGTCTTCTTCCGCTGCTGACGGCGGGATGCGGCGCGCTCGGAATGGCTGTGATGACGGCACTCGCGGACAAAAGCGGGAAAAAATGGCTGGAAGCTTTCTCGCTCGCGCTGGCCATGCTGTTTGCGATGGGCTGCGCAGTGCTGCTGAAGACGGTGCTCTGAGAAAGGAGTGAAACAGATGAAACGGGAAGAAATCATCGCGAAATATGAACGCGGGACCCATCTGCTGGGACGGGCGGTTACCCTGATGACGCTGATTCTGCTGGTCGGAGCGCCATTCCTGATCGGATCCTGGCTGGGGGCGATGCCGGATCTGGCGGCGGCCGGAAAAGGGTTTCTGGCGGTCGGCATTATCTGGACCGTTTCCTCCGTGGTGGAGTTTCTGGTTTATACGCCGATGCTTGGATCCGGCGGAAGCTACCTGGCCTTTATTACCGGCAATCTCATCAACATGAAAATCCCGTGTGCGGTTTATGCCAGGGATCTTGCCGGAGTCAAAGCCGGGACAAAAGAAAACGAAATCATTTCCACACTGTCGATCGCCGTTTCCTCCCTGGTGACAATCCTGATCCTGGCGCTGGGGGTATTGCTGCTGCAGCCCCTGCAGCCCCTGCTGCAAAGCCCGGCGCTTCAGCCTGCCTTTGACAATGTGGTCCCGGCCCTCTTCGGCGCGCTGGCGTACCAGTATTATCGCCGGAACCTGCGCCTTGCCCTTTGGCCGCTGGTGATGATGAGCCTGCTGTTCATCCTGATGCCTTCACTGCAGAGCCAGACGAGCATTCTGATTATGCCCAGCGGCGCGCTGGCCATTCTGCTGGCTTACCTGAAATTCAGAAAGGATCATAAGGCATGAAAACGTTTTTCATCGTTTTAATCTGTCTGGCTGCGGCAATTCTGATTCTGGCAGGCATCTGTATTTTCCGCACGATGAAGGTCCGCAGAAAAAAGGCGGCCTATACGGCGCCTCCCGCTGACGCACGGGCGCAGAATTATGCCGAAAAGCTGAGCCGGATGGTTGCGGTGGAGACGGTAAGCGTTCCGGAAACAAACCAGCGGGAGAAATTTCTGCCTTTTCATGCCCTGCTCAGGGAGCTGTTTCCAAGGGTACACACGCAGCTGGAAAAAACGGAAATCGACGGCAATCTGCTTTTTCACTGGAAGGGCAGAAGCGGCGAAAAGCCTTTGGTTCTGATGAGCCATCAGGATGTGGTGCCGGCGGAAGGATCCTGGCTTCACGAACCTTTTTCCGGAGATATCGCGGATGGAAAGGTCTGGGGCAGAGGCGCTTCCGATACGAAGTGCAGCGTTATGGCGTTCTTTCAGGCCGTTGAGGAAATGCTGGAGGCGGGGGAGACCCCTGAAAACGATGTCTGGCTTTCTTCTTCCTGTACGGAGGAATGGGCGGGGGACGGATGCCCCAAGCTGGTGGACGAACTGGAAAAGCGCGGCGTTCACCCTTTCCTGGTATGCGATGAGGGCGGCGGCATCATTACGGATCCGGTGGGAGGCATTCGCGGAAATTTCGCAATGGTCGGTGTTTTTGAAAAGGGAAAGGCGGATCTCCGGCTGACCGCAAAATCGAACGGAGGCCATGCCAGCGCGCCCGGGAAGAATACGCCGGTTGCCCGTCTGGCGAAGTTTGTGTGCTATTTTGAAAAAGGAAAACCGTTTAAGCGGAAAATGTCCCCCGAGGTTCAGGCGCTTTTCGAGCAGCTTGCGCCTTATGCGCCGTTCTATATGCGGCTGCTGTTTACAAACATGTGGCTGTTTCGGCCGCTGCTGGTCCGCGTGCTGCCGGCCATCAGTGCACAGGCGGGCGCCATGCTGCAGACCACCATTGCTTTTACCATGCTGAAGGGATCGGACGCATACAACGTGCTTCCTCAGGAAGCCGTATTGGGCGCCAATATGAGATTCATCCCGCATGAAGGAATGGAGGCAAGCCTGAGGAAAGTCAGACGGGCGGCGAAAAAACATCATCTGGAAGTGGAGATTTTCCGTCCTGTAGACGCTTCCCGCAGTGTGGATCTTTCAGGGGACGGATTCCGGATGGTACAGTCTGTGATCGGCAGGACGTTTCCGGGGCTGGAAACCTGCCCCTATGTCATGACCGGCGCGACGGACGCCCGGAACTACGAGCGGATCGCGGATCATGTGGTTCGCTTTGCTCCGGTGATTTACGGACCGGAACAGATGAAAGGCATGCACGGGCTGAATGAGAATATCGAATACAATTGCCTGCCCGGCGCGGTGGACTTTTACAAGAATCTGATCCGGGCCAACGGAAACCGGGAAGAGAATGCCGGATGACCCCTGCTCAAAGAGGTAACAGGGAATCGGCAGATTTCATTTCAGGCATAAAAAACGCTGATTGTTTCCAATCAGCGCAAATCATGGCGAATTCCTTCAAAGCGTTCCGACAGGCAACCGCGGCAGGAGAAAAAGGTTCGATCCTTATTCTTCCGGCAGCACAAACGCACAGATAAAGTACAGCAGGATGCCTGTTCCCCATCCGAAAGCCAGCAGGGCCCAGGCGAGCCGGATGATTGTGGGGTCACAGCCCAGATATTCCGCCAGACCTCCGCAGACACCGGCTATTTTTTTGTCGCTGCTGCTCTTGTGCAGACGGCCGTTTGTTTTTGTTCCCCTGGAGCTGCTTGCAAAATACTGGTAAATAAAGTACCCGATGGCCAGTCCGGCCGCGACAGACATGATAGTTTTGATCATCTTTTTTCCTCCTTCCATACTTTCCGGCCGGAGTTTTTCCCTCTGACCATGGCAGAAGTTTATCACCTGCAGGCTCGAAAAAAAAGGATAAAAAAGGAAAAATAAAGGCCAATATTTCTTTTGCCCGGTAAGAATAGAAAGTGTTTTTTTCTTCCGTTCGGAGAGAAAATGCTGTGAAGGAAATGATGGCGGAACCGGAGAATAGAATTAAAGTTAACAGATTTCACCGGACAGGAAAACTGGCAGAAGCACTCCATAGAAAAAGACGGGACAGGGAGGAAAACGTATCGTGAAAACTTTTTCGGTCGCTGGGGACTGGAAATGTGAAATTCCCGGCCAATCGGCTCTGATGACGCTGCCCGGGACACTGGATGAAAGCGGGATCGGTTTTCCGGATGATCCGCGGTGCCAGTGGCAGGTGGAGGATGTCCGCCGGATCGGGTTCTATCGGGACGGCGATCCCATCGTCACCCGGCTGAGCCGGAAAGCAACCTTTGAAGGACAGGCGCGGATTTTCCGCAGGGTGGACTGGACGCCTCCCGCGGAAGGCCGGGTCTTTCTGGAATGTGCCCGGGCCAGACACCTGCGCCTGTTTGTGAATGGAACGGAAATGGCACCGTACCGCCCCGGGAATCTCAGCACGCCATACACTTTTGAGATTACCGGCCGGATCACAGGAAAGGATGAGTTTGCTTTCCTGTCTGACAACAGCTATCCGGGATGGCCCCGGAACGCGATCGTTTACTCTTCCGCCGCTTCCGATGAAACACAGACCAACTGGAACGGAATCCTGGGCACGGTGCAGCTGCGTATGGAAGCAGAAAATTTTATCTCCGATGTCCGGGTTTATCCCCACGGAGATTTCGTGGATGTGTGCGTGGAGGCGGACTGCCGATCCCTTCAGCGGGGACGGCTCCGGATTCACAGCAGCGCTCTGGAGGAAACGGAAGCGGAATTAGTCCTTTCATCTCCGGGAAGGCAGGAAATCCGCATTCAGGGAATCCGGATTCTGTCCGGGGCGGCCCGCTGGGATCTGGAGGAAGGAAACCTTCATTCGCTGACCGTCAGCTGTGACGGAATGGAGGACAGAACCGTTTCCTTCGGTCTGCGGGATTTCTGCGCCGGGGACGGTTATCTGAAGATGAACGGCCGCCGTGTTTTTATCCGCGGGGAGGCCAATTGCGCCGTATTCCCCGAAACGGGTCATATGCCCATGGACGAGGAAAGCTGGAAAGACATTCTGATGAAATACCGGGCTTATGGCGTCAACTGCATGCGCTTTCACAGCCATTGCCCGCCGGAGGCCGCCTTTGCCGCCGCGGACCGTCTGGGAATGCTGATGCAGCCGGAACTTTCCCACTGGGATCCCAGGAAGGCCTTCGGCACAGAGGAGGCAAGAAACTATTACCGGACGGAACTCCTGGAGATTCTTCGCCATCTGGCCAATCATCCTTCCTTTGTGATGCTGACCCTGGGAAACGAACTGCACGCGGATGCGGAAGGCCACGCCTTCATGGATTCCCTGCTGACGGAGGCTCGCGCTTTTGATCCCACTCGCCTGTACGCCAACGGCTCCAACACGCATTACGGACGGCTGGGGCCCGATCCGGCCAGTGATTTTTACACCTCCTCCAACTGTGGGGGTCTGCTTCTGAGGGCAACCTCCGCCGGACCGAAGGGATGGCTCAATGAAACGTATCCGGATCTTCGCAGGAATTATGATTCGGGTATGGAAAAACTGCGTCAGAAAAGCGGACAGCCGGTTTTTTCCTTTGAAGTCGGGCAGTACGAGATTCTGCCGGATTTTGAGGAACTGCAGGATTTTCACGGCGTGACAGAGCCGGCGAATCTCAGGCATATCCTGGGCAAGGTTCGGGAAGCGGGACTGGAGAAGGAGTGGAAAAAGCGGGTGGAAGCTTCCGGAGAGCTTTCCCTGCTCTGCTATCGGACGGAAGTGGAAGCCGCGCTGCGCACTGCCGGGCTCAGCGGAATTTCCCTGCTGGGCATACAGGATTTTCCGGGGCAGGGGACCGCTCTGGTAGGCATGATGAACGCCCACATGAACGCCAAGCCGTATGATTTTGCCCGTCCGGAAAGGTTCAAAGCCTTTTTCCGCGACGTGCTTCCCCTCCTGCTGCTTCCGCGCTTTACCTGGACAGCCGGGGAAACCCTTACCGCGGAACTGAAAATAGCCAATTACGGAAAGCAAAGCCTTCGGGGCATTCCGGAATGGGTGCTTTCAGGGCCGAACGGATTGCTTCGGGGAACCCTGCCCGAGGCGGAAGCGGCAGTCGGAAAACTCACATCGCTCGGAACGATTTCCGTCACTCTTCCGGAAACAGGGTGTGCGGAACGGCGGACACTGACGGTTCTCTTTGGGGATAGCCGGAATGAATATCCGCTGTGGATCTATCCGGACTGGAGCCCCATCCGTCCTGAAAATATCTTTGAATGCCGCCGCCTGGATGACAAAGCGGAGGCTGTCCTGGCAGCCGGCGGCATCGTTTATCTGGCTCCGGACGCCTCAGCGGAAAGCCTTCCCGGAGCGGTACAGGCACAGTTCAGCACCGACTTCTGGTCTGTGTGCACCTTTCCAAATCAGGCCGGCACCATGGGGCAGATGATTGATGCCGGACATCCGCTGTTTCAGCGCTTTCCTACGGAAACCCATACCAACTGGCAGTGGCATGCCATGGCATCCCAGCCGGCCATGCGTGTGCCGGCCCGGATCCGGCCCCTGGTTACGGTGCTGGATTCCTATGCTTTTCTGCGGCCGCTGGCTCATCTGCTTGAGTGCCGCTGCGGCGGAGGACGTCTGATGGTTTCCAGCATGAATCTGCACCATCTGCTTCATCTGCCTGAGGCACGGGCCCTGCAGCGCGCTATCTATGAATATATGGCCTCGGAGGCATTCCGCCCGAATCAGGAGCTGAGCCCCGGCGAAATACGGGAAATGACAGGGGAGCGGAAACCTGGGTGAGCGGGATTTTCTTGAAACCACCACCAGCCCCCGCCTGAAAACGAATCTGTTTCATTCAATCGGGGAAGAAGAATATGCGATCGTGCTTTCAGACAGGAGGAAAACCAAAATGAGGATTACTTCGAATGAAAAAGGCGTTATCCTGGAGTACGGCATTAACCGGCTGACCATTCAGCCCTGGGGACCGGATGGTGTTCGCGTTCGGCTGACGGCTGAAGCGGACGCGGACCAGAATGACTGGGCGCTGACGGAGAAACCGGAGGAGTGTTCCTGGCACCTGGAAACGGAGCAGGTGGATATGACGGATCCCTGGTACAGAAAACCGGAATATGCCCGGTATCACGAGGAAGGCCAACGGATCCGGCTGGTGAACGGCAGGCTGACCGTCCTGATCAATGAGGAGGGCTGGCTGTCCTTTCTGAATCAGAAAGGGGAGGTCCTGCTCTCGGAGTACTGGCGCAACCGGAACCGCGTTTCAAGGTATGCTGTCCCGCTGGGCGTTCCGGCCCGGGAACTGAAACCCGTTCCGGGCACAAGGGATTTCAGCCTGGCAGCGCGCTTTGAAGCCAATGAAGGTGAACGAATCTACGGAATGGGACAGTATCAGATGGGCCGGCTGAATAAAAAGGGCACGGTATTGGATCTGGAGCACCGCAATTCCCAGGCATCCGTTCCATTCTATGTTTCCAGCCTCGGATACGGCTTCCTGTGGAATAATCCGGCGGTAGGCCAGGTGATGTTCGGGGAGAACCGAACCGAATGGCGGATTCCCTCCACCCGAAAGATGGATTATTATATCGTCGCGGGAGATTCACCCGCGGAAATCCTGGAACGGTATACCGCCGTTACCGGACGGGCGCCCATGATGCCGGAATACGGGCTGGGCTTCTGGCAGTGCAAGCTTCGGTACCGGACGCAGCAGGAAGTGCTGGAAGTGGCACATGAGTATAAAAGGCGTGGTCTGCCTTTGGATGTGATTGTGGTGGATTTTTTCCACTGGACACTCCAGGGAGAATGGGCTTTTGATCCCGAATGCTTTCCGGATCCCGAAGGCATGGTACGGGAACTTCGGGAAATGGGCGTGGAAACCGTGGTTTCCATATGGCCTACCGTGGATGAAAGAAGCAAAAATTACGGTCCCATGGCTGACAGAGGGTATCTGATGCGTACGGACCGGGGAAATGCGCTTTCCGGTTCCGGATGGATGGGTGCTACCGTATATTATGACGCTACGCATCCGGGAGCACGGGAATATGTGTGGCAGCAGGCCCGAAAGAATTATTATGAGAAAGGCGTCCGGATCTTCTGGCTGGATGAGGCAGAGCCGGAAATCGGCCCTTATGAATTTGATAACTGGCGGTATTATCTGGGACCGGCGCAGCAGGTGACAAACGTTTATCCACGGGAGTATGCCCGCGGCTTTTACGAGGGAATGCGGAAGGAAGGCCAGTCGGAAATCATCAGCCTGGTTCGCTGTGCATGGGCCGGAAGCCAGAAATACGGAGCACTGACCTGGTCCGGAGACATTCATTCCTCTTTCCGGGCCATGCGGGAACAGCTGCAGGCGGGCCTGTCCATGGGAATGGCCGGGATTCCGTGGTGGACTTGCGATCTGGGAGGTTTTATCGGCGGAGATCCCACCGATCCGGATTTCCGGGAGCTGCTGGCAAGATGGTTTGCCTGGGGCTGCTTCCTGCCCGTATTCCGGCTTCACGGAGAACGGTCCCCCTGGTATACCCGGGAAGTGACATTCAAAGAGAACGGAAGACAGGTCCTTTCCTCGGGCGCACCGAATGAGCTGTGGTCCTTCGGTGAGGAAAACTATGAGATCATGAAACGCTTCCTGTTTCTTCGGGAGGCTATGCGGCCTTATCTTCGGGAGACGATGCGGCGCACTTCGGAAACAGGTGAGCCTGTGATCCGACCGCTGTTCTTCGATTTTCCGCAGGATCCGGAAGCTTGGAACTGTGAATCGGCGTATATGCTCGGCAGGGAACTGCTTGTTTCCCCGGTCACGGAGAAAGGCATCACCCGATGGCCCGTATACCTGCCGGCAGGACAGGAATGGACGGAATGCGCAACGGGAAAACGCTTTTCCGGCGGACAGACGGTTTCCGCTCTTGCGGATATCGGCACGATCCCCGTTTTTGCGCGTGCAGGTTCACAGCTTGAGGAGCTTTTCTGAACTATGTCAGATTCCTCACAGAAGTTGAGCCATACCTGGCCACACTGCTGAAAACGCCCGGCTCCTGAGCCGGGCGGGTGTTCGTTCCGCATTTATACATATGCCCGCAGGAAATCAATTGTTGCCTGCAGTACTTCTTTTGTCCAGAAGTATTCGCCGTGGTTGGCACCTTTCACCTTATAGAATTCCACGTGTTTTCCGCATTCCCGTAGTTTGTTGTACATGATCACGCTCTGCTCAAAGGGAACCAGTTTGTCCCTGTCGCCGTGCATCAGCAGGAAGGGCGGATATTCGTTTTCTTTGCGGATATAACTGACCGGACTGATCCGTTCAACGGCATCCTCGCGCTTTGCTGCCTCTTCACCCAGAATCATCGGCAGCAGGAAAGGCCGGTAGTCTTTTTCCCCTGGCGTTGTAAAGCGGGAGAAATCCGCCACGCCGTACCAGTCAACGCAAGCCTGGACCTCACTGGAAACGTCCGGGTAATCGCCGTCGTCGTAATCCCGCATCCATCCGGTGGAACCGATCATCAGCGAGGTGTGCCCGCCGGAGGAATCGCCGATGATACCGATCCGGTTCGGATCGATGTCGAAATCGTCGCAGTTTGCGCGCAGGAAACGGATCGCTGCCTTCACGTCTGATACAAATCCCGGAAAGGGTTCAACGCTCGCAGGCCGGTATTCCACCGCGGCAACCACGAATCCCGCGCGGGCCAGGTCAATGAACATCGGCAATTCCACGTAGCAATTCTGCTTTCCCCAGCCTGATCCTTTTACAAAGATCACGCAGGGGAACCGCTTTTGTGCCGCTACCCGGGGAATCGGCATATACTTGCTGTCCTGTATTGGCGGGGGAGGCGGAGCTCCTCCGGCATTCTTCGGCGCCTTCTTCAAAG
>JAEEGL012744654.1_pt1 | contig 13085 bp, 12 predicted proteins | sample 9134231 | NCBI WGS metagenome assembly JAEEGL01 (sample SAMN16246548, study PRJNA631951) | gut metagenome | biome: gut microbiome; feature: rumen; material: fiber-attached | host: Bos | place: Iran: Karaj | collected 2018-10 | reverse complement strand
GTCAAGACGACCCTGGTCACCATTCTTCTCGGATATCCGGCTGCTTACTTTATCGCGAATAATGAAGACCGTGTCCGCAATATGCTGGTCCTGATCATTACGCTGCCGACCTGGATCAATATGCTGGTTCGCACCTATGCCTGGATCGGGATCCTGTCGGAGGGCGGTATTGTTTCCGTTCTGCTGCACACGCTGGGATTCCGGCACACGGAGCTCCTCTATACCGAGACAGCCGTACTGATCGGTATGGTTTACAATTTTCTGCCTTTTATGATCCTGCAGATCAATACCTCGCTCTGCAAGATGGACCGTTCGCTGCTGGAAGCCAGCAATGATCTCGGAGCAAACAGGTTCCAGACTTTCTGGAGGATCACTTTCCCGCTGTCGCTGCCCGGCGTGGTCAGCGGCATCAGCCTGGTTTTCCTTCCGGCTGTAAGTTCTTTCTTCATTCCGAAGCTTTTGGGCGGCGGACAGTATTTCCTGATCGGCAATGTCATCGAGAACCAGTTCATTACGGTCGGGGAATGGAACTTCGGTTCCGCGATCTCCGTTATCATGGCAGCCCTGATGATGCTGAGCATGTATCTGGTCAGGCACATCGAAGAAAAGAATTCACAGGTTTCGGAACTGTAAGGGGAGGTGAAACGTATGAAAAAGAACCGCCGCATCGTCGGAAAACTGATCATGCTGCTGACGGTAGTGTTTTTTTACCTGCCGATCGTATATGTGGTCATTTTTTCCTTCAATTCATCCAAGTCACTGACCGTGCTCAAGGGATTCAGCCTGCAGTGGTATGAAAAGATGTTCCGGGACACCCAGATGATGCAGTCCCTTTATACAACCATCCTGGTTGCCGTGATCGCAACTGTTGTTTCCACCATCGCAGGCACACTGGCAGCGGTAGGTCTGTCCAAATCCAAAAAGATCGTCCGTGATCTGGTCTCCCAGATCAATGACTTTCCGATCATGAATCCGGAAATCGTGACAGCCATCGGCCTGATGCTTTTCTTCATTACCTTCCGGATCGAGCGCGGACTTCTTACAATGATCCTCGCACATATTGCATTTTGTATTCCTTATGTTATATTAAGTGTCATGCCGAAGATACGGTCGCTGGATCCGAATCTGGCGGATGCCGCCATGGATCTGGGGGCAACTCCGGCCCAGGCGCTGCTCCAGGTGATCGTTCCCCAGATCTCACCGGGAATTTTCAGCGGAGCGCTGATTGCATTTACCATGTCATTTGACGATTTCATCATTTCCTACTTCGCTACGGGAAGAGGCGTCAAGAACCTGAGCATCATGGTATATACAATGAGTAAAAGGGTCAATCCGTCGATCAATGCAGTTTCGGCACTGATCGTCGGGATCATCACGGTCATTCTGGTTTTGATCAATGTGGTGCCTTTCTTAATGGAAAAAGCCGGCCGGAACAAAGAAAAAGCGGCCGGGGCGTAACTGGCGGATCAGCGGAGCTGATTCCGGGAAACCGGGCAGTGCCCGATTTTACTGAAGGAGGTTTATGAGAATTGAAAAAAATTGTCGTTGCAGGTATTGCGGCAGCAGTTCTTTCCGCAGCATTCCTCATGACAGGATGCGGATCGAAGAGTGAGGGGAAATATGCGGGTCAGACGCTGCATGTTTATAACTGGGGCGAATATACCGGGGAGAACACGATCAGCGCTTTTAAGGAGCGTACCGGCGCCAGCATTGTCATGGATGAATTTGATTCCAACGAGCAGATGTATATCAAGGTCGCAAACGGTGACGCTTATGATATTCTGATCCCCAGTGATTATATGATCGAACGCCTTCTGAAGGAAGATCTCCTTCAGCCGCTGGATAAATCCAAACTTACTTGTCTGGACCTGCTTGCCGACGGCGTGAAGAACCTCCCGTATGATCCGGACAATACCTACAGCGTTCCTTATTTCTGGGGGACAGTCGGAATCGTCTATGACAAGACGAAAGTCGATCTTGCGGATCTGGAAAAAGAAGGTTTCGGTATTTTCGCGAACGAAAAGTATAAGGGAGATATTTATCTCTATGATTCCGAGCGCGATGAATTCATGATGGCGCTGAAATATCTCGGCTATTCCATGAATACGGACAATGAGGCGGAATTGAAGGAAGCCGCGGACTTCCTGACAAAGATCGTCCAGACGATGCAGCCCGAGATCGTGACCGACGAGATCATCGATAATATGGCCCAGGGCAGAAAAGCACTCGGCCTGATTTATTCAGGCGACGCGACCTATGTCATCAATGAGAATGAAAACATGGGTTATTTCCTGCCGGAGTCCGGCACGAATCTCTGGTCGGATGCCATGGTGATTCCGAAAAATGCCGAGAATCCGGAACTTGCCCATGAATTTATCAATTTCATTCTGGAGCATGACGCAGCACTGGATACTTCCTCTTATGTAGGATATACTTCACCGAACAAAGAAGTCATGGAAGAACTCTCCGGCGAGGGCGGGGAGTTTGAAGGAATCGATGCCTATATCCCGAGGGATGACAATCCGAACGATGAAGTTTTCAAATATGACGAAAATACCCGCAAAGTGATTGCGGAGCTTTGGAGCAAAGTCAAGATCGCCGCTTCCAATGCGGGCTGATGCGGGATAGAATGAGTCAATAGTTCCTCAGCTCGGATGCCGCCGGACGAATCAGTCCGGCGGCTTTGTCGGCAAAAAGGATCCCTGCATTCGGAAAAGAAATTCACAGATCAATCACATTTGTGCTATACTCTTATGTCGGTGCCCGGTCAGCTTCTTTCCGGGAAACTGTTGTCCGGCATGTTCAGTACACGGAAGGCACAGCTTATGTCAGAGAATGAACGAGAAAAGCAGACGCATAAAAAGATGAATCCCGTCCTGGCGGAAATACTCAGCTGGATCGAAGTGCTGGCAATCGCGGTCGTGATCGCTTTGTTCTGCAACAATGTAATCATAGCCAATTCGACCGTACCGACCGGCTCTATGGAGAATACGATCCAGCAGAATGACCGGGTGATCGGTTCCAGGCTCAGTTATACCTTCGGGGAGCCTGAACGCGGAGACATTGCCATCTTTAAATTCGGCTGGATCTGCAATCACTGCAAGGTCGCGATGGGAGAAGGCGCGGCGCCCGAGACCTGTCCCCGCTGCGGGAAAACGATCGACAATCCCAGAACACTGTATTATCTGAAAAGAACGATCGGCATTCCGGGTGACGTGGTGGAAATCAAAGCCGACGGAACCGTTCCGCAGTCGGCGCTTTCCCAGGATCTTCCGGGGCTGGATGCTTCCAGAGGGGAGGATGCGCAGCTTGTGACCGCGGCGGTTTATGTAAACGGAGAAAAGCTCAGTGAGGATTATCTCAAGGAGCCGATGCTCTATACAGGAGACATGAAATTTGAAGTACCGGAGGGATGTTATTTCTTCCTCGGTGACAACAGAAATGCTTCCCTGGACGCCAGATACTGGGAGGAAAGCTATATCAGCAAGGATAAAATCATTGCCAAGGTACTTTTCAGATATTTCCCGCATCCGTCGGTTTTGCACTGAGCGGGAACACGGAAATGATTCAGGAGGAATAAACAATATGAAAAAAATGAGAACGATTGCAGTTCCGGCTGCAGCGCTGGCGCTTGCCGCTGCCTGCATGCTCGGAGGTTGCTCTTCGCAGCCCGCGGAAACAAGCGCTGCGGGAACAGAAAGCAGCGCGGCCGGTGAGACGGCTGCGGCAGGAGAAACTACGGCAGCAGGAGAGACAGCCGCGGCCGGTGAGACTGCTGCTGCGCAGCCTGAGACCCTGAGCCCGGATGCCCAGAAGATTGCGGATCTGGATCCGAAAATGCCTGATCTCGGTACGATCAAACTCGGAGATTTTTCCAAGATCGCGGTGACTGTTCCGGAAGCCCAGATCATTACGGAAGATGATGTGAATGTCTATATCACGGATTATATCTTCCAGGGCAAGACGAAGGAAGTAACGGATGAGGTAAAGGAAGGCGATACCGCCAATATCGACTTTGTCGGCAAGATCGACGGAGTTGCTTTTGAAGGCGGCACAGGAGAGGGATATGACCTCGTGATCGGTTCCCACAGCTTTATCGATGGATTTGAAGACGGCCTGATCGGCGCGAAGCCGGGTGAGAAACGTGATCTGAACCTGAAGTTCCCCGAAGATTACGGTCACGACGACCTGAACGGCAAGGACTCTGTGTTTGAAGTGACGGTCAATTCTATCTCCAGGCCTATGACCCATGAGGATCTGACGGACGAAATTGCGAATGAATACAGCGCCGGTACCTATAAGACAGCGGAAGAGTACCGCAAGGGCGTGCGCGAAGCACTGGAGCTTTCCGCTTCCGCAATTGCAAAGGGCGAGCTCTACGGGGCACCGATCAGAGAAGCGACTTCCTTAAGCGAGACAGATATTTCCGATGCGGCGATCGACTGGCAGATCGACCTGTATCTGCAGAACTATGACAACAGCCTGAGACAGAACTACGGTTTCGGCCTTGCGGACCTGATCAACAATATGTATCAGCAGTCCTATGAAGAGTTCCGTGCCGGCCTGAAGGAGGGTGCGGAAGAGACAGCAAAGCAGGCCGCGGTCGTAAATACGATCGCAAAGGAAGAAGGTCTGGAATTCAACGATGAGACCCTGAAGCAGTATCTCGATGAATACGGATATGAGGAAGACCTCGTCAGACAGAACACGACCGATGCATGGCTTGAACAGACGGTGCTTCAGTATCTCGTAGGAAAGCATCTTCTGGAGAAGGCGGAAGTCAATTATATTACTTACGAGGAGTTTGAAAAGCAGCAGCTCGCGAAGATCGAGGAGGAAGCAGCAGCTGCCGAAGCAGCAGCGGCGGCAGAGGCTGAAAGCGCGGCGGAAGCGGATAGCGAAGCTGAATCGGAGTCAGCAGCACAATAACAGACTTTACGGGACCCGCAGGATAAGTATTCCTGCGGGTTCTTTTATAATCAAATGGAATTCCTGTGAAAATCATGCTATACTGTAACTGCAGTTAATCAGTGCCGGTAAGGCCGGCAGGTAAAGATACAAAGGAGAACAGACCAATGAACAATATTATTCTTGAAGTAGCTGATCAGATCGCATATGTCACGATCAATCGTCCTGCATCACTGAATGCGCTGAATTCCGAGACCCTTGCAGAACTGAACGAAGTCTGCGCAGGCATCGAGAAGCGTAAAGATGTACGTGTTGTCATTCTTACCGGCGGACCGGACAAGAAGGGCAATGCATTCAAGTCATTTGTTGCGGGCGCTGATATTTCCGAGATGGTGAACGCTTCTTCCGCAGAAGGACGCGCAATGTCCCTGCTGGCTATGGAAGCATTCAACAGACTTGAGAATATGCCTCAAGTTACGATTGCTGCAGTCAATGGTTTTGCTCTCGGCGGCGGCTGCGAGATCAGCATGTGCTGCGATATCCGTGTAGCATCAGATAATGCAATCTTCGGACAGCCTGAGTGCGGACTCGGCATCCTCCCGGGATTCGGCGGCACCCAGAGACTTGCCCGCCTGGTAGGCAAGGGACGCGCGAAAGAGCTGATCTTCACCTGCGACAGAATCGACGCACAGGAAGCTTACCGCATCGGCCTTGTTAATAAGGTAGTTCCGGCTGAGCAGCTGATGGATACCTGCAAGGAAATGGCAGCAAAGATCCTGAAGAACGGCAGCTATGCGATCAGCATCGCAAAGAGCGTGATCAATGCCGGCATGGATATGGATCTTGCAAACGGCCTCAGAATGGAAGCGGATGCATTCGGATTTACCTTCTCGACACATGACAAGAAGGAAGGCATGACAGCATTCCTTGAGAAGAGACCGTCCGAGCTTACGGATTTCTGATCAGTTATATTCACAAAACATCATTGACGGGAGGAGGCATTTCAAGCTTCCTCCCTTTTCAAAAGAACTGCTGGATGAAAGATTCAGTCAGCATTTCCCCGGGGAAGTATTGAGGGAAGACAGCGATGTATGAGATCGAAACTTTAAAAAAATGGATCGATGAAAGCGACAATATCGTTTTCTTCGGAGGAGCAGGGGTGTCAACCGAGAGCGGGATCCCGGATTTCCGCAGCGTGGACGGCATCTATAACATGAAATATGATTATCCGCCTGAGCAGATCCTGAGCCACAGCTTCTTTATGTCCCGGCCGGATGAATTTTACCGGTTTTACAGGGATAAAATGCTGGTGGATGGAGTTCAGCCGAATAAAGCGCACAAAGCACTTGCCAAACTGGAGGCCGAAGGCAAACTGAAGGCAGTGATCACCCAGAATATCGACGGACTTCACCAGGCTGCCGGCAGCAAAGAAGTACTGGAACTCCACGGGGCTGTCGCGCGCAATCACTGTATGAGGTGCGGGAAATTTTTCGATGTGGAAGCTGTACGGAACGCGCCTGAGATGGTTCCCCGCTGCGAATGCGGAGGTATCATCAAGCCGGATGTGGTCCTTTATGAAGAAGGACTGGATATGGAACTGATGGACAGAGCGCTCCGGTACATTACAGACGCAGAAGTCCTGATCATCGGAGGAACTTCCCTGAATGTCTATCCGGCAGCGGGACTGATCCATTACTACAGGGGTTCAAAACTGGTACTGCTGAACCGCGGCGTGACCCCGATGGACAACCGGGCTGACCTGATCATCAGGGATAAGATCGGTGAGGTGCTGGGCGCGGTTACCGGGCTTTAAGCAAATAATTAAGAATATCATGATATAAGACAACAAAGGGGCAGCCGATCGGGGCTGTCCCTTCGTGATTATGATCGTTCTGTAAAAGCTGAATCAGCTCAGGCCGTTTTTGCGGTTATAAGCGTCGCAGATCAGATTGACATTTCTGATCAGGATATAGGAACCGACAAAAGTGCCGACAAAGCAGAGTGCGCAGCCGAGAAGCCTCCAGAGGAGGATCGTGGTTCCGTTTTCCTGAATGGAAAGACCGAATGCCGGACCGTTTTTCTGCAGACGGTTGCCGAGCTTATACTCCCACCAGATACCGTACAATCCGCAGGTCACGATCGACAGGAGAATATAGACGCCAAGTCCGCCGGTTTCCTCATCGTCATCATCGCAGGCGATATTGATATCCCTGGCTACAGAATAAATAAAATAATAACCGTAGATACCGCAGGTGATGATCGAGAGGAGAATATATGCGGCCAGGCTCCGGTCTGTCTTAAGCGGAGAACCCGGCTGGAACGAAGTACCGCTGAACTCGTTGGTGATATCCGTAACAGCGGAGTCTACCGACTGGCCTGCGTTGTAAAATGCCTGGCGGGCATCCTCGCTGACACTGTCAAAGGTGTTTTTGGCATGATCGGCAAAGTCTGAAGCGGCTGCCGCAGCATTGCTGACTGTATCTTTGAAATCGGATCCGGATGAAGGAACGGGGACCGGTGCCCCGCAGGCTGTGCAGAACTTGGAACCGTCCGGGATCTCAGCGCCGCAATTGGTACAAAACATGAATTACCTCCTTAATGAACTGCTCCAGTAATCCGGCGGAAGGATGGAGAGCCACAACAGGATCGCCGAGCGCGATTCTGAAAAAATAAGTGACTGTAAATAAAAAAACTGCAAAGATCATCAGAATCTTCTGCCGGCGGGAAGAGATCCTGCCGCGGAAGAACCAGGCCGCAAAAAAGAACGGCATCAAAAATGAGAGAGGATGGTATGCGGCAGCGGCAGCAAACTGTCCCTGAAAGAGGGAAAAGACCGCGCGGCACATGCCGCAGCCTGCGCAGGGGATCCCGGTGAGAAACAGGATCGGGCATCCGATTCCGGTGATATGCAGCAGAAATACTGCCGCGCCCAGGCACAGGAGCAGCTTCACATCTTCCGCGGCATGTTCTTTTTCTGTAAGACAGAAGTCTGAAAACGCTTTTCTCATCGTATCTCTTGACAGAATTCCTTTCGGATATACAATATAACATTTATGAATTTATTATTCAATTTGATCTTTGATATGATATGATGGAAAGGTCATAAGCCCCGGAGCCGCGGAAAAACCGCCCGGCGGCGGGGTACAGGATTGGGATTCACCGAACCGGTGATGTTTTGACGGAGATAGTTTTTTGTGGAGATTTTTGATTGGATACAACTTGCGGCGCTTTTGATTCTGCTCCTGCTTTCCGGCTTTTTTTCAAAATCCGAGACTGCTTACACCGGAGTCAGCAGGGTCAGGATCCGCGCGTTGGCGGAAGATCATGACCGGAAGGCGGAAAAAGTCCTGAAGGTTCTTGAAAATTATTCGGAATTGCTGAACAGTATTCTGATCGGCAACAATATCGTGAACCTTACAGCTTCCGCGCTGGCCACCTCTTTCACGATCAAGATGTACGGGAGTACGATGGTGGGAATTTCCACCGGTATCGTGACCTTCCTGGTACTGATGTTCGGAGAGGTGATCCCGAAGCGCCAGGCGGCTGCGGAACCGGAAAAATATGCGCTTGCATACGCGGATATTATTTATGCCTACGTGAAACTGGTGCGCCCGCTTGTCTGGCTGGTGGAGATCCTTGCCAGAGGCATTGCCTATCTGTTCAAGCTGAATGTGGACAATGCGGACTCGGTGATCACCGAAGAAGAACTGAAGACCTACGTGGAAGTATCCCATGAGGACGGCGCGATCGAGTCGGACGAGATGGAACTGATCCATAATGTATTTGATTTCGGAGATGCGACTGCCAAGGACATCATGATCCCCAGAGTCGAAATGGAGACGATCGATGTAAATGCCAGCTTTGAGGAACTGAAGGCAAAATTCCGGGATACCATGTTCACCAGGATCCCTGTCTATAAGGATCAGGAAGATCCCGACAACATGCTGGGATTTGTGAATATCAAGGACATTCTGCTCGTAGAAGATCCTAAAGGGTTCAATATCCGGAAAATCATCCGGAAAGCCCATTTCACAACGGAGACCAAGAAGGTCACGGACCTGATGGGGGAACTGAAGGAAAACCTGTTAAGCGTGGCATTTGTCATTAATGAATACGGCGAGACCGTGGGAATGATCACCATGGAAGACCTGCTGGAGGAACTGGTCGGAGAGATCCGGGATGAATATGATACGGATGAGCGGGAGCAGATCCGCAAACTCAGGGACCGGCAGTATATGGTGGATGCCTCCCTCAGGCTGGATGATATCAATGATTATCTGAACACTTCTTTTGATTCGGAGAATTACAATTCTCTTGCCGGCATCATTCTCGAGAAGCTTGAACGTATTCCGGAGGACGGGGATGTGGTATCCCTCGAGGACGGAACGACTCTGAAAGTGTATGCCATGGAGGACCACAGGGTCACAAAGATCCTGCTGACCCTGCCCGAAGAGGAAAAACCGGAGGAGGACAAAGAAACTGAATAACAGAGGGGAACCCTGATTCCCACATAAAAACGGACGGCTTGATGAAGCTGTCCGTTTTTGTCGTTTTTGAATTCTGTCAGGCCCGGGGTGAAGCCGGATCCGGGACCGCTCAGCCCATGAAGAATCTCCCTGCCAGGATGAAAAGCAGCGCGCTGCAGAGATTTGCGACAATGGAAAAGACCAGCAGGCGTTTCCGCGGGGTTTCCTCATACAGTTTTGTATAAACGAAGTATTCGGCGGCGATGACCACAAGTTCCCCGGCGGCGATGTAGCCGTAATATGGAACATTCAGGAAGACGCAGCAGACCAGCAGCAGGATATTGAAGAGCAGGTTGGAAACAAGATTGACCAGCAGTACCCAGGAAGCAGGTTTCAGCTTGAAAATCAGGGCGATCAGGAATTCAATCAGCATCGTGAACAGCATGGCAAAAATCAGTGCCAGGACCACAGCAATCAGGGAGAAGAGTATCCCCAGACCGAGTCCGAGCCCGGCCCCGCCTCCGCCATCATCTTTACCGCCCTCACCGGGAGGAGAAACGGTAGCGGCTTCTCCCGCAGCGGCGTCATATTTGATTTCCCCGTAAAAGACGCGGGGCTTGCTTTCGTAGACCTTGAACGGGCCGGATACGCTTAGTACATTGCCTGATTTATCAAAAATGACCAGGCGGACATTGTCAAGCGAGGGAAGAAGCCCGTAACCGGAACGGAATTCGTATGCAACCAGTTTTTCAAAGTTCTTATCACTCAGGCCGGCAAGACCGGAATCTGTACCGTCATGGTAATAGAACAGACCGTCGCAGTATCCCTCGGAGTCATGCAGCATATAGCTGACGTAGCCGTCCTGTTCGAAGGAAACCAGTTCACAGTCCCCAGGGAGATCTGCCTCCTGCAGTGACTCCTGATTACAGTCTGTATATTCTTCCGCCGGGATCTGATCTTTCGGGAGAAGAAAATCTATGCCGTAGCTGCCCTGCGGCGGGTTTGAGACCGAGATATCAAAGCAATATCTCGGCACAGGTCCGTTGGCGAAAGAAACGATTCCCGCAGCGCACAGGAACAGGAAGCCCAGGATCAATGCGCAGATCAGCTTGGCAGAGATATGTTTTTTCATGATTCCGACTCCTTCCGTGAATCCAATATTGATCGGTTTTCATTTATATTATAAATCACCCGGAAGAAACTCTTCAACGGCACAAAGTATGTATTGACATTAATTTACTTTGTGTTATGATAAAGAAAAACAATAATCATTATCATTATTAGAATATGCAGAAAAAGTATTCAAGACAAAGAGAAGCAATCAAACAATACCTGATTGGAAATGATACACATCCTACAGCGGATGAGGTATACTATCATGTGAGGCAGGAGTATCCCAATATCAGTCTTGCCACGGTATACCGGAATCTGCATATGCTGAGCGATGAAGGGGAGATCCGCAGGATCCGCTGCGGGAACGAACCGGATCATTTCGATTTCAGGACGGAGGCCCACGGACATTTTCTATGCGGAAAATGCCGCAGAGTCTATGATGTCAAGATAGACTGCGCGAAGCTTGCCGCATCCCACGGGCAGCTGCCCGGGACTGTCAGCGGCTGTGAGATCCTGTTTCACGGCATCTGTGATGTCTGCGCCGGCCGGAAAGAAGGTTAAAATGCCGGCTAAAGCGGCATTATTAATAGTTCAAAGCATTATAGCAAAAGGAGAAATGACTATGAAGACATGGGTTTGTACTGTATGCGGTTACACTGTAGAGGCTGAGAATGCCCCCGAGAAATGTCCGATCTGTAAGGCGCCGGCTGACAAGTTCAAGGCAAATGAGCCGGATCAGATGACCTGGGCAGCTGAGCATGTCGTAGGCGTTGCACAGGGCGCTCCGGAAGACATCATCGCTGACCTTCGTGACAACTTCAACGGCGAGTGCTCCGAAGTCGGTATGTATCTGGCTATGTCCCGCGTTGCATACAGAGAAGGATATCCGGAGATCGGTGAGTACTGGAAGACCGCTGCATTCGAAGAGGCTGAGCATGCTGCGAAGTTTGCGGAGCTTCTGGGCGAGGTCCTGACCGACTCCACCAAGAAGAACCTTGAGATGAGAGTTGCTGCGGAGAACGGCGCTACCGCAGGCAAGACCGATCTTGCAAAGAGAGCAAAGGCTCTGAACCTGGATGCGATCCATGACACCGTTCATGAGATGGCTCGTGACGAGGCAAGACACGGAAAAGCTTTTGCGGGGCTTCTGAAGAGATACTTCGGCTGATACCTCAAAACGCATATATTAAGGATTTTTTGAAATCAAAGAGAGGACGGATCTGGTAAGGGTCTGTCCTCTTTTCTGCTGTTCCGGCGTATCTTCTGCCGGGAAGCCGCACGGATCATTGTGCGGGCTTGAAATGACTTTTCATGATGCGATTGTAATAAACTATGTCCGCAAGACCGGTGAGCACCCAGCTGACGGGCCAGACCATAAAGATGGTTTCATAATAATGAAAGATCCTGAACACGGTAAGGAGCCACAGGACGCGGAATCCGCAGGCACCGATCAGAGAGATGACCGTGGGCTCGATGGTGCGGCCTGCCGCCCGGATCGCGTTGGAGTAACTGTCCATCGGGATCTCCAGCGCCGCGATCAGGACAAGGATCGTCATGCGCCGCATGGCGACGCCGAGGACTGCCGGATCGGGATTGTAGAGCGTGAGGCGCGGCACGCGGAAAAAGGCAAAGACGATGCCCATCAGCGTCGTGATGACCATGCCCGCAGTGATGATCGTCCTGAGGACGATCCTTGATCTTTCATAGAGGCCTGCGCCGATGTGCTGACTCATGAAGGTCAGGGTGGCGCTCATATTCGCCATCAGGAAGGCGTACTGGAAGCCTTCGACGCTCTGCGCCGCGGCGTTGCCCGCCATATAGACGCTTCCGAAGCTGTTGACCGAGGACTGGATCAGGATATTGGAAAAGGCAAAGAGGCTGCCCTGGATCGAAGCGGGAAGACCGAAATGCAGGATCTCCCGGAGTGTGTTCGGCAGAAAGGCCATCTGCGAGGGCTTGAAGCGGAGACAGGAGTCCTCACGCAAAAGTGCGCCCAGGACGAGCAGGGCGGAGATCGTATTGGAGACGGCGGTCGCGACGCCTACGCCGATGACGCCGAGCCTGAGGACGATCACCATATAGAGGTTCAGCAGCAGATTGACGATGCCGGAAAAAAGCAGATAGAGCATCGGCCTTCTGGTATCTCCGATCGAACGCAGGATCGCGGCGCCGAAATTGTAGAGGGCGATCATGGGCAGGGAAATGAAATAGATCCTTAAGTAAACGACGGACATGCCGATGACTTCCGGGGGGCTCTGCATCAGTGTCAGGATGGGGCGTGCTGCGGGGATCGCAAGGAGCGCTACGGCAAGACCTCCGAGAAAACCGAATGGAAGCGAGGTATGCACGGCGTTTGAGACCTTATCGAAGCTGTCACGCGCATAGTCGCGCGCGATGATCGTATTGACGCCGGTGGAAAGACCCGTGATGATGTTGATCATCAGCGCCACAAGGGAAGTGGTGGAGCCGACGGCGGCAAGGGCGTTCGCGCCGGCAAAGCGGCCGACGACGATGACATCCGCGGCGTTGAACAGCAGCTGGAGCAGCATGCTGAGCGCCATGGGGATCGTGAACGCAAAATAGGCCGGAAGCACCGGC
>JAEEGL012431982.1_pt1 | contig 13085 bp, 8 predicted proteins | sample 9134231 | NCBI WGS metagenome assembly JAEEGL01 (sample SAMN16246548, study PRJNA631951) | gut metagenome | biome: gut microbiome; feature: rumen; material: fiber-attached | host: Bos | place: Iran: Karaj | collected 2018-10 | reverse complement strand
GGTTGAGGAATACATAGTCCTCCTCGCCGGCCTTTATCTCCATCTTGTCGCGGTCCATGTACCACAGATGCAACTGATGCAGGGCGCTCTCAGAGATGGGTACGAGGCGCTCCTTGTTGCCTTTTCCCGTGATTCTGACATACCCCTCATCCTCATATATCTGCGAAAGCTTCAGGCCGACCAGCTCTGACACGCGCAGTCCGCAGGCGAAGAGCACCTCGATGATGGCCTTATTGCGCTGCCCTTCCCACTTTGAGAGGTCTATGGCAGCCTCCAGCATATCCACCTCGTGGGTGGAAAGCACCTCGGGCAGGTGCTTATCCTGGGTCGGCGACTCTAATAGCTCCGTGGGATCCTGCTCCAGATATCCGTCTAAGACGAGGAAATGATAGAACGCCCTCACGCCGCATAGGATGCGAGCGTGGGTGGAAGAGGCAATGCCCAGGTCGTGGAGCGAGGCCGAGAAGGTATGCAGGTCATTGAGAGTGAGCGTCAGAGGCTCCTTTCCCTCCTCTTCACACCATGTGAGAAGCTTGCCCACATCATGCAGGTAAGCCTCAAGAGTATTTGCCGACAGCCCCCGCAACAGCCGCAAATGACGCCGGAAAGGATTGATTAATGCAGAATTCATAATGCAATTAAATTAATAATTAATAATGCAAAATGCAGAATGCAAATTCTGCAAGTGCGCCCTGAAAGGGCAACCTACCTATAGCCTAAGGCCTTTCTTGCTCCGCTTCTCTACGCAAGCGTCCCTTAGGGCCGAGCGCAGGCCGTTTCGCTACTTGCGGAACTCAGTATTAATTTTGAATTATGAATTATTAATTATTAATTCTATCAGCGGCAGTACAACCTTCTTCAGCGCCTTCTCGTTGAGCTGGTGCTCGCCCTCGAAGCGCTGGCACTGTGGGTAGTGCTTGTGGAATGCGTCGTAGTTGTTGCAGGTCTTGTCATTGATACCGAAGAGTCCCCAGACGTGTTCGCGGTCCTCGTCGGTGAGGTTCTTGAACTGCTGACGCTCTATCTGGTTGTGGTGCTGTATGATGTCGCGGGTGATGCGAAAGGTCTTCTGGTTGTCCTTACGGCCATTGAAGAACTTATGCTCGCCAGTCTTCAGCACGCTGCTCATGGTTGACATATTGATGGCGGGGTTCACACAGATGCGTTTGAAGCCGTGCATCTGGTGGGCATACATGCCTCCCATGCTGGTGCCGAGGATGATGTCGGGCTGCTCCTTCTCACACAACTCACGCAGGAATGGCAGCGCCTCCAGCGGTTCCACAGGTATATCGGGGGCTATCACCTCATCATCGGGCAAGAGTTTGCGCAGCAACTGCACCGTACCGCTCGCACCTGACGAGCCAAAGCCATGGAAATAAATCAGTTTCATACTGTCGTTCCTCATAATCCCCTCACCACGGAGGGGAGTGTTAATGTTTCGTCTTTCATTGTTATGCTATACTGAGGAGCTAAGACTTTATGTTCTCCACACACCATGTGTCAAACCTTTGCCTTAACTCCTCAGTCTCTAATCTGTCATGTATTCTGCGATGTCATCGCAGATATCCCTCAGCTTCGTCCAGTATTCTGCGATGACATCGCAGAACATCCGGCCTTACTTTGAGTACTTCTTACCGTCCTTTATCAAGATGCCCGGGGTGTTCTTACCCACCTTCTGTCCTGATGTGTTGTAGAACACCTCGTCAACATCGGCATCGTCATTGACATTGTTGATACCTACAGGCATTGTCACAACAATATCATAGCTTGCGCTGCCTGCCAGATACTCATCGTTTCCGGCAAATGTAGCGGTGATCTTAGTCTCACCTGCACCCACGATGGTCACTGCGCCCTGCTGGTTGACGGTTGCCACAGCGGTGTTGCTGCTGCTATAGGTCACATCAACATTGTATGGATTGGTCAGTGTGCGTGCGGTATAGGCCTCGCCTACCACTGCGTTGTCAGCCTCGCTGCTGCCGTATGACAAATCTGCGCTGACTGGATCAGGAGTTGGTTCTGGGTCATCACCCACGTGATACTCCAACACGATGACAACCTTCTGCTGCTCACCGGTATTGGTAAAGGTAAGCTCGTTCTGCACATTGTTCAGGTTGAATTCAGCCTTGTTAGGTGCCGATGCGGTAGCAGTGTGTGACATGATCTGTCCGTCAGCCTCGGTATAGGTCTGTCCGGCTACTTCCTTCCAGTAGCTTACACGGTCAGAGGTGTTGGTACCCGTAACGCTCCAGAATGTCACCTTAGTGACCTTGTAGCCTGCAGGAATCATGATTGAGTTCTGTGCGCCGTTGGAGAGTGTTATGCCCGTACGCTGTACACCGTCAAAGTCGTATGTCATCTTGTCGCCTTTTGCGTAGTATTTGTCTGTCACGGTGGTGTAGTGCATGCTGAAACCGATGTTGTTTGACGGTGAAGCCTCATTGCCCACCAGCTCTGTGCAGCTGCTGTCGCCGCCGGTGCGTATGCAGTTACCCCATGCTATGCAGACCTTCTGCGTGCCCTGGGGCTGTGGTTCAGGCTCTGTTACGGTCAGCTTATAGCTTGCCTCGCCTGCCAGATAGCTGGCATTGCCTGCGAATGTGGCTGTGATAGTTGTCTCACCGGCGCCTACCAGCGTCACTGCGCCCTCGTTGTTGACGGTTGCTACAGAGGTATTGCTGCTGCTATAGGTCACATCTACTTTATAAGGATTGGTCAGCGTGGGAGCTGTATAAGCCTCACCCATCACTGCGCTTGATGTGGTCTGGCCGCCAAATGACAACTCTGCGCTTACCGGATCAGGGTCGGTACCGGGGTCTGTGCCGCCGCTCTTCACCTTCAGCACGCCTGACGTATAGAGGGCAGAGGTATCCCATGACAGTCCTTCGCCCGGTGTAGCAGGTATGATTTCAGCGAATGTACCGCTGCTGACGCTGCCCGTGAATGCCTGGACGGTAGATGAAGTGGAGTACTGTTTAGCTGCCATAGCATCGTTGAGCTTCAACTTTGCAGCGCTGCCCAGCTTCAGGGTTCCGCTGAATGTGAGGCCCTTGTCACTTGCGCCATCGTCACCTACCATAAGAGTACCGTTGACAGTAGTGGCTCCAGCCAGCGTGCCCTTACCTGCCAGCGTGCCTGCAGCGGCTACTGTTATGGCTCCGGTGCCCGAATGCTTGCCGTTGACGATGAGTGTACCAGCGTTGACAGCCGTCGCACCGCTGTAGGAACTATTACCAGTCAGACGCCAATAGCCTGTGCCTTCCTTGGTGACTGCTGTCTTTCCAGGATGGCTATGTGCCTGGTCATAGTCATCGATAACACCCCTGAAGGTCTCATCGGTGTTGGCACCACCTACTACCCATGTTCCGTTACCTTTAGCCTTCACATTGAAACCGGAAAGGGCAGTGGTAGATTCGCCTGACAGTCCACCGAGGTAATTGGTTTCGGCATTCTTGCCACCCGTGATGGAGGCAGTACCCTTCAACTCTATAGTAGCGTTCTTAACGCCATTATTCTTGATGGCAAACTGGCTCTGGTTGGCTTTACCCGTACCATTGATGATAAGCTTTCCTGTGAATCCGTCCCAGTTTCCTTCTATATATTCACGCAGGTAGTGTACGTTCCAGATGAGTGTTCCCGAACCCGTGACCTTACATTTATTGCTGTTCCACAGGTCGAAATCCACTGTTGACGCATTGCCTTCAGCCACCTCTATCGGGAAATTGTAGGTGACGCTTGCCTCATTCTTACCCACGGTGGTAAATGTGCCGCCCTGCAGGACGAGCTTTGATGATGTACCGATGCCTGCATCTGATACTGCCTTTGAGCCCAGTCTCACCTCGCCGCCTTTCAGGATAAGGCTGCCGGTATTCTTGAATGTCGCTGCATTATTGATGAGCAGCTGGCCTGCACCGTCAACAATCAGGTCGCCGGCGCCCTCAAACGAGCCGTTCATCGTAATCTTCTTGCCGCTCTGAGCTATGCTGAGAGTAGTGGGGCTGAGCAGTTGTGCACTGCGGTCTGTGGCTACATCGCCGCCGGTATATTTGTAAGTACCGCCGTCGAATACCCAGTTCTGTGCGTCGGCAACAGATGAACCGAGTGAAGAAGCCTCGCCGCCGTTGGCGAGTTTGCCGATTTCTATAGTTCCCTCATGGAGCACCGTAGCGCCCTTGTAGGTGTTATTATTGTCAAGAACGAGCGTGCCGGTGCCTGCCTTGTTCATCGAACCGCTGCCCATAACGGCACCGCTGATGGTGAGATTGCCCGTACCCTTAACCACTACAGCGCCTGGCTGAACGTCGCCGCTGATGGCCAGGGTCTTGTCGGTATTGGTAGCGAGGAGCACATTGTCATTGTCCTTGAAGCTCTTCTGCTCTTTCCACTCAGTGGTGTTATAGTCCCATGTGGCCTGATTGTCGCCCAAGGTCACATCGGGCTCAAAGGTGTCGATGTCTATTATGCCCTGCTGCTCCTGTCGTGTAGAGAAGGAACCGGTGGCATAATCGGAGAATGTCTCACCGCCATTGTTGCCCACGGCACGTACACGTACATTATACTTAGTAGCCTGCTGCAGGCCCTCGATGGTATAAGTCATGACATTGGCAGCCGTGCGGCCTACCTCTGACCATGTGTTACCGTTCTGCAGCTCTACCGCGAAGCCCGTCTCGTTGTCGCTGAAGTCGCTCCAGCCAATGGTGAGGGTGGTGGTGGTGCGGTCTTCCAAAGTCACATTATATGGCGCACGCAAGAAATAGTCGCGGTCTGCCTTGGTAATACCGTTGATATAGTTCTCTATGTTTGCATATCCGTTGGCTGCTATCACCATCGCATCGTCGCTGTTGGGATTGGTGCCGTTGGCTGTCTCCCATGCATCGGGCATGCCGTCGCCGTCGCTATCGGTCTTCTTAGTGCCTGCAAAGACAGTCCATGTGTCAGGTGTTCCGTAAGGCAGATCCTTCTCGCTGGTTATCAAGTTGCCCTTCAGACCGAATGAAAGTACCTCATTTACCATGTATGCGTCGGTAATATCGCGGTAAGGCAATGTGGCGCCAACGTCTGGCAGCAGGTTGTCGATAAGCGTATTGCCGGCATAAAGCTCCAGCTCAGGATATGCGTAAGGCTGGCTCTGACGGTCGCCGCCGCCATCGCCGGTGAACTCTGTGGGGTTGAATACACCGTCCTTGTTGCGGTCCTGCCAGTTGTCAGCGCCGTAGAAGTGGAAGCCATCGTTGCCGCCTGAGAAGCCGTTGGCCGATGTGCTGGTGCTGTTACCGTTGATAAAGAGGTTGCCCACAGCGTTGGCGTATGACTCACCGGATGACTCTCCGCCCATCTCGTAGGCGTATGTGCTCCAGTTATACACGATGTTGTTGCAATACTGGTGCTTGCCCTTCACCTTGAAGTTACGCGTCTTGTTGTCGCAGAGCAGCGTGCGGTACATCGTGATGTTGTCTGCCTGAATAAGGCCGCCGGCTGAATGGACCATCAATCCCTGACCCACGATACAGTTCTGCAGCGTCACGTCATGCGGTGCCGTGCCCTTATTGTCCCAGTTGATGGAGAAGTTCTCGTCCTGTCCCCATGCAAATGAGCAGTGGTCAAAGATCATGTTGCCACCGTTTGCCAGTCCGGCACAGTCGCCGTCCTTCGTTCCGTTCACGCCCATACGGAAGCGTACGTAGCGCATGATGACGTTAGTAGCGCCTGAACATGACATACCGTCACCGTAAATAGTGATGCCCTCACCCGGTGCTGTCTGGCCTGCGATGGTCTGATTGCTCTTGAACACAAGGCGCCCCGAAATCTTTATGACACCCGATACATCGAAGACAATAATGCGGTTAGGCTGGCTTATCGCATCGATGAACGAGCCCTTACCCGAGTTATTGAGGTTAGTCACATGATAAACGGTGCCGCCGCGACCGCCTGTTGCAAGGCGTCCGAAGCCCTGTGCTCCCGGGAATGCCACGAGATCGTCGGCACTTGCGGTGCATACCATCAGCATGCACGCCAGAAGCAGCATTGAAAAGCGTTTGAGTTGTTTCATATTGTTGGTTAGTTTAATTAATTTATCGTTATTAGCAGTCAGACAGTTTAAGACATTTGTCCTCTGTCTCCCTCTATCTCCCTCCTGCTCCTTCCTACTTCCTGGCAAGCAAAGCGAGACCAGAGTTACCAGACTTCTCCGCTTTCGTTAAAGAAGTAGCACACTGCGTTATATCTCTTATAGTCCTTTTTCACGCTGATGTCAGACCAGTCGTATGCACCGTCAGAGAGACGCACTGCCCAGCGTTTACTAAACATATATACGTAATTATCCTCGCCGGCCCAGCAGTATTGGCTCAGGTCACTATGGATGTTTGCTTCCTTCAGTCGCTTCTCCAACAGTATCTTCACCAGTGTCTCCTGTTTCTGTTTCGTCGCCACCTTCTTCTTCCGATTCACCACCTTACTTACAGGGTAAGTTTTCTGCAAAATTAACTATTTTCTATTAAGAAACAGTCTTCCACACAGTTAAAGTAGGTTAAATGGACAAATATTTCAGAAAAGAGTAACCCGCTAATACATAATCGCGCACTTCCCGTTATAACTCTCCGCAACGTCGGCACGCTGCTGTTGCAAGGACACTACATCCTGAGCTGGCAACGGAGTATTAGTCAATGCGTGTGACGCATTACGTTAATACAACAACACCCCGCTTCTAATGGTCAGAAACGGGGTGCAGTAATGTTGTATGAGGGTGCGTTTACTTCACCTCCCAGATGTCGTTGGTCTCCAGAAGCTCAGCGAAGTTGTGGTATTTCTTCTGTGCCTTTACCTCTTCTATCTGTGCTATTACGGAGTCGTCGTAGGTCGGAGCGTCAACATCGCGTATGACACCGAGGGCTACAGGGAAGCCGTCGCCGTTGCCCATGAGGGCGAGCTTCAGCTGCAGGGTGTTGTCCTGACAGTGTGCGTCGTGCACGAGGATGTCCTTCTCCGTGATGCCGTTCTCGCCGATGCGTACCTTCTTCAGGCCGAAGCCGTCCTGCACGAGGCCGAACTCATTGTCCTTACCGAAGATGAGCGGCTTGCCGTGCTCCACGTAGATGGCGTTCTCAGCGCGTCCAGCTTTGTTATACACTGCCTCGTGGGTGCCGTCATTGAAGATGACACAGTTCTGCAGCACCTCTGTCACGCTTGTTCCCTTGTGGGCATCGGCTGCCTTGAGGACCTCTACGGTGTGTGCGCCGTCGGTGGCTACGGTGCGGGCGAAGAAGTGTCCGCGTGCGCCAAAGCACAGCTCAGCAGGGCGGAACGGGTCTTCCACAGTGCCGTAAGGGCTTGACTTTGACACGAAACCGCGTGGAGAGGTAGGTGAATACTGTCCCTTTGTGAGGCCGTAGATACGGTTGTTGAGCAGTATGATGTTGATATTGATGTTACGACGGTTGGCGTGTATGAAGTGGTTGCCGCCGATAGCGAGGCCGTCACCGTCGCCAGAGATCTGCCATACGGTGAGGTCAGGGTTGACAATCTTGCAACCTGTAGCGATAGCGGCAGCGCGACCGTGAATGGTGTTCATGCCGTAAGTGGCCATATAGTGTGGCAGACGAGAAGAGCAACCGATACCAGAGATAACGGCATTGCGCCAAGGCTCTTTGCCTATCTCAGCCATTGCCTTGTGAAGGCTTGCAAGGAAGAAGTGGTCTCCACATCCAGGACACCAACGAGGTTGACCTTTCTTGAAGTCGTTACTAGTAAATTCCATATCTAATGTCCTTTCCTTTTTACTTGTTAATGATTTCAGTAAAGGCCGCTACCAGTTCGTTTACAACGAATGGCTGACCCTTGACCTGATTGAACTGTGCGGGTACGAAGTTATCGACCTTCATGCGCAGGTAGCCTGCCAGCTGGCCCATGTTCTGCTCGGCCACTACTACCTTGGGGTATTTCTTCAGTACCTCAGCGGTGTTCTTTGGCAGCGGGTTGATGTAGCGGAACTGTGTCATGGCGACTTTCTTGCCCTGGGCACGCAGCTCGTCCATAGCGGCACGCAGGTGTCCGTATGTGGAACCGAAGCCCACGATGAGCAGCTCGGCGTCGTCAACGTCGCCCAGCACCTCCAGGTCTGGCACCTGAATGTTGTCAATCTTCGCTTGACGCTTGCGGGTCATCAGATCATGGTTCTCCGGTGCCGTTGAGATAGCGCCGGTCTTGTCGTCCTTCTCCAGGCCGCCCAGGATGTGCTGGAAGCCCTCGCGACCAGGCACGGCCCAATAGCGGGTGCCGTTCTCAGCACGCATATACGGCGTCCAGGTGCCCTTCAGCTCCTCAGGAACGTATGGAGGATTGATGGCCGGCATATTGTTCAGGTCAGGAAGCTTGAACGCTCCTGAGCCGTTGGCAATGTATGCGTCGGTCATCAGCACAACAGGCGTCATGTGTTCCAGCGCCATCTTTGCTGCGTCAAAGGCTGCATAGAAGCAGTCCGTAGGGCTGGTGGCAGCGATGACAGGCATCGGAGACTCACCGTTACGGCCGTAGAGACACTGCAACAGGTCTGTCTGCTCTGACTTTGTGGGCAGGCCGGTGGCTGGTCCGCCACGCTGAACATCGAGCACCACGATAGGCAGCTCCATGATGACAGCGAGGTTCATGGCCTCAGACTTCAGGCAAATGCCGGGGCCGGAGGTTGATGTCACAGCCAGCGCACCGCCGAAAGAGGCTCCGACAGCAGATGCGCAGCCGGCTATCTCGTCCTCACACTGCACGGTGGTAACGCCCAGCGACTTGTGCTTAGACAGCTCGTGGAGCACGTCGGTAGCAGGAGTGATGGGGTAAGAGCCCAGATAGAGCTTCAGACCGGCCTTCTCTGCTGCGGCAATGAAGCCGTAAGCCGTAGCCTTGTTGCCCGTGATGTCCATGTAACGGCCAGGGGTCTTCACCTTTGACTCAATGCGATAGACGTTCGTAGCATTAGAGTGGGTGTTGTGACCGTAGTCATATCCGGCCTGGATAACCTTGATGTTAGCCTCAGCAATGGCTGGTTTCTTGGCGAACTTATCGCGCAGGAAGTTTGCCACGAGGTTGAGGTCACGTGAGAAAAGCCAGCAAACGAGGCCGAGGGCGAACATGTTGCGGCACTTCAGCATGGCCTTGTTGTCCATGCCCGTATCGGCCAGGGCATCCTTCACCATCGTGGTGATAGGGCACTGGATAACGCGATCAGCATCAACGTTCATCTCTTTCAGGTAGTCCTGGGTCTGGAACTGTGCCTTGCTGAGGTCTGACTCCTTGAACGAATCAGTGTCGATGATAATCGTGGCGTTAGGCTTAGCATACTTCAGCTGCGTCTTGAAGGCGGCAGCATTCATGGCTACCAGCACGTCACACTGGTCACCCGGGGTGTAAACCTGACTTGCACCGATGTGCACCTGGAAGCCAGAGACACCCGTCAGCGAACCTTGCGGGGCGCGGATGTCAGCGGGATAGTCCGGGAATGTAGAGATACTGTTGCCCACGGTGGCGCTGACCGTGGAGAAAATGTTACCGGCAAGCTGCATGCCATCGCCGGAATCGCCTGAGAAACGGACCACTACCTGGTCCAGTTCCTTTATGTCTAATTCTTCTGCCATAATCGGAATTATTGAGAATTAAGAGTTAAGGATTATGTTTTTTTACAATTATTATGCTTCGTTCCTAAAATGCAAAATTACATTTTTTATTCGATTTATCGGTCATTTTGCCTGAAAAAACGCTCTTTTTCAGTGCAATTTGTTATTTTATGATAACTTTCAATGGATTTTCTTTCTGCTTGGCGAAGGCGGAAATGTAGTCCTTCCACTGCTGCATTGACGTGATATTGTCGCCGTCATACTGTGTCCAGGCAGAGCCGAAATAGTATGTCATCTCCCCTGCCACAGGCTTCTCGCCCTTGCTTGCGGACTTCTTCGCATGGCGTTTCTTTGACATCGGAGCCAGCATGACGTGACCTGTCGCTCCGCTGGTTACCTTGGCAAGCGGTGCGTAACATGCTTTACCGCCCGGCATGTAGCACCCTATCAGCATGCCACCCGCATCTTCGTAGGCCACAAAGGCTCCGTCGATGCTGTATTCTTTGCCGTCCTGGTGTATGGCGATACCTGCAACGGGGGTCAGCCCCGCTGTCGTCTCATTGGGAATGACGGTGCTCTTCACCATGTTGCTGTGGGCATCAATGGTCAGCAGACGCGTGTCACTGCCGTATGTGAGGCGCACCGTGAGTCGCAAAGGGCCGCTGTCAACAACCTCCTGACTTGTGAAGGGACCAGTGTAGTGCAGGCGCGGAGCCTTGGAAGCACTCTTTTCATCCCCATTTGCCGCTTGTGTTGCAGAGTTTTTGCTGCCTTTGGGGGCTTTGACAGCACAGTTTTTATCGTCACAAGGCGTCATATACGCCACCGCTCCGGCGCCCATTGTGGAGCCTACGCTGTATTGATCCATGCCCTCGCCGTGATCTACATGATAGGAGAAGACGCTATTGTACATCTCCTCGGCCAGCTTCTTGTGGCCGGCACGCACCATTTTACGGTGTGTTGCCCACATCTGCTCATCGCACTGCATGGCATACCAGCGCTGCAATACCAGCTTCGGGGTCTTCTTGCAGAACATATCATAGCCATAGAGGCCCTTCGTCCCTGGCCCATAAAGGCGATATGCCACGCGGTCGTTCTCAAAGGAGAAGTCGTTTTCACGCTCGGGGAAGTTGCGCCCGAAGACCTGCGACGCCGCTGCCTGCCGTGTAGTGCACACCTTCAGGCGCACCGTCTCCTTGCCCTTCAGCGGCGGACATGGGAAGATAAGCTTGCCGTCGTGGGTCTGTTGAGTGGTCAGAGTGTCGCCCTGCGGCGTCACGACACACAAAAAAAGGGCATCCTGGTTGCTGCCCGTGATGCCCGAAAAGGCATCCGCAGGTACCTCCACCATCTCTGGTACAGTGCGTGGAGTGCTCTGCGGATTGCTTATTATGATGTCTTTCGCATCTGCCCGGACCGCTGAAAGCAATGCCAACAGGCCCGGAAGGATGCTACGAGTGATGATGTTCATAATGTTAATATGTCCGGATAAATGTTACGCATGATGATGTTCACAATGCCAACAGGCCCAGAAGGGTGTTACGCATGATGATACTCACAATGCCAATTTCTCCGGAAGGATGCTTTGTGTTATGCTGTTCTTTACTGTTTCCAGGTGTCAGGGCTCTTGCGCCACTCTGCCAACACAGCCAAATCTTCCTCTTTTATATATCCCGTCTTGGCTGCTATGGCGGTGGTGTGCTCATAGTCAGACAGTGTGACGAGGCGCACATTGGCTGCCTTGAAAGCCTCTTCTGCCACGGGGAAGCCGTAAGTGTAGCTGGCAACCATGCCTACAACCTCATAACCGGCCTGGCGCAGAGCCTCTACTGCCTTCAGCGATGAGCCTCCGGTGGAGATAAGGTCTTCTACGACAACCACCTTCGCACCGTCTGGGATGGTGCCTTCTATCTGGTTTCCCATGCCGTGATCTTTGGGTTTAGGGCGCACATAGCAGTATGGCAGCTGCAATTGGTCTGCCACCAGGGCACCCTGTGCGATGGCTCCCGTTGCAACGCCTGCTACGGCAGTGGCTTCGGGGAACTCTGTGTTGATGAGGTGCACCAACTCATTCTTCACGAAAGAGCGCAACTCAGGGTATGCCAGAGTCTTGCGGTTGTCGGTATAGATGGGGGATTTCCAGCCGCTGGCCCATGTGAACGGGTCATTGGGCTGCAGTTTGATGGCCTTGACAGCCAACAGCTTTTCAGCAAATGCGTTGTTTATTTCCATTGTTGTTGATGATTTTATGAGGGTTACGGGTATTATTGTGAGGGGGTGGGCGTTATGGGAAGGGTGGGAAGGATGGGCATTATGGGGATTATGGGCAATATGGGCGAAGCTAATTCTGCGTTATGAATTCTGCATTATGAATTCTTAATTATACATTATGCACTATGAATTCTGCATTATGAATTGTATCAGCTTCTCCACCGCTTCTGTTTCGGGGATTGCTTTCTCTACGCACACCTTGCCTTTGTAAAGGGATATCTTTCCGGGACCGGCTCCAACGTAGCCGAAATCCGCGTCTGCCATCTCTCCCGGACCGTTGACTATGCAGCCCATGATGCCGATTTTCAGGGTGTTGAAGCGGGGATTGCCCTTTGCTGCCTCCTTTACGGCGGCCTTGATGCGGGCTATTGTGCCCTGCAGGTCATAGAGAGTGCGGCCACATCCGGGGCAGGATATGTACTCCGTCTTGGTGAATTTCACCCTTGCGGCCTGCAGGATAGCGTCTGAAAGTTCCTGTTGCTGCACTCCGTCGCAGGTCACGGTCAGCTCATGCGCCTTGCCGTCGATGAGTATTGCGCCTGCTGTCATGGCCGCCTTGAGTTGCAGGTCGGCTGCGTTCTCATTATTATATATAAGGTACAGGGTGTCGTTGGCAATGTATGCGCGCTGCCCTGCGGCGGCTGCGGCGGCTGTGGCGGTGGTTCCTGATGACTCCGCTGCGGCACTGTTCTCTGCTTCATAGCGCATGGCGGCACACTCATCAATGAAGCTGACGAGGCTCTTTGCAACGGGAATCTCGCACTCCGGCTCCTCAGAGAGGCTGACACGGATGGTGTCTCCCAATCCCTCTGTGAGCAGGGCGCCTATGCCTACGGCTGACTTTATGCGTCCGTCCTCGCCTTCGCCAGCCTCGGTGACGCCCAAATGGAGCGGGTAATGCATGTCTTCGCGGTCCATAGCCTGCACCAGAAGACGCACGCTGCGCACCATCACGACGGTATTGCTGGCCTTGATGGAGAGCACCACATCATTGAAATCCTCTCTGCGGCAGATGCGCAGGAACTCCATGCACGACTCAACGATGCCTTCGGGCGTGTCGCCATAACGCGACATGATGCGGTCAGAGAGCGACCCGTGGTTCACGCCGATGCGTACGGCAGTGTGGTGTTCCTTGCAAATGTTGAGGAAAGGAACCAGGCGGTCCTCGATCTTCTGCAGTTCGGCAGCATACTCCTCGTCTGTGTATTCCAGCTTCTT
>JAEEGL012229429.1_pt1 | contig 13085 bp, 15 predicted proteins | sample 9134231 | NCBI WGS metagenome assembly JAEEGL01 (sample SAMN16246548, study PRJNA631951) | gut metagenome | biome: gut microbiome; feature: rumen; material: fiber-attached | host: Bos | place: Iran: Karaj | collected 2018-10 | reverse complement strand
GAGCTTGTCGATCGTTCCGGCACCGGATACGTCGTTGATGACATTAGCACCCTGCTTGTAGCCATAGTTGAATAATGGCCATCTGAGGCAGAATAATGCCAATACAGGAAGCGTAGAAGCAAGGATCGCACCGATCGCGTTGCCTTCTGAAGCCAGACCTGCAGCGATGATGTTGAACGGAGGAGTAACTAAGACTGCCTGGATCGTATCACCGATACCGGCTAAAGGACCCATCAAAGCGACCTTTAAGCTGTCGTGAACTTCCGGCTGTCCGCCTTCTTCAAGGGCAACACCTGCACCGCAGATCAGAGCGGAAGCTCCCGGGTGAGTGTTATAGAACTGCATATGCCTTTCGAGCTGTCTGCACTGTTCTTCATTGCCATCATATAATTCTTTTACGACAGGAACCATTGCGTATGCATAGCCTGCAGCCTGCATCTTTTCATAGTTCCAGCACCACTGTAATGCCCAGTTATGTCTTGAACATGCTTTCTTTAAAGCAGCTTGTGTTAACTTTTTAGACATTATTCAACACCTCCCTTAACAAAGAAGCTGGCAGCAGCGAGACCGACTAAAGCCAGAGCTACCGTACCCATTCCGGCGTAAGCAAACAGAACGAAGCCGATAACGAAGAATGGCCAGTACTTCTTGAGATCCATGTAGGATAACAGAAGAGCGAAACCGACAGCCGGTAAGACTTTACCGACGACTCTCAGACCGTTAGCGATCCATTCGATGCTTGTAGCGAAGTTCGTCAGTGCAACGACGTTGTCGATCAGGACCATGCCCAATACGACCGGCAGCATTCTTGACAGAGCCCAAGGCAGGACACCTAATAAGGTGAATGTCTCGAACTTAGGAATGTTGTTGTCAGCCAATGCTTTTTCACCTAAGTGCTGGAAGACCGTTGTGGAAGCACGACCTAAGATATCCATTTCCGACATCAGAAGGGCGATACCCTGTGCAACGACGATACCTGCATCAACGTTACCTGCTTTGGCACCGACGACAGTACCGAAGATGGAACCTGTAATGAAGTCAGGGATCGTAGCACCACCGTAAGTGTAGAAGCCCAAGCTGTTGATCAGCATGACGGAACCGACCTGCAAGCCCATACCGACATTACCTGTGCAAAGACCAGCCAGGAGACCGGTGATGATAGGAGTACGGACACCTAAACCGGACAAATCCAGGACCATAGCCACACCTGACCATAAACCGAGGATTATACCTAACATTAAATTGCTCATAATAGTATATGAACCTCCTTACAATTTGATTGTAGGACATACCGAAAGCGATTTCAACAATTTTCACACAGTTATCACACAATTCCCATAAATTGTGTGCAGGTGGTAAAATCTATTTGAGAGGTAAGAAGAAACCATGCAGTTAAAATTGTATAAAAGGTCAACATTTATATTAACTTGTATCGTTATTATAGAGATCTCAGCGATCATTACCCTGTTAAAGACACGGCAGGCCTGGCAGGACAGAGCCCTTTTGGTGATCTTAGGCTTCGTCTTCTTCATGTTTTTACTTACGGTACTATATTCCTGGTATGATCTCAACGGCGATAAACGGCTGATCCGCAAAGCCGTAGCCAACGGCGACGTCGCATTGGCCCGCATCAAAGACGGATCCTTCGTCCGCTTCGCCAGAGATGCCCGTTTCAAGAACCACGTCTTCTGGAAACTGGATGTCGAGATCTATGACAACGACATGAAAAGATTCGATGCGCAGATCATCGAAAAGTTCTCTCTTCATCAGACATCCATCCCCAAAGGCGATGTCTACGTCACTTACGTCGAAGGGAAAGAAAACGACAGCCTGATCATCCCCAACGTCATCATCTCTTCCATTCCGGAATACAAGGTGCTGACCGATGCCTATGAAAAAGCGCTCAAGCCCAAATACCTGAACGCCTACATCAACGACGGACTGCTGCTGGAATCCTATAAAGATTCATTGAACAAGAAATGATCTTCCAAGTCTTCAAAAAAAGAAGACTTTTTTCTTGCCTTCTTTCACTAAACCATCCGGATACAAGGCTCATCATAGTATTTCATGACCTTGTCATGACTTAATAAGATCATCCCTTCCTGCTTGGCTTGTGCGATCAGTCCCCGGTCAAACGGATCACCGAGGACTTGCGCTCCTTCTTTCAGTTTCAGATCGTCCATAAAGACCGCGTGTTTGGGTTTCATCGGCAGAGCATAGTAACCCGCTTCAAGACACTTTTCATAGAATTCTTTGCCTGAACGGATCATGATCTGCGGATACTTTTTATGTTTGATGCCGATCTCCATAACAGACAAAGCCGAGAAATAGATATTGTTGTCTTCATCTGCAATGATGTTCAAAGCTTCATCGGAAAGCTTCCCGCTTCCCTCGATCGCCCACATTGCAATATGTGTATCCAATATGTAATCCATCTTTATTTACCGTAAAACTCGTTCGCGATCTCTTCATTCATCGCATTGAATTCCTCAAGATCCAATGATCCGAAATACCCTTTTGCGATCCCGATCCTCTTGTTTTTCTTTCTTTCATATTTCACGATCCTTGCGACCGGAGCACCGTTGCGGCAGATCAAGATCTCATCTTCTTCTCTGTTTTCCAGAAGCTTCACCAATTTTGTAAGACTCGTTTTTGCTTCCAACATATTGACCATCGTCATTTTGCTGCTCTCCTTTAATTTAATTTTAATCTTCTTGGCCAGCTTGGTCAAGACCGTTCAAGGCCGAAAGAAAACATCTTTTTCAAGATGTTTTCTGAAACGATATGATTATCCGTTGACGACTTCCTTGATGTGATCGGCAGTCAGACCGAACTTCTTGAGGACGTCATTCATCTTGCCGGATTCACCGAAGGTATCGTTGACGCCGATCGGTGTGACCGGTGTAGTAATATCGGTCTTTGCCTTGATCTCGGCGACCAGAGAGAACAGACCGCCGATGATCGAATGTTCTTCCAGCGTATAAGCTCTCTTGTGGCCAGCCAGCAGCTCTTTGATATCTTCTTCATCGCAAGGCTTGATGCAGGAAACGTTGACGACGGTCGCATCGAGTTCTTCGGCGGCCTTCAGGGCTTCCTGGACCATCAGGCCCATCGCAAACAGCACGACATCGCCGTTTCCTTTTCTTAAGACATCGACCTTGTCGAAATCGAAGACGGTGTTTTCGTTGTAGACATCTTCGACCTTGCCTCTGCCCATTCTGACATAGCATGGACCGTCGATCTTGGCGACATAGTCGATGACCGCTTTGGTCTCATACTGGTCGCACGGAACGAAGACCTTCATGTTCGGAAGTGCACGCATGATCGCGACATCTTCGCAAGCCTGGTGGGATGCGCCGTCTTCGCCGACCGACAGACCGGCATGCGTTGCACAGACTTTGACGTTCAGTTTCGGGTAGCAGATGGAATTGCGGATGATCTCCCAGGCTCTGCCTGAGGCAAACATCGCAAACGAAGACGCAAAGACGGTCTTGCCGGAAGCAGCCAGACCGGCCGCCATGCCCATCATGTTGGCTTCGGCGATACCGGCATTGAAGTGTCTTTCCGGGCAGGCTTTCTTCGCCTCGATCGTCTTGGTCGATTTCGTCAGGTCAGCATCCAAAACGATGATGTTTTCATTTTCTTTGATCAGCTCAGCCAATCTCTCGCCATAGGCAACTCTTGTCTCTTGTGCCATATTATCTGACCTCCTTCAGATCTTCCATTGCCGTCTTGAAATCTTCTTCCTTCGGTGCGGCACCGTGCCATGCATAGTTGTTTTCCATATAGGAAACGCCTTTGCCCTTGACCGTATGAGCGACGATGACCGTCGGAACGCCTTTGGTGTTCCTTGCGTTATCGAACGCTTCCTTCAAAGACTCATAATCGTTGCCATCGCATTCGACGACATTGGCACCGAACGCCTTTGCCTTATCGACCAGCGGCAGAGGTCCGATGACATCCTGAACGTTGCCGTCGATCTGCAGACCGTTCTGGTCGAAGATGACGCAGAGATCATCGAGTCCATAGTGGCAGGCCGCCATCAACGCTTCCCAGACGATGCCTTCTTCGGATTCGCCGTCACCGCACAAAGCGTAGACGCGGTCGTCTTTCTTGTCGATCTTGTTGGCAAGTGCCATACCGACGGCGCAGGAGATGCCCTGGCCTAAGGACCCGGTCGACATATCGACACCGTCGATGTAGTTCATATTCGGATGGCCCTGAAGTCTGGAACCGAGCTGTCTGAACTTGAGCAGGTCTTCATCCATCAGTCCGGCTTCCTGCAGCACGGCATACAATGCCGGCGAGCAGTGGCCCTTGGAAAGGATGAAACGGTCTCTGTCTTTGGAAGCGACGTTGTCCTTGTTGATGTTCATCTCTTCGAAATAAAGATACGTGAGGATATCGGCTGCACCGAGAGATCCTCCCGGATGACCGGATTGCGCCGCATAGACCATCTGCACGATATTCCTGCGGATGTTCAGCGCATGGTTTTTCAGATTATTCACATCCATGATTAAATTCCCTCCATAATCATTATAGTTTAAAATAGTCCTTCAGAAATGACGACACGCCGTCGTGTTCGTTGTCCAAACAGACGAAGTCGCAGCTGTCCTTGATCGGCTGTTCGCTGTTGCCCATCGCAACGGAGATCCCCGCCTTTTCCAGCATCGAAAGATCATTGCCGTTATCGCCGAAGGCCATGACCTCATCGATCCCGATGCCCAGCATCTCACATACCTTCACAAGGGCGTCACCCTTGTTGGCGCTGAGTGAATTGGCGCAATAGACATTTCTCTCCGCCTGTAAAAAGTTCATCTTCTTACAAGCCTGACGGATCTTCATGACCAGATCTTCCATGATCTCTTCGTGTCCCGTAAAGTCACAGGTGACCTTGTAGACATGTAAAGCGGAAAGATCGGTCTGCGGATCATAGTCTTTCAAGCCGAGCTTTTTAAACAGTCCCATCCGGCTTTCAAAGAACGCCGTTGAACCGTAGCCGCGGAACTCTTCCATCGCAAACAGACGGAAGGCGATGTCGTTCCCCGCCAGCATCCCCGTCAATACATTGTTGTATTCCTGCGGGATGAAGTCGTTGAACAGACAGACGTGGTCCTGATAGATGTTGCCGCCGTTGTTGGTGACATAAGGAAGACGGATCTTCAGTTCATCGACATACTGATGAAGGAGCTCTTCGTTGCGTCCGGAGACGACCGTGAAACCGATGCCCCTTTCTTTCAGTTTTTCAATGACTTCTTTCAAGCTGTGATCGATCTGTTTCCGGCTGTCAAGGACCGTGCCGTCGAGATCGGCGGCGATCAATTTAATCATCAAAGACCTGATCGAGCTTGTCGCGTAAGAAGCCGCAGGAATACTTCAGGTTTTCTTCCCACGCTTCCGGATGATCGTTCCAGAACTCGCCGTTGAACATGCGGACGCCAAGGTCTTTCAAGACCTTGAGGTTATTGACATAGTCGGTCAGACCGGTCCCCCACGGGACGGAACGGTCGGTCTTGGGTGCCGTCTCTTTGAGATGACAGGCCAGGATATGACCTTTGCCGGTCAGCAGGTCTTCATTGACGGTCTTCTCGTAGCCGAAGTCATGTTTTGCGCCGGCCAGATTGCCGATATCCGGATAGACGCCCAGATACGGGCTCTGACAGATGTCGACGAATTCCATGCCTTTTTCGACGGTATCGATGAAATTGCGGTCCATCATCGTCTCAAAGCCCATCAGGATGCCTTTTCTTGCCGCAATGGTGCAGGCGGTCTTCAGGTTCCTGATGAATTCCTCTCTGGTTTCCGGGCTCTCTTCTTCGTAGTAGCAGTCATAACCCGCCAGCTGTATGATGCGGATCCCCACTTCGGCGGCGAAGTCCACGGCTTTGGCCATGATCTCCATCGCTTTCTTATGCTTTTCCTCACCTAAAGAACCGAGGGAATACTTGCGCTGTGCGGAGAAGCACATCGTATAGATCGGAACGCCGGTCGTCTTGATGGCTTGTTTGATCTCCTCGATGGTATCGCGGTCATAGAGCCTGCCGATCTTCTCATCGGTCTCGTCGATCGAGATCTCCACCCAGTCAAAGCCCGCATTCTTGCAGGCATTGAGTTTTTCTTCCCAGGTCAAAGTCATCGGCATGGATTTTTCATACATGCCTAAGAGATATTTTCTATCCCTGGCCATAGTAGGCTCCCGGGCCGTGTTTCCTTAAGAAATGTTTGTCTAAGAGCTCCTGCTGCATATCCCTGGTCTCAGGATTGACCAGGAAAGTTTTCATCGCCATCTCGGAAAGTGCTTCCAGGACGACAGAATTGTGGACAGCGTCGAACGGATCCTTGCCCCAGGTGAACGGACCGTGGGAACGGACTAAGACGGCCGGCATCTGATCGGGATCGATGCCGCGCTTCTTGAATTCTTCGACGATGACCTTGCCGGTATTGAGCTCATATTCACCGCCGATCTCTTCCGGCGTCATATATCTCGTGCAAGGGATGGAACCGTAGAAGTAGTCGCCGTGCGTCGTGCCCAGAGCCGGGATATCCTTACCTGCCTGTGCCCAGGCAACGGCATTGATGGAATGGGTGTGGACGACACCGCCGATGTTCGGGAAGTTCTTGTAGAATTCCAGGTGGGTCATCAGGTCGGAAGAAGGTTTCAGCTTTCCTTCGACGCGGTTGCCTTCCAGATCGGTGACGACCATGTCGTCTGCCGTCATCTTCTCATAATCGACGCCGGACGGCTTGATGACGACTAAGCCCTTTTCCCTGTCGATACCGGAGACATTGCCCCAGGTAAAAATGACCAGACCGTGTTTCGGCCAAAGCAGATTGGCTTCAAAGACTTCTTGTTTGAGCTGTTCGAGCATTTAGTCCTCCTTCACTTCATAGATGGCTGCTTCGTTTTTCGTATGGTTGGCCGCAAAGACGAACTCTCTGCCATGATGGTGTACGACATCGAGGTTTGCCGGACCGATGCCCGTCTCGATCGTCGTCACTTTGTAGTCACCGTCTTCATAAGTCAGAACGAACGCTTCGCAGTTCACTCTGCGGATACCGGCGACGAAACACGGCTTGCCTGTCAGCTGCGTGCCGACCAGGGCATGAGCGAAATCGATCTCGTTGGGATAGGTATAGTCGACTTCGTATTTTCCGTCTTTCAGCTTGTAGACATGGATGGTATTGCCGTGGAACGGTTCGATCGTCATGATCTCTTCGTTTCCGTCGCCGTCGATATCGGCGATCGCAACTTCCGAGATGTTTCCTTCCAGGATCCTTTCGACTTTCCAGTCAACGTCATCATGCGGAGGCGTGACGCGGACGATCCCGTAATCGGAACCGAAATAACCGCAGTCTCTTCCTTCGTACTGACCGCGGGAATAACCGTGGTTGCGGTAATAACCGTCGCCGATCTGACGTAAGACGATGTTTTCGTTCTCAAGATCCGCCGGGATCTCACCGACATAGATCTGACCCGGTCTTGACCAGTCGTCCTTGAACGCCTTGTCTCTGGCGATCGTTGCGCAGATGACATAGTCCTTCCCGTCGACATGGTAGATGTCGAAACGGTGCAGGTACGGAAGATTGAAGACATCTTTGACCTTCCAGCCCTCTTCCGTCTTCCTGCCCCAGACGAGCTTGGAAGCGGACGGCGAGATCTTCAGATAAAATTCGTTGACAGCCAGGAATTCGCCTTTTCTTTCCTTGAACGGGATGATGGACATGCATCCGCCGCGGTCATCCTTCCAGACGGTCTCTTTCTTTTCGAAATGTTCGCCGGTGTAGGAATAGCACTCACTGGTCGGATTTTCCGAAGCAAAGAATGCATACAGATCGTCATCGATGACGATATGACTCGTGCAGTAACATCTGACGATATCGTCGAGATGTGTCTTTTCAAATCTCATAGTTCTCTCCCTGAATTTAAAACTTAAAGATGAAAGAAAAGGGGCTGAAATCAGCCCCTATTCAGTTTTCATTTACTTGACAAGACCGCTTTCTTTCAATGCGTTGACATATTCCGGCTGCGAGAGCGGATTCTTTACGGCAGCGATCTTGACACGATCCTTGATGGAATCGAATGTGGAAACGAAAGCCGGAGAAGTAATCACGATATCAAAGTTTCTCGCACTGGACTTCGCTTCTGCGATCGGGGCATGTTCGACCTTTGCATCAACACCAAGAGCCTTGCAGGCCTTTTCCGCAGTCAGCTTCATCATCATGCTTGTGCCTGAGCCGCTTGCACAACAAACCAATACTTTAATCATTGAATTTACCTCTTTTCTTTTATAATCTTATTTTACTATTTTTTTGCGTTGAGTTCTTCTACGTGTTTCTTATATGCTTCGTAGTCAGATACGCACAGGAAGTAACCTTCCGGATCTCTTCTGTACTGTAACTGCGGGATCGCAACCAAGATCGCAATAATGATGACGACACCGACGTACTTCAGGTAGTGCATGATCGCACCGAAGATCGGCCAGATGACCGCCCAGTCGAACATTGCCATCCAACCCTTGGCGTTGACGGTCTGTGTTAAGACAGTGACACCGTCGAGTGCGAAGAACTGGGCAGCCCAGACTGAGAAGAAGACCTGTAAGAGACCGTTGATGAAGGATGCCAGCATGGCAGCCTTTGCACCGGACTTGGCGTTGACGTAAACGGAGATCGTCGCGTTATCGAAGAAGACAGGAACGAATCCCGCTAAAGCGATGACCGGGGACTTCGTCAGGATCAGGATACCGATCGCCAGGAACTGACCGATCGCACCGAATATGAAACCGAAAGTGACAGCGTTCGGAGAACCGAAACCGTAAGATGCGGCACAGTCCAAGCCCGGAACAGCACCCGGTAACAGCTTGTTGGAGATACCCTGGAAGGAGTTCGTCAATTCGCCGACGAAGATACGGACACCCAGCTGTAAGACTGCCATGTAGACAGCGAATGCCAGCGAGTTGTCAAGGATACAGAACAAGAAGCTGCCGTTTGGCATGGAGACGCCTGCGGAAGAGAGAGCTTCTTTGCCCGTGATGACCATGATGGTGCCGATGAACAGCAGCATCAGGATGGAAGTAGAAACGGTGTTTTCGCTGAACATGGACAGCCAGCCCGGCAGTTCATATTCTTCGAACGATTTGCCATGACCCGTCTTGCCGCCGAAGAGCTTGCCGCCGAGCCATTCATAGATAGCGATACCGAACATCTGCTGGTGAGCAACGGAGAAGCCTGCGCCGTCCGTCAGTCTCTGTGCGGTCTCAACGGTGAGGTTGGAACCGACTGCCCAGTATAAGCCGAGTAAGATCGCCATTAAGATCAGCATCGGTGTATCGCCTAACTGCGGGAAGCAAGTTAAGAAGATCCAGAATGCGAATGTCGCCTGCTGTGTCTGAACGTGACCTGTCGTGAAGACAGCTCTCAGCTTCGTGACTTTCTGGAATCTGACCAGAAGGATGTTGAAGATGAACGCGATCAGCAGCAGGATCATGACCTGACCGAAGGATCTGCCGACGGTCTCGATGGCACCCTGTGCAGCGACCTGACCGACATAAGTGTCGAGGATCATTGCGTCGATACCGAACTTGTTGGAAAGTGCAGTGATGATCGGCTTGAACGTGCTGGATAAACCGCCGGAACCGACCAAGAGGACCTTGTAACCGACGGTTGCCTTGATGAAGCCAGAGAATACTTCGTACCACTGTTTCTTCAGCAGGATGTAGCCGATCACGGTGATCAAACCGATAAAGTAAGCCGGAGTCTTAAGGAAGTTGTTCGCAAAATACTCCCAGATCGTCATTAAAATATTCATTCTTTTTCCCCCTTTGTGTTTATTCTGAATATTTTTTGTCTATATCAAGAAGATCCTCTTTTGTTTCAGCGGCTAAAAGGTCTTCTACGATACCTTCTTTGACCAACAGTTCCGACAGCTGGACCATGTTCTGCATGTGCTGGTCGTTATCGACGGCAGCCAATGTGAAGAACAGTCTCGCGTTCTTGGTCTCATCTTCCGGATCGAAAACGACCGGTGTCCTGACTTTGCAGAAACCGATGGCCGTTTTGTGACAGCCTGCGACTCCCAGTGTGGAATGAGGCATGGCAACGTCCGGCATAATGATGAAGTACGGGCCGTAAGTGTTGACATTCTCAATGATCTTGTCCAGGTATTCCTTATCCAAAGTGCCATCGGCCACTAACGGCTGTGCGGCACCATAGATGGAATCCTGCCAGGATTCGAACGAATCGGTAAAAAGATAGTGATTCGCTTCAACGATGTCTTTCAGTAACATGATCTACCTCCATTTTGAAATATCCTCTATTATACAATCTTTGTAAGCGCTTAACAATAATTGTATATGAAATATTTATGGAATATATGATCGTTTCAACGATTATTGGCCGTACGACTGCCAGCCGGCAGCTTCTTCGGCGATCTGTTCATCGCTCAATTCGGGCACCGCACCCATGATCCTGGCCATCACATAAGTCTTGGCTGCCTCTTCCAGATAGACGGCGGCATAGAGAGCCTCATCGAGATCCTCACCGAAGCAGATCACCCCGTGATGCTTCATGATGACCGTATTGGCATCCCCGGCATAGTCCACCGCCAGCTTTCCCATGCCGATATCCTGCGATCTGGTCCAAGGCGCCACGTTGATCCGGGCGTGATTGGCATCGATCAGGGTCACCATGCAGGCGGGGAGCGAATCGTTGTTCATGCCGATGGCCGTCGCATAAGGCTGATGCGTATGGATGGTCGCACGTACCTTAGGCATATGATCATAGATATAGATGAGTGCAGCCACATCGGACGTCGGCTTGCGCGAACCTTCCTTGAGCCTCCCCGCATGGTCGACCACACAGAGATCTTCCAAAGTCATATCTTCATACAACATCCCCGAAGGAGTCACGACATAGGTGTCTTCGTCCACCTTTACGGAGATATTTCCGCCGGTCAGTGAGATCAGCCGGTACTCCTTCATGCGCAGACAGGCGCGCATGATCATTGATTTTTCCTTTTCGTACATGTTTTTTTCCTCTAAAAATGTTATATCAGATAATAAAGAGGAAAAAACATTTATGCGCAGAATCATTCATATAATCATTAAATCGATCGTAAAGATTATTCCCATGAAAACACATTTAATATAGAATGTAATTGTAGAAATACATTTCGATGATCATTTATTCAGCAAAAGGAGGTTAATACATGCCAAACGTAAATGACATTACTCGTGAGAAATGGATCCTTTCCACTTTCCCTGAATGGGGTACTTACCTCAACGAAGAGATCGCTGACGCCAAGTGTGAACCGGGCAAGTTCAAGATGTGGTGGCTGGGCAACACCGGTATCTGGGTCAAATCCGAAGGCGGCACCGACATCATGGTCGACTTATGGTGCTCCACCGGCAAGAAGACCCATTACAATGACGACGGTTCGATCAAGATGATCGATCCGGATCATCAGATGGCGAGGATGTCCGGCGCCAGAACGATGCAGCCGAACCTCAGAGCGATCCCGTGCGTTCTCGATCCGTTCAAGATCAAGAAGCTCGACGCTTTACTGGCTTCCCATACACATTCCGACCACATCGATGTCAACGTCGCAGCAGCGATCCTTCAGAACATCGAAAAACCGATCCCGTTCATCGGACCGAAGTTCGCTACCGATCTTTGGAGAAAATGGGGCGTTCCGGAAGAGAGACTGGTCACCGTCAAACCGGGCGATGTCGTTGAAGTCGGCGATATCAAGATCCATGCCGTCGAATCCCTCGACCGTACGATCCTGATCACCAATCCTCCGGCAGGCGATCTGACGCATATCGAAAACTTCGGCAGAGACATGGATGAAAGAGCCGTCTCTTACATCATCGAGACTCCGGCCGGCACGATCTATCATTCCGGCGACAGCCACTTCGGCAACCTCTATGCAAAACACGGCAACGAATACAAGATCGACGTCGCATTCGGTTCCTATGGCGAAAACCCGAGAGGCATCACCGACAAGATGACTTCTTCCGATATCTTGAGAATGGCGGAAAACCTCAACTGCAAGGTCATCATCCCTTATCATCACGATCTGTGGACCAACTTCCAGGCAGACACCAAAGAGATCCTCGTTCTCTGGTACATGAGAAAGAACAGGCTCCAGTACAAGTTCAAACCGTTCATCTGGGAAGTCGGCGGACACTTCACTTATCCGGATGACAAAGACAAACTCGAATACCATCACACCAGAGGCTTCGACGATGTCTTCACCGAGGATATCAACCTTCCGTTCCGCGCATTCCTGTAAGATCAAATCCGAAGCGGCTCACTTGAAAAAAGTGAGCCCTTCATTATCCTTACCATGAACAACCTTTTAGGGATCTACGAAAAAGCCCTTCCCGATCTTTCCTGGGAGGAACGCTACGCCCTGGCCGCCGATGCCGGCTACGATTTCATCGAACTCTCGATCGACAAAAACCGTCTGGACAAGCTCGAATGGACCGATGAACAGATCGAAGAGATCAGAAACTGCGCAAAAGACCACGGCATGACCATCCAAACGATGACCCTTTCCGCCAACCGCTATTATCCGATCGGCGATCCCGAAACACGGGACGAGGGCATCCGGATCATCAAAAAAGCGATCGTGCTGGCGAAGAAACTGGGCGTCAAACTGATACAGCTGACAGCCTATGACGTCTATCGGAAAACATCGACGGAGAAGACCCGGCTCCTTTACGAGGAAGCCATCAGAGAAGTCCTTGCCTTCGATGCGGACTACAGCATCATCTTAGCCATCGAGGTGCTCGAAGATGTGGACCACTTCAACACATCGGCCAAACTCATTCCCTTCATCGAAAAGATCAACGATCCACTTCTGAAGGAATATGCCGATACCGGCAATCTCGTCTACAACGGCTTCGATCCTGTCAAGGATCTGCAGGACGGAATCGCTCAGATCGAAGCCATCCACATCAAAGACGCCATAGTTCACAACGAACACAATATCGGATACGGCGAAGGACTGGTCGACTTCGACGAAGTCTTCCGCTATCTGAAACAGGTAAATTACCAAGGATACCTGGTATCGGAATGCTGGTACG
>JAEEGL011503452.1_pt1 | contig 13085 bp, 12 predicted proteins | sample 9134231 | NCBI WGS metagenome assembly JAEEGL01 (sample SAMN16246548, study PRJNA631951) | gut metagenome | biome: gut microbiome; feature: rumen; material: fiber-attached | host: Bos | place: Iran: Karaj | collected 2018-10 | reverse complement strand
TCCTTAGGCAGTTGCATCACATCACCACCCGTCGCATACAGTGTGGGTGTACTGCCGCATCCACAAAAAAGGACTGTGCCAACTGACACTAACAGCCCTGTGAATATCACAAGGCCGTGTAAATGAACATAACTGTCACATATTTTACGAACTGTCATCTTATACCTCACTTATCCCGTGAGATCCCCAAGTATCGATGATGAACTGATTATAAACTATATGCGTATAACATGCAACAAGATTCTATTCTTCAGATCCCTGAGCTTCAAGTCTCAGAGCTTCCTCGTCAAGATACTCCACTTCTTCCTCTTCCTGAGGCAGTACTATATAATCCACTTCCTTATCTTCACCGGTCAACTGATAGTTAAGCTGTCTGCAAAGCTGCTGAAGTCTCTTGGATGCATTATCTCCCGACCATACTCCTGCAAAAGTATCCTCAAGCAACAGCCAATAATTGGACGTTGTCATCAACTTTGGCATGGGTACGGAATAACCGTACTCACTTACATATGCGCTAAGTCCGATATGATCGGCATCATCTGTCGCCCCAAGCGCTGATGGGATCTTACCTGTCCTGTCATAAAGATCGTATGCATGCTTAACAGACAAAAACTGCGCAAAATCCTCCGCATCGCTCTTTTTAGCGCTAAATCCATTGATCACAAGAGCCTCTGTCACCGACAGGCTTCTGCTCTCCATCGAATCACTCAGATCCGGGATCATGGCTACCCCATATTCGTAGGGGAAATCTCCGTTTGCTTTGGCATCCTCCAGCCTTTTTATGATATCAGATGTAGCTGTCGCAAATATCAACTTGCCTTCGATGAATTCATCCACAACCTGCTCATATGTGACATCGCTTGACTCAAAAGCGAAGAAACCGTTAAGTTTCTGGAAGAGCATAAGCGCCCTTATGGCATCCTTGTTATAGACATTGATACTGTCCGCATCATCACCACACGGACCGCCTATATCAAAATAATTACCTATAAAGAAATAGTTAAAGAAAAGATCTCTGACATCCCATTTGAAGATAGTCTCAACGCCTTCAGGTGCATCATAACTGTCTGCGAATTCCAGCAATTCATCAAAGGTATCCGGTATGGCCTGATCCATACGCTCCTTTATCAGTGCTTCCTTACCCGCATCATCCAAAGCCTCGAACGAATCCTCACTCACATCCGGTTCACCGTCCCCGTCAGTATCTTCTGCGGCTTCAAGACTCTCTGCCGTAAGTTTGCCTGAGATCATGTCATGAAGATAAGTTGCATTGTATATGAGCGCACTTGTCTCGAAATAATACGGATAAGCCACCTTTTTGCCTTTATATGTAACGGCATCCAAAGCGGCTTTCGGAAAAACAGATGAATCAAGCGTATCTCCGTCCGTACCCACCTGCGAAGCCAGACCTGCGAGATATGCCTTCTCCAATGCATCATTGCTTATAATATAGACATCCGGGGAATTATCATCATCCACGGATGCCTTGTATATCGTCTCAAGATATTCACTGCTTGAATGGTGACTCGGCAGAACTCTTATACCGCCTTTTTCATGATACTCTACAGCCATGGCATTCAGATAATCCCCCAGGGACTCATCCGTATACCATACCTTCAGGGCATCAACTGATTCAGATCTGTCTTCCTCAGCCGAAGGTACACATTTTATGGATGCATATATGCATCCGCACACCATTAAGATACAGAGTATTGCAGAGACGAACCTTCTGTACTCCCTCATGAAGCGAATACCTCGTCAAGGATCTCATACATTCTGTCAATATCTTCTTTTGTTATAACAAGAGGAGGCAGTAATCTGAGCACATCCGTTCCTGCTGTCAGAGTAAGTATCCCCTTTTCTATTCCCCTATTAACTATATCAGCCGGCGAAGCATTAAGTACAAGCCCCTGCATGAATCCCACACCACGGCGTCCTTTTATGCAATCATACTTCTTAACAAGTGCATCCAGCTTTTCCTCCAGATAAGGAGTCAGTGTACGCACATTATCAAGAACCTTCCTTGTCTCCAAAAGCTCAAGCACCTTATCCGCAGTAGCCGCAGCCAACGGATTGCCACCGTAGGTAGTGCCGTGATCACCTGCCACCAAAGAAGCACCCGCCACCTTTTCATTAAGAAGGAAAGCTCCTATCGGCACACCGTTACCAAGTGCCTTTGCCGTAGTCATGATGTCGGGCTTAATATCGTATCTCTGCCATGCATAAGGATAGCCTGTTCTGTACAGACCACACTGTATCTCATCCAGGATGAGCAGAATATCATTATCATCACATATCTTACGAACACCTTTAAGGAAGTCCTCGTCGGCAGGATATATACCACCCTCTCCCTGAACGGTCTCCATAATAATCGCACATGTTTTGTCATTGACCAGTTCTTTCACTGAATCAAGATCATTTAACTGCCCAAACTTCACATCAGCCACAAACGGCCTGTATGCTTCTCTGTATGCAGCCTTACCTGTCACAGCCAGCGCACCTATGGTCCTGCCGTGAAACGAATGATCGAGTGCTATGATCTCATGATCCTGCCTGCCATCTTTAAGATATGCATACTTGATCGCAGCCTTAAGTGCTCCTTCTACGGCTTCAGCTCCGGAATTGGTAAAGAACGTCCTGTTCATACCGGAGAGCATGTTAAGTTTCTTAGCTGCCCTTGCCGCCGGCTCATTATAGAAAAGATTGGAGCAATGCACAAGCTTATCGACCTGTGCCTTGATCACATCATTCAATTCCTTATCACCGTGGCCGAGCGCATACACTCCTATACCCGAGTAAAAATCAAGATACTCCCTGCCTTCATGGTCATAAAGTCTGGTACCCTTACCATGATCAAGGACTATCTGAAATCTGTTATATGTATGCAGAATGTTTTCTTCGGCTAACTGTATTATCTCATTCGTATTACTCATTTTCCATTGTCCCTTTTCAGTCCGGAATGATCATGGTACCGATACCGCGGCTGGTAAATATCTCAAGCAGCATGCTGTGAGGTATACGGCCGTCGAGTATATGTACGTTATTGACACCGTTTTTGACGGCTGAAGTGCATCCGTTAAGTTTGGGAAGCATACCACCTCCTATCATACCGTCACTGATAAGCTTATCCGCTTCCGACACGCTGATGCGCGATATAAACGTACTCTTGTCGTTAAAATCCCTGTAGAGTCCCTCTGTATCCGTAAGGAATACCAGTTTATTGGCTCCTACCGCCTTGGCGATCGCACAGGCCGCATCATCGGCATTAATATTGTAGGTATTGTATTCATCATCCAGACCGATAGGTGCTACTATCGGCAAAAAGTCCGTATCCAAAAGGTCATATATGATCTTGGGATCCACTGCCTTTACATCACCGACAAAGCCTATATCCTGTCCGTCCGAAAACTTCTTTTCGCACTTGAGAAGTCCGCCATCCTTGCCCGATATGCTCACCGCTCTGACACCGAGCTCCTCCACCATGCGCACAAGATTCTTGCCGACTCTGCCCAATACCATCTCGGCTATCTCCATGGTATCTTCATCCGTCACCCGAAGACCATTGACAAACTTAGGCTCCTTGCCGGACTTCTCCACCCATTTGCTGATAGCCTTGCCGCCACCGTGTACTATGATTGGCTTGAATCCAACAAGCTTAAGCAATGTCACATCCTTGATGACATTTTTCTGAAGCTCTTCATTATTCATGGCCGAGCCACCGTACTTGACCACTATTATCTTTCTGTTGAACTGTTGAATGTAGGGAAGTGCTTCTATGAGCACTTCCGCTTTCTTAAGCAGTTCTTCCATCTCTAATTCCATAAATCAACCTTTCAGTATCCGCTTATTTCTTAAGTACTCCTGCTTCCTGAAGCTTAAGAGCTCTTACCTTGGTAGACAGGCCGAAGAGATTGATAAAGCCCTCGGCATCATGATGATCATACATATCACCTGTCGTAAATGAAGCAATGCTTTCATTATACAGTGAGTACGGTGATGTGGTACCTGCCTTGATGATATTACCCTTGTAGAGCTTGAACTTTACTTCGCCTGTCACATACTTCTGTGTGCTCTCGATAAATGCCTGCAAGGCCTCACGCAAAGGAGTGAACCACTTGCCCTCATATACTACCTGTGCAAACTTATTGCCCAGATCTGCCTTGAGCGCATATGTATCTCTGTCAAGGATAAGCTCTTCAAGCTGCTGGTGAGCCTCGTAAAGTATGGTTCCTCCGGGAGTCTCATATACTCCGCGGCTCTTCATACCTACCACTCTGTTCTCCACTATATCTATGATACCGATACCGTGCTTTCCGCCAAGCTCATTAAGGGTAGCGATGATATCAGCCACCTTCATCTTCTTGCCGTTTACCGATACCGGTACACCCTTTTCAAAAGTCATGGTGACATACTCAGGCTCATCGGGAGCATCCTCAGGTGTCACGCCAAGCACCAAAAGATGCTTGTAATTAGGCTCATTGGCGGGATCTTCAAGTTCAAGTCCCTCATGAGAGATGTGCCAGAGGTTACGGTCACGGCTGTAGCTTGAATCAGCCGAGAAAGGAAGATTGATGCCGTGGTTGCGGCAGTACTCGATCTCCTCCTCACGGGAATCAAGATTCCACTTGGGATCTCTCCATGCTGCTATTATCTTAAGATCAGGAGCAAGTGCCTTGATACCGAGCTCAAATCTGATCTGATCGTTACCCTTACCGGTAGCTCCGTGACAGATGGCCGTAGCGCCTTCTTTTCTGGCGATCTCTACAAGTCTCTTTGCAATGACAGGTCTTGCCATCGATGTACCCAAAAGATACTTATTTTCATATACTGCATGTGCCTGTACACAGGGTACGATAAAATCATCACAGAATTCATCGGTGATATCCTCTATATAGAGCTTGCTTGCTCCGCAGGATATGGCTCTTTCCTCAAGCCCGTCAAGCTCGTCAGCCTGTCCGCAATTACCGCAGACACATATAACTTCGTAATCGTAGTTCTCCTTAAGCCACGGAATGATGACAGTAGTATCAAGTCCGCCCGAATATGCCAATACAACTTTTTCTTTCATATACAATTCCTTTCTCCTCAAATCGCGTCAGTGTCCGGATATAATCCGCACCCTTAACTCCATGACGGTATCCCTATCCAAACATCCATGTAATCGTGAGTATACAACATTTGGCGCCCTCGCGCAATAGTAGCAGCATCGAATATGTATTGACATGCCCCACGATCGATGCTACAATACATAGTATCAATTACTACATCACAGAGTTGACGATATTATATATGCGTAAAAGTGTCACAAAAGCGCTTTGGAACGGAGGATAAAATGGCTGAATATAAGATCATAGCGGACAGCAGTTGCGAGTTGCCGCACAAATACAGAGATGATGAGCGATTTGCGCTCGTACCTTTCAGAATGGAAGTGGACGGAATACCGTTTCGGGACACAAAAAGCTTAAACATCAAGAACTTTTTGGAAAGTATCGCCAAAAGCAAGACCTGCCCGAGGAGTTCATGCCCTTCCCCCGATCTGTTTTTGGAACAGTTTAAGGGAAATGAACGCCGTATATATGTGATCACCATATCCGGCAAGCTGAGCGGCTGCTACAACAGTGCCATGCTTGCAAAGACCCTCTATGAGGAAGAGCACAAAGACAAAGAGATCGCTGTCATAGATTCACTGTCTGCTTCCGGCGGAGAATGCCTGATAGCATTAAAGGCTATGGAACTTGAAGAAGAGGGACTGGTGTTCGACGAGATCGTATGCAGACTGAATCACTACAGAAATCAGATATCCACGTATTTTGTCCTCGACAACATAGAGACGCTGCGTAAAAACGGGAGGCTCTCAAGACTCAGGGCCCTGGCAGCCAATACACTGAATATCAAGCCGTTGCTTGCCGGAAAAATGGGCGACATCGTACAGCTTGACAAAGCGATCGGCCTGCGTAAAGCATGGGACTGTATGGTAAAAAGGATCGCCAGCGATGTGGAGCATCTTAACGATATGGGCAGCAGACGTCTTATCATCACTCATTGCAACAACTTAAGCGGTGCCAAGAAAGTCAGAGACATGCTGAAAGCCTGCACAGACTTCAAGGAATACATCATCTTAAACACATCCGGGCTGAGTTCCCTGTATGCCAATGAGGGCGGGATCATCGTGGTATATTGACCCGCAGTATTGAACAAGACCGCGGATGGTGATAAAATCATATTCACAATGAACGTGATATTAATGATCATCATTTACATATTGGTACTCAACGTCACAGGCTATGCTCTTATGGGCATAGACAAGGCAAGAGCAAAAAAGAGGGGTTTTCGTATACCGGAGGCAACTCTTTTTGTCGTTGCACTGATCGGAGGAAGTATCGGAACGATCGCAGGAATGCTCTTCTTTAGGCACAAGACCAGAAAATGGTATTTTGTATACGGTCTTCCCGTCATACTGCTGCTGCAGATAGCTGCCCTGATAGCTCTGTATCTCTCCCCGATCGAGATAGCCATCTTATAGCAAAAAGGAATGGTATACCATGGACACTTCATTGCATATCGCTCTCTGCGACAGCGATCCCGGAGATCGTAAGCAGATGGAACGGCTCTTAGGAAGGGAATCCGATAAAAGAGTAAATACGACCGGAGTATTCTATATAGATACTTTCGGCGGTGTCGAAGCCATAGTAGGCTCACCCATACATTATGATGCCTATTTTCTGGATTCCACGGATCCCGTATGTGATTCCTATGGAATAGCTCAGGCCATACGAAACAAAGGTATCCTTTCTCCCATCGTCTTTTGCATATCTTCCATAGACTACAGGCAGTCCGGTCCTCTACTGTCCAATTGTGTATTCATGAATAAGCCGATAAAGGTGGCAGATCTGAGTCTTGTACTTGATGAGATAATTACACAGAAGCGGGATAACTATATACCCACCATAGAGATGCGCAATCAATATGAGACCTTTTATCTTGAGGCCAAAAATGTACTGTATTTCGTCGGTAACGGATATACGATGGATGTACATATGACAGACGGAAGCATACGTAAAGCCACGGCTTTTACCGACAGTCTGTGGAGAGATCTGTATAACTTCCCCACATTTCAGATTATCAGTCCCACTACCATTGTAAATATGCCTTACATCGCTCAGGTGGGGCTTGGCTATGTCATCATGAGAGATTCAACCAGACACTCCCTTAAACTTAGTCTTACCGGAGAATTGAAAAAACGAATGAAAAAATACGGTCAGTTCTAAGAACGATAGTCCGCATTGATCTCTACATATTTCTCGGTCAGATCGCAGCCCCATGCCGTAGCTGAAGCATTACCTTCATTCATATCTATTAATACGATCACTTCATCCGCACTCATGATCTTTGTCGCAAGTTCTTCATCAAATGCAGGAAGCGTTCCCTTGTCAAATACCTTGAGTTTGCCGTATTCGCTCACGAAATACAGTTCCACATCCTCCTGGTCAAATACCGCTCCCGAATAACCCATAGCGCATAGGAATCGGCCGAAGTTGGCATCACAACCGTATATAGCCGCCTTTGAAAGATTGGACGATACGACCGAACGCGCTAGGATCCTTGCAGCCGTCTTATTCCTGGCATTTATGACCTGAGCGGTAAAGAGTTTGCTGGCCCCCTCACCGTCTGCTGCCATCCTGCGGCTTAAGTTCTCACATACCGCATACAGAGCTTCTTTAAATGTTTCGTAATCAGAGTTCTCTTCCTCGATCTTCTTATTTCCCGCCAGGCCGTTGGCCATGATAAGAAGGGTATCATTAGTCGATGTATCCCCATCTACCGTGATCATATTGAAAGTATCCTGTACCACTTCACCCAAGGCCTTCTGAAGCAGTCCCTTACTGATGCATAAGTCTGTTGTCAAAAACCCAAGCATGGTACACATATTGGGATGGATCATACCCGATCCCTTACTCATGCCGCCAAGCGTAACTGTCTGACCGCCGACACTGAAGGTCACCGCAATCTCCTTATTGACGGTATCCGTTGTCATAATGGCCTTTGATGCATCCGTACCGGCTTCCTTCGTATCGCTCAACTTCTCACTCATGGCTCCGACACCACCCACAAGCTTATCAACCGGAAGCTGCATTCCTATTACTCCGGTAGACGCAACGGCAACCGTTGAATACGGAATGCCCAATGCCTCCTCCACCGCTTCCGCTGTCCTTATGCAGGCATCAAAGCCCTCATTGCCGGTACAGGCGTTGGCTATTCCCGAATTAATAACGACCGCATGCATAGGCGAACCCGACATGACTATATCCTTATCCCACAGAACACACGCTGCCTTAACAACATTGGTCGTAAAGGTACCTGCACACTCACACGGTTCCTTTGAATAGACCATGGCCATATCCGTACGATCCTTATATTTTATTCCGGCCGCATGGCTTGCTGCCTGAAATCCTTTTGCCGCTGTTACTCCGCCTTCTGTGATATTGTACATATGCAACTCCATTATATAAATAAACTGTTATCTGATGATCTCTATCTTATCCTTATAGTCCGTGACTCTGTCCTTGGGTCCCATATACAGATACATCCACTGCGCAAAGGAAAGAATTACCCACAGGGTTTCCAGTTCATCGTATGTGATCGTCTCTCTGTTTTCCCAAAGCCTGTTCACTTCATCCTGATTGATGAAATCACATTTTTTGATCTGCGGCATGAGATCATCCTTTACGTGATCCCCATATCTGTCACTCATATAAATGGATCTTAAAGGATAACTGAATCCCTGCTTTTTCCTATACGTAAATTCCTCACCAAAAAGCCTTTCGGAGATCTTTTTTAATGGGATCTTGGTATATTTCATATGACTGTATTTCTTTTTATCTATAAGCGATTCTCTCACAAAGTCCGATGTCTTCCGGCTTCTGACTTTTTCAATAAGCTTATAGTTGAGAAACGGAACCCTTGTCTCAAGCGAAGCGCCCATTGACATCTTATCCTGTCTGTTAAGGATATCTACGAGATAAGTCTTAAGTTCGTAGTTAAGCGCCTTGGCGAAACGGTCTCTTCCGTCTTCGGACTCATCATAGATCGTTCTTCTTGTCTTTATTGCCTCGTCCCAGCTGCCATTCGGAAGGAGTCTTTTTAGATCCGATTCCTTTACAAAAGCACCTGTGGAGATAAACCTCTCCTCATAGGACTTGGAGTCTGACAGTTTAGTTCCCCTAAGTCTTGAAACGATCTCCGACAAAAGTCTGTATTTTTCCGCGGTCAAAAAGCTGGCATACCTTCTGTATCCGGCAAATACCTCATCAGCGCCCTCTCCGGTCAAAAGAACCTTAACACCGTTTTTCTTTGCCATACGGCACATATTATATATGCCGATGGAATTGGGATGATTTAACGGTGTATCCAAAAACCATGTCGCTCTTTCAAACTCCAGATCAAAATCTTCGATCTTCTGATATTCCTGGTGCTGCATAACTGGATATTTGTCAGCCACCTTATCCATCCATTTTTTCTCCGAGAAATCCTCATCCTCAAATATGATCGAATATGATTCCAGATCCTCCTTATTCTTGGAAGCATAAGCCGTGACTATGGATGAATCGATGCCTCCCGAAAGCTGCACTCCAAGCTTAACATCACTTAAGAGTCTGTCTTTTACCGACTTTTCGATCATCTGTTCATAATCGGCAAGAGATAATTCTTTTTCATCGTTTGATCGCAGATCCCAATATGGCACATCCTCCATTTGCCCGTTACTTATCTTTAAGTAATGAGCAGGCAGAACATTATATACATTTTTAAATAATGTGCTTCTTCCGGAAACATATCTGAACGCAAAATGCTCTGATAACACATCCGTATTGAGCTCATTATCAAAGAAATCGCTGGCATAGAAGGCCTTTATCTCCGAAGAATACATGAACGCATCTTCAGTGTCACAGTAGTAGAGAGGCTTTACTCCCATCCTGTCTCTTATAAGGTAGATCTCCTTCTTACGGGTATCTGCTATACATATGGCAAACATGCCATTAATCCTACTAAGCATACCTTCAAGACCATACTCCATATACAGATAAAGTATGACCTCTGTATCCGTTCTGCTGTTAAACTTATAGTTCTTTGAGATCAGTTCGTCCCTGTAATCAAAAGCGTTGTATACTTCGCCGTTGAAGGTAATAAACACTTTTGAATCAGGATCGCTCATCGGCTGATGTCCCTGTTTGGAGATATCCAGAATACTCAGCCTCACAAATCCCATGGCAAGATCCGCACCCGGCTGTGAATTATATGCATCAAGAAGTTCATAGCCGCTGTCGTCAGGTCCGCGGTGCTCTATAAGAGATACCATTTTTCTGATATCTTCATCCGATCCTATAATGTTCTTTTTAGTTATATATCCTGTGATTCCACACATCCGCTTATCTCATCACTCCGGCAATGTGATCATATCGCCCAGCATTCTGTCATATTCCTGCGGATAAAATCTCTCGATGCCTGCCCCGTGGTAGAATGTTATCTCACCAAAGAGTATTTTATCTCTCACAATATAAAAATCCATTCTGACAAAAGGGATGTCCCCGACGGCCTTTGCGGTAAGTTCCTCCGCAAGACTTAAAAGTTCGTTAAGCACAGCCGGCTTCTCAACCCTGTGATCCGGATCCGTCGGATAACATGTCGTAAACGGAACATAGTTCCAATCTCTGTCATAGAAATTCCTGTGATGATCCGTGAATCTGTCGTAATCGACCTGAATATAACGCGCTTTGCCATTGAAAACAAAAACCTTGTAATCGTCTATATCTTTTCCGGAAGGATCTGCAATGAATTCCTCCGCGAATACCCTGCGTCTTATCCTGCCATACACATGCTCTCTTCTGTAATACGAGTAATCCGTGTTCATGGCCTTGTTAAGTTCTTCGATGACCGCAGTCTTATCCAGCCTGTTTTTATCCTTGCAAATGATAACACCGGTGGATGAAGTATGATTGCACTTTAAGACAAACCTGCCGGGAAGCCTGTCAAAATCTATATCTTCAGCCCTGTCCCAGACATCAATGGTCTTTATGACATGCTCATATCCTATGGCTTTTCCGACTATGTCTTTCACAAGATACTTGTCTGCAAGTTCGGTATATCCGTCCTTGCATCCATATACCTTGAGCCATTGGTTTTTTTCATTAAATGTCCTGGGATCTTTAAGGTTAAGTTTGTACCCAAGCGAATACTCAAACAACCTTGAAAGATACTTTTCATCGGACCATCCGTTGTAAAAACCAAGTTTTGCAAGATACGAAAAACGTATTTCCTTATTCCCCAAAAAACGTTTTGCGATCAGCAGTGATTTTTTTACGCTCATGTCGTCCCATCCACCATGTCTTCAGGAAACTGCTTCCACTGCATAGATTCTATTCTCATTAGCCAACTAAATCAATACCGAAGTATCATTCGATAAAGTTCACTATATTCTCAGTATTGAGCGTAAAGTCATAGTAATTAAGATCCTCACGCTTGGTCCATCCGATCTCTTTCCAGAAGGCATTGCCTATGTCATTCTTGGTAAAGGCGATAAGAGATACCTTGTTAACCCCTTCCGACTGCAGGGAACGCATGGCCATGCCGACCATGGCTTTTCCGATCCCTCTTCTTCTGTAATCGGGATCCACACATACGTGATAAAGGCATCCTCTTCTGCCGTCGTGTCCGCACAGGATCGCGCCCACCACATGTTCATCTTCCATGGCTACCACGCTTATACCCGGATTTCTAGCAAGGAATCTCTCTATACCCTGCTTCGAATCATCTATGCTTCTTATCGCAAAGCCTTTGATCTTAAGCCAAAGAGCTTTAACGTTCTCATAGTCATCTATGGTCATGCTTCGTATTTCCACGTCTTCCTCCAGTCATCCGCTGTACTTTTACCGGCTATTCTACTCTTTAACCGATCTTTTTTCAACTCCCAAGCCCCCCTGATGATCGCCTGATCTATCTGTCAAAATGCTTATCCGCATATGCATCCCACAGTCTCTCGGCTTCCTTATCCAATGTAAACTCCCTGTAAGCGACACCGGTTGTGAGTGTGAGCGTTCCGTCTGAGTATCTGACATTAAGTATCAGCTGATCCGTTACCTGATCGTTATCCATAAGGATATTTGCTTTAAGCTCAGGATGAAGATATAAAATGATATGCATGGAAATGGGGGTGTGACGCCCCTTTATAAATGATGTGATGACGGGACGCATCTTCTGCCATGTGGCATGATCATAAGGAGATTCCAATTCGGCGATATCCGGATCATTACCGTAAAATTCCTTATTCTCCCGTCCGTCTATGGTATATGTATTGCCCGTCTTTATCACTGCTTCCTTTAACAGGAACATATCAAATGAATCCGTCATAAGAAGTTCGTTCATAAAGGCTTTGTGATTCTTGATCTCATAACTTTTCATGAACTGATTATACATTGACCTTATTGTTCTGTAAATCAGCTGTTGTATAATAGACAGGGTGCTTATATCATCCCGGCTGTTTTACTAAATAAAGCATCTACAACTCAATCTTTACTTTATTTGCATAATTCTCACCGGAAGTGTATTCATATGACATGCCGGACGTCGTGCCGTTAATGATAGACAGAGCAAGTTCATCCTCGCTGTCTCCCGGGTCATACATTTTACCGCAGTATTCAACCGTGATATTTATATGTCCTGTTTTCTCTGCATATTCAATACTGCATCTTATATCCGGATCTTCATAAACAGGCAGCAATATGATACGGCAAAGTTCCTCCATGACCGACTGCAGCTTATGGCAGTCATTTCTTGAGATATTCTGCTTATTACAGTAATTCTCTAGATCGGTATTAAGTCCCATAAAGTCAAAGTCTCTGCTGTCTATCGTAACTTCAAAGACTTTCAGCTTTTCGATGAATCTTCTGGTCTTTTCCTTTAGGGGATGCTCGAATATCTGCTCAGGCGTACCGTCTTCATAGATACCTCCCTCGTCCATGAAAAACACTCTGTTGGATACCTGACGGGCAAATTCCATCTCATGCGTGACAATAAGAAGTGTCTTACCGCTC
>JAEEGL011154888.1_pt1 | contig 13085 bp, 11 predicted proteins | sample 9134231 | NCBI WGS metagenome assembly JAEEGL01 (sample SAMN16246548, study PRJNA631951) | gut metagenome | biome: gut microbiome; feature: rumen; material: fiber-attached | host: Bos | place: Iran: Karaj | collected 2018-10 | reverse complement strand
CGTCCGTTTTGCAAATCTTTTCTCATATTTTTTCCTTTCGATAAATTCATTAGTGGCAGATTCTGAAGCTCAGGTAGAGTTTGGTGTTGTCTCCTCCGCAACTCTCGGCCGCTTTCCCCGGGTCCATACGCGGATAGTTGGCAGCCATATCGGTGAAAGCATCTTCCTTGGAGAAAGAGGCCCCGACAAAGCCGTTGCTTTCCTTACGGCCCCAATCGGCCGAAGCCAGATTGACGCAGGTATCTTCATCCATCTCGCTGATTTCCAATGTATAATGCGCCAATACCGCTTCTTCTTCGCCGTTTTCTTTTGCCTTGACATACGGAATTTTTACCTTGGTGTCGGAGGAGAGGATGAAATAAGCGTCATTTTGCGAACTTTCATATTCAATCCCGCTCGGATAGGCATCCGATTGTCCCAACATATTTACGAAATTGCCGTAGCCTTCGTCATATTGGCAGCCGATTTTTTTGGCGCTTTCGGCCAGTTGAGATACTTCCGTTATAGTCTGAGTAATCTCCTGTTGCCGCCGTGCTTTGCCGACGATTACCAATCCGCCGACGCTCAAAACACCGATAATACCCAATACGCCCAGCATTTCAATCATTGAACGGCCTTTTTGATTTATCTGCATTTCTGTCTCCTGTTTTTATAAAGCAAGAAAAACAGCCCCATAAGGGGCCGCTCTCCTTATTTTCTTTCTTGAACCGGCATTACTTCCGGAGCTTGTTGAATAATTTGAATTTGCTGGGTAACAGGCTTATAAATTGTCTGTTGCCACGGGCTTTCTTCAACATATTCGTGGTTGCAAATGCTTATACCCAAGCTGCGCAAAGCCGTTTCGGTCGGAACATAAATGTCCATACCGTCGTCGGTTTTGATGCCGGAATGAGCCATACCGCTGACGGTACAATCTTTGTAGAACAAAGCGCCGCCGACCGTTACGTTTTGAATGAAGGTATTGGCCAAAATTTCCGCACCTTTTTCTTCACTGTAACGATAACCTTCGATTTTGGCGCTGTTTTCCAGATAATCTTCGCCGTCTTTGAAGTCATTGACATTCAAAACACCCAAGGTTAAAAAGCCGTCCTTACCGACTTCCGGCAAGTTGAGATTCAGCGCAAGCGGGGTATATTCCGTGCTCTCGTCAAGCATAATCAGCGCGGTGTTTTTGCTCGGGTTTACTCTGACGGCACGGCCGCTCATTTCCGTGTTGCGAACGGTCTTGATGGCATAGCTGTTGTTGGTCGGGCTGACCAAATCGCCGGATGTCAAAATCAAGCGGTCGGAAATCAGCAAACCTGCACCTTTACGTCCGTTCGGGCTGGTAATTTGTACCACCGAAGAACGCAGACGATACATGGTTTCCGGGGTTAACTTTTGGCATGGATTGCTGGCCGTAACGCACAGAGTATCCAATGCCGTCGTATCTCCGGTATCAACCCAGGTGTCGTCAACAATGCGGCATACGCTGTTTTCAACAAATTCGCCGGCCGCGTTATAGCAGGTATCAATCGGTTGAACAACCGGCTGAACAACCGGCTGCTCGCACGGAGCAGGAACTTTTACGCCCTCAACCTCTGCATAACAAGGTTGAGCCGGTGTCGGTTTTACTTCAACAACAGGTGCCTGACAGGTAGGAGCGGTGCACCCGCATGAAGTTTGACACTTGGTCGCGTCAAACGCCGGATTGCCGATTTCGCAGGTATGAGCGCAATCATATTCTTTGCGATAGCCGCATTTAATCGGGTTAAGAGCGCGTTCTTCTTCAATGATGGACCAACGCTGAGCGGCAATTTCTTGCGGAGCCAGACGTTGCATCAATCTGTCTTCAAAACCGGTCATGGCACGCAAATTGGAGGCCGCATCGGCAAAAGCACGCTCAATCAGCTTGTTCTCGCCGTTCTTCTCACCCTCATAAAGCTCGCCGTAGCCGGTGCTTTCGCCCTTCCACAGCACTTCGCTCTTGGTCAGGTTCATCAAACGCCAGGTTACGGTAATTTCCGAAGTACCGTTGCGGGAATTCTTCTTTTCGGCATTATTCCAATCGTATTCATCGCAAACGTTCATGAAATAATTGGTGATTTCCGCGGTTAAGATATATTCCGGCATATCGGTCGGTACGGTTTGCAGGCACAAATCTTTCGGCGCTGGCAAAACTTTATAGCAATCGCCGACGGCTTCTTCAAACACCGTATTGAAGTTGATGTTCTTTTCTAAGATGCGGCCGCTGTTCAAACGCGCTTCTTTGTTGAAACGACGACAACCGAAAATGCGGAAACGATAGTTGCCGAGGCGGCTGGTATAAGGGCCGTCGACACCTTTCTTTTTGATGCGGAAATCAACGTGATCCAAAGCAATAGGAGCCATCTGGCAGCAATTACGTTGCATTGCTTCGTAAACAACCGGAGTATACGGAACGTAATTGCGCAATTCTAAGCGACGCTCGGCCTGACGTGCACATCTGTTGCAAGTGCCCGGAACTTTAACTTTTTTGCGAGTGCAACTGCTGCATTCGCCGCCCGGGAACAAACTGCCGTCTTTATCCGGATCCGGAACATACTCGCAATCTTCGTCATCGGCATCACACGGAATGCCCGTATAAACAAATGGTGCCGGTTGCGGTGCGGCTTGTGCCATCGGCTGCGGAGCCGGTTTTTCGCTATCGGTACAATGAGAACATTTACCGCCCGGGAACAAACTGCCGTCTTTGTCTGCCGGCGGAACGCGGTTACATTCTTCTTCCGGTCCGTCGCACGGAACACCGGTGCGGACAATTTCCGGTTGCGGTTCAGGTTCGGCCACAGGTATCGGGGCCGGTTGCGGTGCCACAAAGCAATCCTGTGCCGGGCTGGCGCACGGCATCGGGGCTGGTTCAATCACAGGCGCCGGCTGCGGTGCAACGTAGCAATCCTGTGCCGGGCTGGTGCACGGCATCGGGGCAGGTTCAACCACTACCGGTTGCGGCTGTTCCACCACAACTTGTTCAACTTCTTCTTTGATATACACCGGTTGCGGTGCCGGTACAATCGGCTCCGGTGCTGCAATTACCGGCGGTGTGTAGGCTTTTACCTCGATATCGGCATCAGCCATGGCAATACCGGCAACGGCCGTACTCATGGTAAGAACGGCAGCCAGTGCATATAATGCGTTTTTATTTTGTTTCATTTGTTTTCTCCTATACCTGTTTCGACGGCATAACATATCTGTATGACAACGCCTCCGCTATGTGTACTTTAGACACTTTTTTTTCATTTTGCAAGTCTGCAATTGTTCTGGCCAGTTTTAAAGTGCGATGATAAGCTCGCGCCGACATTTTCATCTTTTCGGCAAAGCCCACCAACAGGCTCTTTGCATCGCTGTCCAGTTGTGTTACTTCCTCCAAAATATCTCCTTTGAGCTGTGAATTTGTGTGCAAATGCGGATATCCCAGCTCGTTAAATCTTTGTTGCTGAACTTGTCGCGCCGCAACCACGCGTTGGCGAATAACCGCCGAACTCTCTCCTTTTTTGACCTCCGCCATATCCCACGGGCTGACCGGAGGTACCTGAATATGAATATCAAACCTGTCCATCAGCGGACCGGAAATTCGAGATTGATATTCTTCGGCACAACGCGGCGCCCGCGAACATTCCTGCCCGCTTTGCCCCAAATAACCGCAACGACAAGGGTTCATCGCCGCCACCAGCTGAAAATTGGCCGGATATTGCGTATGACAATGCACGCGAGAAATTGTCACATATCCGGTTTCAATCGGCTGACGCAACGCCTCCAGAGTGGAGCGGTTAAATTCCGGCAACTCGTCCAAAAACAGAACGCCGTTGTGTGCCAGCGAAATTTCCCCCGGAACACCTTTGCGTCCGCCCCCTATCAGCGCCGGTGTCGAAGCGCTGTGGTGCGGGTCGCGATAAGGCCGTTCAAAGCTGATTTCGCTGTTTTTAAGCTCGCCGGCAATCGAATGAATCATACACGTCTCAAGTGCTTCTTCGGTAGTCAGCGGCGGTAAAATGGTTACAAGCCGTGAGGCCAACATTGATTTTCCCGCACCCGGAGTGCCTATCATCAGCATATTATGGGCACCGGCCGCGGCGATTTCGAGCGCGCGTTTGGCGGTTTCCTGCCCCTTGACATCGGCCATATCCAAGTCGGAAATTTTTGTTTTTTTACGTTTTACTTCCGGCTGCGGCAACTGCTGAACGCCCTTCAAATGGTTAATCAGCGCCAACAGCGTCGGTGCGGCAATAATATCTTTCAGACCCGACCATACGGCTTCGCCGCCCTGAGCTTCCGGGCAAATCAGCCCTTTATTGATGCGATTGGCATGAATTGCCACCGGCAATGCGCCGTTAACCGGCATAATCGCGCCGTCCAAACCGAGCTCGCCGATAACCACATAATCGGCCACTTCTTCCGCCGGAACAATTCCCAAACCGGCAAGCAGAGCCAGCGCTATCGGCAAATCAAAATGCGAGCCTTCTTTCAACAAATCGGCCGGCGCCAGATTTATGGTAATCCGCTTGGCCGGCAGTTCAACTCCCATGGTATTTAAGGCGGCACGCACGCGTTCTTTGCTTTCGGCAATGGTTTTATCCGGCAAACCCACAATGTTGAAAGCCGGCATGCCCGACGAAATTTGCAGCTGCAAATCAACATCGAGCGTGTTCAAACCGTTAAAAGCTATGGTGTTAACGCGTGCCAACATTTTTTACCACCTCGGAACAACTTCCCCTTCACGCCATCTGCGCGTCGGATAAGTACCGCGGCGCAGTTCGTCGGCTTTAGCCGTAACCTTCGGAATTTCCGTCAGCGGCACATAGCACGAGCCTTCCAAGCGGCTGATGCAATATGCGATTTGTTCGTCGTTTCCGCGGCAATAAGCCAAAACGCGAGTGTTTTGATTTTGCAAAATTACCTGATTGAACGGATATTTATTGTTTTCCACCTCCGGAAAATCGCCTTCCGGCTGATTATCTTCCTCATATCCGTCGTATATTTCCCACGGCATGGAATAGTCTACGCACCCCGGCACCATATACGAACCCTGGTCGTCATATATTGCCACCATGGTTTCGTTGTGGCATTGCGGAGTATAATTCTGCGCCGAAACCTGCCGCGGTTCCTTAACAGTAACGCAGCCGGCGCAAAACAGGGCGCAAAGCCCGATAAAAAGCACATTTAATCGTTTCATTTGACACCTTAAATATAAATTTCTTTGCCTCCACGATATACCTAAAATGTTAAAATAATGTTTATATTCCGCGCAAAAATATATTGCCGATATAAACCGATTGACGAATATAATTATCAGATATAGAATTGCAAAAAAAACAGTATAGGGTAAGCAGATGTCGAAAAATAAAATGAAAAAAACAATTATCGCCGTGGGCGGCGGAGAAATCGGCAGAATAAAGATTTTACCTGACGGTACGTCCTGTCAAACAGATGTTGAAACCACCTTAATTGACCGCTTTATTGTGGAATCATCGGGGAAAAAACACCCTAAAATGTTATTTATCGGCACGGCTTCAAATGACAAACAAAGTTACCTGGAAGTTATAGAAAAACATTTTAAGGGGCGCTTGGGTTGCAGTTCCGTCGAACCGCTGAATTTGATAGGTACCGATATGTCTGAAACAGAGATTCGCCACAAAATTTTTGCGCATGATATTATTTATGTGGGCGGTGGAGATACGACCGCAATGCTGAAAATTTGGCGCCAATACGGAGTTGATAAAATTTTATACGAAGCATATCAATCGGGAATTATTTTATCGGGGATTTCTGCCGGTGCAATATGTTGGTTTGAGTATTACGATAATATGGATGATATAACTGATATCGAACAACTGGACTTGGTTAAAGGTTTGTCTTTTGTTAAAGGATTCGGGGTTCCGCATTATAATTGGCTGACCGCTGACGAAAAAGAGAGAATCAACAATAAATTGAAAGAAAAAAAACTCCGCGGATGGAGTATGGATGATTGCACCGCTTTGGTGTTTCAAGACGACGAAGTAAAGATTATTACTTGCGGAAGCGATTGCCAAGTTACACAGATTCCGTAAAACTGTTTTAATTAAATACAACTTTTTTAATAAAAAAACTCTTGCATTTACGTTATTTTCGTGTATATTGGCGCTTGTCCCTTGCCGGATGCTTTGGTCATTCGGCTATACATTAACCGGCGGATATTGCGTCAGAAGTGCCGCAGAATCTGCCATTTGTTGAGTAATCCATAAGGAGATATTAAAATATGGCTAACTATGAAAGCGTGCTGATTGCACGTCAAGACCTTGGTGCCGCACAAGTTAATTCTCTCGTTTCTGAATTGAGCGAAGTAATTAAAAAAGAAGGCGGCGAGGTCGTAAAAGTTGATAACTGGGGTTTGAAAAATCTCGCTTATCGCATTAAGAAAAACCGCAAAGGTCACTATGTTTTGTTAAACATTGTTGCTCCGTCAAGCGCAATTTCCGAATATGAAAGACTTGTCCGCCTTAACGAAGACGTTATTCGTTATATGACGGTTAAAGTTGATGAGTTCAACAACGAAACTGCAGATATCGAAGAAGATTCTGCCGTTGCCGAAGCTTAATGAGGAGATTTAACAATGGCTAAACAAACATTTTTCAAAAGAAAATCTTGTCCGTTTTCAGGCGAAAATGCGCTGAGAATTGACTATAAAGATGTTAAATTGCTTTCACGCTATATTTCGGAAAAAGGTAAAATTATTCCGTCGCGTATCACTTCTGTTTCGGCTAAAAAGCAGAGAGAATTGGCTCGCGCCATCAAACGCGCCCGCTATATCGCTTTGTTGCCGTATGTTGCTATGTAGGAGGGTATCATGGAAGTTATTTTACTCGAACACGTTGAAAAATTGGGCAAAATGGGCGACAAAGTAACCGTTAAAACCGGTTATGCCCGTAACTACCTGTTGCCGCAAAAGAAGGCTTTGCGCGCTACCGATGCCAACGTTGCTTATTTTGAAGCACAAAAAGCGGCATTGGAATTGCACAACCAAGAACTTTTGGGCAAGGCGTCCGAATTGGCTGCTTCTTTGAACGGCTTTAACGCAGTTCTGATCCGTCAGGCTGCCGAAACCGGTCAACTTTACGGTTCCGTAACGATTCGCGACATTGCTTCGGCTATTAAAGAAGCCGGCTTCAATGTTGAACGCCGTTACATTTATTTGGAAAAGCCGATTAAAGATTTGGGCATTTACCAAGTAAAATTGAACCTGCATCCGGAAGTTTCGCAAACGATTTTGGTAAACGTTGCCAGAAGTTCGGAAGAAGCTAAGAAACAGGCTAAAGCATACAATCAGGAATAATTTGTTTCTGATAAAAAAGTCCCGAGGCACCAAGCTTCGGGATTTTTTTTGACTTCAAATTGCGGCTCATAAAAAAAATCCGCCGATGTCGTGTCGGCGGATTTCGGTTTGTTTGCGCTTATTCTTCCGATTTTTTGAATTTATGTATCACGGCGAAAAACTTTTCGCTCAATGTTTGAATCAATACATAAATCATCGGAATTAACATCAGGCCGCCCAAAGTGCCGATAAGCATTCCCCAGAATACCGGAATACCTAAAGAACGACGGCTGGCTGCGGCGGCACCAGAAGCGATAACCATCGGCCAAACGCCCAAAACGAACGCCGAAGCCGTCATCAACACGGCGCGGAAACGTTCTTTCAAACCGCGTATTGCCGCACTCACGATGGTTGCACCTTTGGCACGCTCGTCACGGGCAAATTCCACAATCAAAATGGCGTTCTTACTGGCCATACCGATTAACAGAATAATACCGAGCTGAGCATAAATGCTGAGCGGCAAGCCGGCAAAGAACAGCCCGATTAAAGCACCGCTGATTGCCATTACCAACGATAAAATCACCGGAATCGGTACAACAAAGCTTTCATACTGCGCCACCAAAAACAGGTAGGCGAAAACCAGCGATAACAAAAGCACGGCGCCGATTTGACCGCTCGAAGTCTTTTCCTGATAGCTCATGGTTGACCATTCTATGTTGAAACCTTTAGGCAAAACATCTTTCAGCCCTTCCACCGCATCCATTGCTTTACCGGTGGAGGAACCGTCAGCTTGTACGGCCGTAATTGTGGCGGCAGGGTATTGGTTATAGCGTTCAACCGAGCGCGGGGCCAAAACTTTGCGCAAATTAACAAGTCCGCGCATCGGCACCATGTCGCCGTCATTATTCATAACGTGCAATTCGTTAATGTTGTCGATGTTATCGCGATACATCCAATCCGACTGCATCATAACCTTATTTACCTGCGTTCCCAAGTTAATATCATTGATGTAAGCCGAACCCAAAAATGTTTCCAGAGTTGTGAAAATATTGCTCATTGAAACTTTCATACTTTCCGCCTTTTCGCGGTTGATATCCAGAAAGATATTCGGCGTTTTGGCGTTGAAAGTGCTATACGCATAAGAAATATCCGGCAGTTGATTCAAATGAGCCAGAAAACCTTGCAACGCCGCGTCAAGTTTTTGATAATCCATACTCTGACGGGATTGGAAACGAATATCCAAACCGTTGGCGGTACCGATACCGGAAATTGCCGGCATTTCAAAAAATTGGAATTGCGCTTCCGGGAACTGTGACATCTTAGCCTGCAGGCGGCGCAAAATGTTGGTCGAATATTCGGCAATACTCTTGCGTTCCTCCCACGGCTTTAACACAATAAACGCCATGGCGATGTTTTCGCCTCTGCCGCCGAGCATGGAATAGCCCACAACATTGGTTGCGTTATCAACACTAGGCTCGTCCATGATGATTTTATTGGCGCGTTTTATCAAAGCTTCGGTGCGTTTTTGAGAGGCACCTTCCGGCAGTTGCATACTCATTACAATCAAACCTTGGTCTTCATCCGGAATAAACGATGATTGCGCGGTGGCAAACAATACGCCCACCAAAACACAAAGCGTTGCAAAAATCGCAAAAACAGCCGCAAGATTTTTTGCAATAAACGACACTACCACGGAATACAGGTGAATTACCCGCGAAATAAAGCTGTTGACTTTAAACCAGAAACCCTCGGTACGCGGTTTAATTTTCTTAATCAGCAACGAGCACAGCGCCGGAGATAAGGTCAGCGCGTTAATGAGCGAGAACATAATGGCAACGGAAATAGTAACCGAAAATTGCTGATAAATTTTACCGACAATACCGCTCATAAAGCCCACCGGAACGAAAATCGCCAACAACACGCAGGAAGTTGCCACCAACGCGCCCGTGATTTCTCCCATGGCCTTTAATGTAGCGTCTTTTGCCTTCATATTTTCGTTTTGCATCAAATATACCACACGTTCCACCACCACAATGGCGTCATCCACCACTGCACCGATGGCCAGCAACATGGCAAACAACGTAAACATATTGATACTGTATCCCAAAAGCGAAATAACGGCAAACGTACCCAAAATGGAAACCGGAATGGTTAATGTCGGTATAAGCGTGGAATAAAAGTCTTGTAAAAAGAAGTAGCAAACACCGACCACCAACATCAGCGTCAAAATCAGCGTGAACACCACTTCTTCAATGGATGCGTGAATATACGCGGTGGAATCGTAAGATATTCTATATTCCAAATCTTCCGGAAAAGATTTGGATAATTCCGCTAACGTGTCTTCCACCGCCTGCATGGTTTGCAGAGCGTTGGCGCCGGTTGAGAGGCTGATTGACAGCGAAACGGCGGAACTTCCGTTATACAAACTGGACATGGCATAACTTTCCTGTCCGAGTTCCACTCTGGCAACATCTTTCAGGCGAACCACACTACCGTCGCCGGCCGTGCGGACAATAATATTTTCAAATTCTTCAACCGTCGACATACGGCCGTTGGTTTGCAGAGTATATACCATCGGGGTATTGCTGTCGGTCGGAGCGGTACCGACTTTTCCCAACGCCGGTTGATAGTTTTGCGAAGAAACGGCCTGATTGATTTCGGAAGCGGTAATTTGAGTTGCCGCCATTTTATCGGCATTCAACCAAATACGAATACCCAGCTGCGACGAATAAACATCAACCGAACCCACACCCGGCAATCTGGAAAGAGCGCGTTCGATATTGTTGTAAACATAGTCGGCAATCTGCTTTTCGTCCGTTTTGCCCGATTTGGAAGAAAACACAATAAATGCCAACGTACTTGAAGATTTGCGCTCCACTTCAAGCCCCTGACGCGTCACTTCGTCCGGCAACTTGGAGTTGGCCTGTTGTACGCGGTTTTGCACCTTTACCTGGGCCGTATCCGGATCGGTTCCGATTTCAAAGGTAACGGTCAGAGTATAGGTGGAATCCTCGGAAGAAGAATCCATATATAACATATCTTCAATACCGTTGATTTCGTCTTCAATCGGAATACCTACCGTACGGGCGATAACATCGGCACTGGCTCCCGGATATGTGGCACTCACCGTAATTTGCGGCGGAGTAACATCAGGATACAGCGCAATCGGCAAACTGAATATCGCTATAATGCCGACCAGAACGGTTAAAATGGAAATAACGAAAGAAAACCGAGGTCTTTTGATAAAAAACGCCGAAAACATCTTTATTCCCCTTTATTTTCAACATCAACGAAAATAGGTTTGATTTCGGCGCCGTCATGAACTTTTTGCAGGCCCTCAACCACAACCAAATCATTTTCCTTAAGCCCGGAAAGAACTATCTGAAAATCATCGATTACGTCACCCAATTTAATGTATTTTTGCTCGGCCGTATATTTGCCGTCCGCGGACTTTTTAACCGTCATAACATAAGTGCCGTGTACGTCTTCGGACAAGGCTATTTGCGGAACGGTCAAAATCATTTTCGGTTGAGATAAACGCATGTAAATATCAACATAGTTTCCCGGCACCAAATCACCGTCCGTATTATCAACATCAACATAAGCCGGAATGGTGGCGGTGGTCGGGTTGACTTCGTTGCCGACAAACAGTCTGTCGGCCGGTTGTGAAATCACTTTGCCGTCGGACAATACAATGTCGATAAAGAGCTCATTTTCTTTATCCATATTTTTGCGGAATTCCATGCGTTGTTTATCGGTTACGGAATATACAAGGCGAATAGGGTCTGTCTGCACGATTCTGGCCAATTTTTCGGTGTTGGAGCTGACCAGGTTTCCTACCGTTACCAAGGCCTTACCGATGGTGCCGTTAATCGGCGATTTTACCTCGGTGTATTCCAAATTCATTCTGGCCAAATCTTCGGCGGCTTCGGCATTACGCAAATTACTTTCGGAAACTTCCAAATCCTTGTCGGAGATAAACTTTTTTTCGTGCAAAGAAGTTAAACGCTTAAAATCCGCGGCATATTGCTTGGTGGTGGCTTCGGCCGCTTTTAGATTATCTTTATACCGGCGTTGTTCGATAATGAAAAGAATATCGCCTTCCTTGACTTGCGCACCGTTTTCAAACTTTATTTCTTCAATATAGCCGGAAACCTGCGGAATTACATCGACGCTGTTGATGGCTTCAACCTGGGCGATAAATTTCTTTTTAAGAGAAATATCGGCCATTTTCAGCCCCCGAACCTGAACCGACGGCGTGACAGCGGCCATGGTTTGAGTTTGCGGCGCCAAGCGGTTGCTTAAATAGTAGCCGAACAAAATAAGGCAAACGGCATATAATGCATTGAGATAAATTTTTGAACTTTTAATTTTCTTTATTTTCATAACAGACCTTCCCTGGTAGTACAATAAACTGGGTGTAGTCTAAAGTAAGTTTTATCCTAAATCAAGTCAAAAAACGGATAATTACAACGAATTAACGCACGACAACGGTAGGGTGTAAATTTTAAGAATATTTTGCAAAAAAAATCGGCGGAATAAAGAAAGAGTTGACGAAAATCATTGTTACGGTATCGGAGGGAAAATCTTGATGCAAAAAATAAAATCAAAATATTTTGTATTAAGCGAATGGACAAAAAATTCATCCGCGGATGATTTTTTTATCTTTTAAAAAGCATTTTTTTTGATCATCTGCAGATGATAAATTTTTGCGGTCCCGGGTGGGTTTGACAATCATTTTTTATTATGTTATAAAGGTTTCAACAGCAAACATTCGGAACCCGTTTCCTTATATATTCGGAAGATATATTTTTCCGGAGAGGGGAATTTTTATCCTGATTCCGACGTTTGTCTGCGTATATTTAAACTTAAAAAAAAGGAGAAACCGAGATGAATAACATTATTGATTTTGAAGCACAAAAAAATAAAACATTCGATCATGAAGGGCTTAATTTGGGGCTGAAATTTATCAGTATGCCGAGCAGTTTGAAGGATAATCTGGCTAAAAGCTATCAGGAGTTGGCGATTAAAATGCAGACCATTATTGATTTGCTGGCGAGCGGCAAGCGATTATCGGCAGAAAACAAGGCGGTTTTGAACAACCTGCGGGAAGAGATTAAAGTGATGGAAACAACCGATAAGCATTATCGCAATATTTTGGAAGCGGCCAGAAAAGCCGGATATTACAGCGACTAGCGAGAATGAACAAGGCTTTCACTTCGGTAGTGAAAGCCTTGTTTTTATTGATTGCGGAGGAAGTTTTGTCTTCGCTTCGCTCATTCCTTCGCGCTCATCGGCTGCGCCGACCGCCGTTCTTCCGCCCGGCTTTCGCTTGGTGTGAACCGACTTACTCGTCGTTTCAAATCCTTGCAATCCATATAAAAACAAAAAACACCCCGAAGGGTGTCTTTTGTTTTTATTGGTTGCGGAGGAAGTTTTGTTTTCGCTTCGCTCATTCCTTCGCGCTCATCGGCTAACGCCGACCGCCGTTCTTCCGCCCGGCTTTCGCTTGGCGTGAACCGACTTATTCGTCGTTTCAAATCCTTGCAATCCATATAAAAACAAAAAAAACACCCCGAAGGGTGTCTTTTGTTTTTATTGGTTGCGGAGGAAGGATTTGAACCGACGACCTTCAGGTTATGAGCCTGACGAGCTACCAGACTGCTCTACTCCGCGATGAATTAAATGCTAGATAATATATTTTTTCCCCCTTGTCAAGCCATAAAATGCAAAAAAGTGACAAATTTTGTGCTTTTCGCCGATATTATGCACAAATCCGTCG
>JAEEGL014989428.1_pt1 | contig 13086 bp, 11 predicted proteins | sample 9134231 | NCBI WGS metagenome assembly JAEEGL01 (sample SAMN16246548, study PRJNA631951) | gut metagenome | biome: gut microbiome; feature: rumen; material: fiber-attached | host: Bos | place: Iran: Karaj | collected 2018-10 | reverse complement strand
TATCTGCTTGGAAAGATAAGAGGGTAATTATGAAGAGGTTATTAGTTATATTAATGTCTGGTGTGCTTTCAGTGTCAGTGGTTGGATGTGGCTCGAACAGTATAAATGAGAGCGCTGATATCGTAAATACGGATTCGGAAATAACTCAGGACCCTGACCAGGAAGATGCCACAGAAGAAACGCAGATGCCAGAAGACCCTCAACCAAATGGTGGGACATCAGTTGAGACAGATTCAAATGTAGATATTGATTTAACAGCAATGTCTTCAACCTTTATTTATTCTGAGGTTTACAATATGATGATGGAGCCTGTAGAGTATGTGGGCAAGACTGTAAAGATGGAAGGAAACTGTGGAATCTATGTGGATGAAGAAACAGGAAAGACTTATTATGCTTGTATAGTCCAGGATGCTACTCAGTGCTGTGCCCAGGGGCTTGAGTTTGTTCTTGACGAGGATGAGTACACTGAAGAAGACTACCCCAGTGAAGGTGATGAAATTACTATAACTGGAGAATTTTCCACTTATGATGAAGACGGAAGAACATATTTGACCATGCGAAATGCTATGATGGAATAAACACATCCTTCCTCTTTGGGGGAAGGATGTATTTTTGGGGGTTAAGTAAGATGCGACTAAGTGAAGTTTGACATGGCGAACCTTATATGCTATTCTATGATAGCTAACAGTGATAACTAAAACTTTCCAAGGTAGGAAAAATGCCTAGAGACAAATCATTTAGCCATGAAAAAGTTAATAGAGCGATTAAGGAAGAGTTCCTGGCTAAGGGCTATGAAGGAGCTTCAATAAGAAGCATTGGAGAGAAGGCAGGAATGACCTCAGCAGGGTTGTACAGACATTATCCTGACAAGGCAGCTATGTTTGATGCTATGGTAGAGCCTCTGGTTAAAGAGATTAGAATCTGGACTGATTCACACAAGAATAAAAAATATTCTTTGATTGAATCAGAGGGAATGTCAGTTAAGGATGAAGTCTTCGGCGAAAGCTTTTTTGACTTGATTGAGGATGTTATTTTGCCTAAGAAGACTGAGTTCCAAATGCTGATTAATTGCTCTAAAGGCACAAAATACGAAAACTTTATTCATGACTTTGTAATTAAAAATCAGGATGAATTCCTGCAGGCAATCCAACTGATGAGGAAAAACGGATATCCGATTGTGGAGTTAAGTGAGGAGGAATTACACATGTTGCTTTCAGCGTACATTACTGCATGCTTCGAGCCAATCATACATGATTATGATGATTCAAAAATTAAAAAATACCTTAACACTCTACAAGAGTTTTTCATGCCAGGGTGGATTAGAATAATGGGATTAAGTTAAAGAGCCGAAAGGCTCTTTTTTCTTTGGAAAGTTATCAAAAACCTGTTAGTGATAACTAAAAAATTATATAGAAAAGGGAGGAACTATTTTATGAATAGTACTGAAAAGATTAATGGTAAGGATTTGATTAATGTGGGCATTTATGTGGCAATTTACTGTGTGATTATGACAGCAATTTCCATGCTTGGATTTATACCAATAATGCTGCCTATGCTGTCTGTGCTTTGCCCTTTGATTGGCGGCATAGTTATGATGCTGTTTTACACAAAGGTTAAGAAATTTGGATTGATTACTATTATCACAATTATTATTGGAGTATTTCTATGGATTACAGGAATGGGATATTGGCCTGTGCTATTTGGTGTGATTTGCGGACTTGCAGCAGATTTTATTGCAAAAGCAGGTAAATATTCAAGCGCAAAGATGACCACTTTAAGTCACGGAGTTTTAAGTATAACTATTTTTGGATGTTTTCTTCCTTTGTATTTGGATATTGATGGATATTTTTCAACCAGGACATCCTATGGTCAGGAATATGTAGATGCGCTTACAAGAATTTTCAAGCCTGCGACTGCACCAATTATTTTACTGGCTTCATTTGTTTTTGGAATTCTTGGGGCAATCTTAGGAAGAAAGATATTAAAGAAGCATTTTGAAAAGGCAGGTATTGCATAATGGCACAAGGAATTCTTCAGTCCAATGTTAATAATAGAGGTTTGATACTGGATCCAAGGACAAAGCTGTTATTTGTAATTACGATAACTACTTTTGCTCTGGGAGGGGCTGGTGGAGATAGGGTTGCACTTACGATACCTATTATGTGCATGGTTCCATTCCTATTATTGCTTAGTGCAAAGAAATACAAAATTGCAATAATTGGAGCCGTCCTTTACTGGGCATCAAATGGATTACTTATCTATGCTGCTACCAGGTTTAGTGGTCTACTCTATTTTTTGATTTTGGGCTCAGCTGGAATCCTTGGTAGGTTTCTGCCCTGCATATTAATGGGACAATATTTAATGAACACCACCACTGTCAGCGAGTTTTCAGCAGCAATGCACAAAATGCATGTAAGCGAAAAAATAATAATTCCTTTATCGGTAATGTTTAGATTTTTCCCAACTGTGTTTGATGAAGCAAATTCTATCAATTCAGCTATGAAGATGAGAGGAATATATTTTGGCGGGAAAAACATAGGTAAGATGGTTGAATATCGCATGGTTCCTCTTATGACCTGTTGCGTGAACATTGGAGAGGATTTATCTGCGGCTGCTTTGACAAGGGGGTTAGGCGGAACTGTTAGACGAACCAATATTTGTAAGATAGGTTTTCATATACAGGATTATATAGCTTTTGTTATTTGTATCGTTCCTTGGATTTTATTAATTATGGATGTGGTGAAATGATTAGTTTTGAAAATGTTAGCTTTAATTATTCGAGAACAGAAGAGGCATCGGTGAAGAATATTTCCCTTTCTATAAAAGCGGGGGAATGCGTCTTATTATGTGGTGAATCTGGATGTGGAAAAACAACATTGATTAGGATGTTAAATGGTTTGATTCCACATTTTTATGAAGGGCAAATTAGTGGGCAGGTTACTGTTGGTGACATGAATATAACCACATCAGAACTATATGAGACTGCACGTATGGTGGGCAGCGTTTTTCAAAATCCTCGTAGTCAGTTTTTTTGTGTGGATAGTACTAGTGAACTGGCTTTTGGACCGGAAAATATGGGTCTTCCAGAAGAGGAAATCATAAAGAGAATTGATGAGACTGTTGAATGTCTTGGAGTTCAAAAATTGATGAACAGGAATATCTTTGAAATGTCTGGAGGCGAAAAGCAAAAGATAGCCTGTGCCTCTGTAGATACTTTAAGACCAAGTATTTATGCCTTGGATGAGCCCACTTCAAATCTAAGTCTTGAAGCCATAGAGGAATTGAAAAGCACTCTGAAAACCTGGAAAAAAGCTGGAAGAACAATCGTGGTGGCTGAACATAGATTGTATTGGCTAAAGGAGATTTGCGACAGAGTTATCTGCTTAAAAAACGGAGAAGTCGAATTTGACATTTCAATGGATGAATTTAAAAACTTCTCGGAACAGGAATTGAGAAAATATGGACTTCGTTCCATTAATGAAGATTTGGAAATGAGACCAATTGAGGTAAATCCTCCGTTATCTAAGGACAGGTATCATTTGAAAAATTTCAAATACAACTATAAGGGTTTTGATGCATTAAACATTGATGAATTAAAGATTCCTAAGAACGAAATTATCGGAATTATTGGTCCTAATGGAGCGGGAAAGTCTACATTTTCAAAATGCTTGTGTGGGCTAATGCGAGGCTTTAAAGGTTATATGCTTTATGACGGAGAAAAGATTAAACCGAAGGCTTTACTTAAGAAGTCCTATATGGTTATGCAGGATGTTAACCATCAGTTGTTTTGCGAAAGCGTTGAAGATGAAATTAGACTTGGAATGGATGAGGCAAATGAAGGGGAAGTTGATGTTGTTATAGAGCAGCTAGGACTTTCAGACTTGCTTGGAAGACACCCTATGAGCCTGTCTGGCGGACAAAAACAGCGAGTTGCCATAGCCTCAGCAATCCTGGCGGGCAAGGAAATACTATTGTTTGATGAACCTACAAGCGGTTTGGATTTCTTCAATATGGAGAAGGTTGCTGAGCTAATAAAATCGCTTAGAGGAAAACATACAGTTTTTGTTGTAACCCATGATCCTGATTTGGTTAGAAGATGCTGCACTAAGATTCTTAGATTCGAAGATGGACATGTTGTGATTGAGGAAAGGGAAGGGATTAGTCATGGAAGAGAAAAAGAAAAGTGTTCTACCTCGGTTATTTAATTATGCCGGGAAGCACAAGTATCTCATGATTGCTTCTTGGATACTTGCGGGAATAAGTGCACTTCTTGCACTTGCACCGTTTTATTACATTTGGTGCATCATTAGAGAAGTGGTGGAGGTGCGACCTAATTTTGAGGAAGCAGTAAACATTACTTCCTACGGATGGCATGCTGTAGGGATGGCGTTACTAGCTATGTTGATTTACTTGGCTGGACTTATGTGTTCTCACCTGGCTGCTTTTAGAGTTCAGGTAAATATGCGATTAGCGTTAATGGAGCATATCATGAAGCTTCCAATGGGACATATTGAATCAGAGGGAAGTGGAAAGATTAGAAAGATTGTTGCAGACTCTACTGCAGCTACAGAGACTTTTATTGCACACAGCTTGCCAGATAAATCGGTTAGCTATGTAACTCCAATTGGAATCATTGGACTACTTCTTTACTTTGATTGGAGAATTGGTTTGATTTCAATGATTCCTGCACTGATTGCTTTCCTTTGTATGGGAAAGATGATGGGCAAGGAAATGCAGGTAGCTATGAAGGAGTACCAGAATGCTTTGGACGAAATGAGTGCTGAGGCAGTGGAATACGTAAGAGGTGTTCCTGTTGTAAAAACCTTTGGACAGTCAATTTTTTCCTTCAAGCGATTTAAGGAAGCAATTGATAAATACGAGCAGTGGGTAATTAACTATACTGTAAGTCTTCAGATTCCTATGGTAGGATTTGTAACCTTCTGTAACGCAATATTTGCAGCACTGGTGGCATGTGGATTCGTATTTACGAAGTCTGGAGTGGACAATGTATTCCTGTTTAACATTTTGTTCTACATAATCATCACTCCTATTCTTACTGTAACACTTATGAAGGTTGCCTATGCAGGTGAGAGTGAAATGATTGTTATTGATGCCCTCTATAGAATGGATTCTATTCTTGAGGTTCAACCACTTAGTGAGGCATCAGCTCCAAAACATCCAAAGGATTCCGGAATTGTTCTTGATAATATTAGTTTCGCATATACGGATTCAAAAAGTAATGCAGTGGATTCTGTTAGCTTAAGTATAAATCCTGGGGAGCATGTTGCTTTGGTTGGACCTTCCGGTGGAGGAAAGACTACCCTGGCATCTCTTGTTGCCAGATTTTGGGATGTAAACTCTGGAAGCATCAAAATTGGTGGAGTTGATGTAAAAGATATTGCCGGTGCAGAGTTAATGAAAAATGTTTCTTATGTGTTCCAGGATAGCAAGCTTTTGAAAATGTCTATCCTTGAAAATGTTAGACTGGGAAATCCTAATGCTACAGACGAGCAGGTAATGCAGGCTCTTAAGGATGCCCAGTGTATGGACATTATTGAAAAGTTCCCAGAGGGTGTCAGTACAGTTATTGGAACTGAAGGCGTATATGTTTCAGGGGGAGAAGCTCAGCGTATTTCAATTGCCAGAGCGTTCCTTAAGAATGCCCCAATCCTTATTTTAGATGAGGCTACCGCATTTGCGGATCCAGACAATGAGGCAAAGGTGCAGCAGGCTTTCGCAAATCTATCCAAGGACAAGACGGTAATCATGATTGCCCATAGACTTTCCACAGTTGTGGATGCAGACAAGATTTGCGTATTGTCTGGTGGAAAAATAATAGAGTCTGGAAAACATCAGGAGCTTGTTAAAGCCGGTGGTCTATACAATCATATGTGGACTGAGTACAACAAATCAGTAAATTGGAAGGTAGGTAAGGGCGCATGAGTATAGTAGAAAAATTACAACACAAATATGCTCTTTCTGAAAAAGGAGCAAAGGATATAATTAAGGCTTTTGCAGCCTGTACACTTTCGAATATTTCAATGATGTTTCCAGTAGGTGTGTTATACAAGTTTTCCACAGATTTGTTGGAGGGAAACAATTTAAGAGATAACATGACCTTTTACATTATTGGAACCATAATCTGTCTGGCGTTAATTGCGTTGACACAGTATGTTCAGTACAATGCAACCTTTTATTCAACCTATGTGGAAAGCGGTGTACGTAGACGTTCCTTGGCAGAAAAGCTTAGAAAAATACCATTATCCTTCTTCGGGAAAAAGGATTTGGCTGATTTGACAAACACAATTATGGCAGACTGTGCCATGCTTGAAACAGCCTCTTCGCACTGGTTGCCAGAACTTGTGGGAGCTATGATTTCCACAACAATCGTTGTAATCTCGCTTTTCTTCTTTGACTGGAGAATGGCTATTGTTGCAATGTGGGTACTTCCAGTAGCATTCCTGATTGTATTTTTCTCTAGACCTTTCATACATAAGATGAATCGTAAGGGAAACAAGTATAAGATTGCCTGCCTGGATGGAATTCAGGAAGCTCTTGAGACTGTAAGAGATTTAAAAGCTTACAATGCTCAGGAAGAATACATGGTAGGCCTTAAGAAAAAAATAAAGGCTGTTGAGAGTCACACTATTGCCAGCGAATTTTTAAATGCAGCCTTTGTTGGCAGTGCTCAGATGATTTTAAAGCTTGGTATAGGAACTGTTGCAGTTGTAGGTTCGGCACTTTTGGTAAAGGGTGAAATTAACGTAATTACGTTTTTTATGTATTTGCTAGTAGTTTCCAGAATGTATGAGCCGCTTCAGATTTCCCTTCAGAATTTCTCAGCTATGATTGCCACAGATACTCAGTGTGAGCGTATGGATGAAATCCTTTCACATCCGGAGCAGACCGGCGTGGAGCAGCTTACAAATAACGGCTACGACATTGAATTCAAGGATGTTAAATTCTCCTACGAGGATGGAGAGTCTGTTCTTAATGGAGTAAGCTTTGTTGCAAAGCAGGGGGAGGTTACAGCTCTTATTGGACCTTCAGGAGGAGGCAAGACTACGGTATCCCGTCTGGCTTCCAGATTTTGGGATATTGATTCTGGACTTGTCACAGTAGGTGGAATGGATATAAGTAAGGTGGACCCAGAGACACTTCTATCAATGTATTCAATTGTGTTCCAGGATGTAACCCTGTTCAATAATACAGTAATGGAAAATATTAGAATCGGCAAGAAGGACGCAACAGATGAGGAAGTAATTACAGCAGCAAAGCTTGCTCGTTGTGATGACTTTGTAACGAATCTTCCAGAGGGTTATAACACCATGATTGGTGAGAATGGTTCTGAGCTTTCTGGTGGAGAGCGTCAGCGTATTTCAATTGCCAGAGCCTTCCTTAAGGATGCTCCAGTTATACTAATGGATGAAGCTACAGCTTCCCTTGATGTGGACAATGAGTCACTTATTCAAGAGGCGATTTCAGACTTAATTAAGGACAAGACAGTGTTAATTATCGCCCACAGAATGCGTACTGTTGATGGCGCAGACAAGATTGTAGTCCTCAAGGATGGTGTGGTTGCAGAGCAAGGTGCACCTTCAGAGCTTCATGGTGTGAAGGGCATCTATTCTCACATGATAAATATGCAGATGGAAAGCGATACCTGGCGGATGGCTTGATAAAGTGCTATTTCTTCAGCTACTCAGTCTAAATTTTATAGAAAAGCGGAATTTATAAATCTAATGCACTTTTGCATAATTCTGCTACGATTGTTATAGGGTTGAATAGTATGACGAATCTGATGGAGGAATCACTTGATGCTAATCTCTTTACCGCAAACGGCAATTAGTCCTTCATCCTGCATATAACCCAATTCCCTGGAGACAGAAGAACGCTCTGAGCAAATGTATTGAGCCAGCTGTTCACGGTTAAAATTTAAGGTAAAGGTTTTACTGTTTGCCTTGGAAGCGCATTGCTCAAAGAAAATCATGAGTTTATCTCTGAGAGTCTTTTGGGTTAGTAATTGAATTTTTTTATTCAACTGTATGTTGGTGCTGGCAAGAATTTTTGTAATGTTGTTAACAAATTTTATATAGTAAGACATAGAGTTCGGAGTTGTCAGGATTTGGTGAAGATTAATAAATAATAGTTCTGCGTTAGTTGCAGCTCTGAAATGAGCAAATGTATTTGATTCGAGGGTGATATTGAAGGCTTGACCTATCATTTCACCCTCGTGTTCTCGTGCCACAATTTCTTCTTTTCCTAAAGGGGATATTTGAATGACATCAACAGTCCCTAACAGGATAATTCCAGTTTCTTCAATAATATCATCTGGTCCGTTTATTTCATTATTTTTTGAGTAAGTTCTTATTTTGTAACCGGAGTGGCTTAGTAATAGAAGAGCTTCTTCTTCAGTAAATCCATCAAATAGTTCAGATTTTAAAATTGTATTGATATTTTTCATCATTATTCCCTAAATGTTGCGTGCGCAACGGTTTTTTCGTTTTAGTTCTAGTATATTGTCTCAAGGTTAGTTATAGCTAACGAGAATATGATATATCATACACCAGTTAGAAGACATAAACAATAAAGGAGACTAAAACAGTTGATAAAAATTGCGGTATACGGAAAAGGCGGAATAGGAAAGTCTACCACAACTTCAAATCTTGCAGCCGCCCTTTCAAAAAAATATAAAGTAATGCAGATTGGCTGCGACCCTAAAGCCGATTCGACTAAGAATTTAATGTCTGGAAAGCAGATACAGACTGTCCTTGGCAGTATAAAAGAAAAAGGTGAGGACCTGGAACTTGAAGATTTAGTACATGAGGGCTATAACGGTGTCCTTTGTGTAGAGGCGGGAGGTCCAACTCCAGGAATCGGATGTGCAGGGTTAGGAATTATTTCAGCCCTTCAAAAGCTGGAGGAACTGGGGGCATTTGAGACTTATGAGCCCGACATAGTCCTTTACGATGTCCTTGGCGATGTTGTTTGTGGTGGATTTGCCATGCCTATAAGAGATGGATATGCTGAGCATATTTTTATTGTTACTTCGGGAGAAATGATGGCATTGTTTGCGGCTGATAACATAGACCGGGCAGTTGAAAATTTCAAAGATAGAGGCTATGCCAGAGTACGCGGCTTACTCTTAAATGAGCGCCTTGTAGAAAATGAGACAGAGCTGGTTGAAAGATTTGCAAAAGAACACAATCTAGAGGTGGTTCAAAGAATAAGACGAAGCAAGATGATTCAGCTTTCAGAAGCGGAGGGAAAGACAGTTGTTGAAAAGTTCCCAGATTCAGATATTGCTGAGGACTATGAAATTTTAGCAGAAAAGATTATTAACATTTGTCAGGAGGCGTCCTAATGAAATTTGAAAGCAATCTTTGCTATTGTTCTCCTGCTCACGGAGGCTGGGGAATCATTAGAGTTGCAGCGATGATACCTGAGAGCTATCTGCTGTTCGTTTGCCCTGCAGCATGCTTTAGACATGGGGCGCTGGGTGCTATTCAGCATGGATATAAGGATAGGATTTCATATGCCTACATTGAGCAAAGCGATATTGTTGAAGGCTATGACCAGGTAATAAAAGAAGGAATTAGAGAACTACTTTCTCGTAGCAAAATGAAGATTAAATTGCTCTTTGTCTATGTCTCCTGTCTGGATGATTTTATAGGAACAGATTTAGATGCGGTACTCGAACAGATGCAGGAGGAATATCCGGATGTGGTTTTTAGACCTGGACATATGAATCCCATAGCATCCAGCACCAAATTACCCCCAGCGATTACAACCTTTGATTCGATGCTTGAAGCATTACCAACACATAGCATTCTGGATGAGAACATAACATTCTATGGAAACTTTGTTGAGATTCCTAGAGACAACGAGTTAATACGAGCCTTAAACAGTTACGGTCGTCAGGTTCGCCAGATAATCACATCCGAAACTTTTGATGAGTATAAGGAGCTTTCAAGGTCAAAATATGGTCTTCTACTAAAGCCCTTAGCAAGACATGGTCTTTCACATTTAGAAAAAAGAACAGGAGCTGTGCATACAGAGGCATATATCAGCTATGATTTAAGACTTATCAATGATACGTATATACGAATCGAAGAAATGCTGGGATTAGATTTAAGAAGCAAGGTGGAAGGCGACAGGAAACATGCTGAAGAGGCGATTGATGCTGCATTAATGCATGTAGGTCAAATACCTGTATATGTATCTGACAGTGCTACGATTTTTCCATGTCAGTTGGCGCTGGCACTCTTGAAATATGGATTTAATGTAAAACGCATATACGCTGAGGATTTGGTGGGTCCGGATCAGTGGGCTATCAAAATAATTCAGGAAGAATATAAGGATGTGGAGATAATTCAGGCTGACCATCCTAAGATGAACAAACGAAAGCTGGATAGGGAATTTGCTCTTTCAATAGGAGAAGAAGCAGCTTACTTATCTAATAGTATGTATGTAGCAGATATATCAGCGGATGAAGGGATGTTCGGTTATCAAGGCGTCAGTATTTTAATGAAAAAAATGTCAGAGGCTATGAATGCTCAGGCAGATATTAGAAGGCTGATAGAAGAGTATGGAGGAATTGTTTAATGAAAAATAAGATTTGCATGTATTTACCTCCATTTGCAGGAGATTATTCTGGGGTTTGTTCTGCACTTTTTGATTTAGGTGGAATGATTTGTATTCACGATGCAGCAGGATGCACAGGAAACTATACCCATTTTGATGAACCAAGATGGTATGGCAGTGAGTCTAAAGTCTATTGCACCAGCCTTAGGAAAATGGATGCCATTCTAGGTGATGATGAAAAAATAATTAACCGGATTGTAAAAAATGCATTGGACCTTAAGCCTAAGTTTATAGCAATAGTTGGCAGCCCAGTGCCTAATGTAATCGGCTTTGATTTTAACGGTGTTGCAAGGGCTATAGAAAAACGTACAGGTATCCCTGCTTTTGGATTTGCAACTGCTGGAATTCAAGGAAGCTATAAAGATGGAATTGTCATGGCTTATAAAGTACTGATTAATTATTATCAGACCCATTGTGAGCTGGCTGATGTCGTAGAAGAAAAAGCATATGTGGCAATCCCAGGAGTATCTCCTTTGGATATTGATCAAAAAATATATGAGGATTTCCAAAACTACTTAATTGAAAATGGACTGAAACTTATTCAAGAACAGGGGAATTATGGAAGCTTACAAATGTTACAACACCCTGAGTCGATAAAACTGAATATTGTTGTAAATCAGGCTGGTTTGGAAATTGCTAAGTGGATGGAAGAAAAGTTTAATATTCCATATTTATGTGGACTTCCAATCGGAAAGGAAGAAAAGGAAAAATATATAAATAAAGTTGAGAGATATTTATCAGGCGATAATAGGTCCGATTACCTGGAAGAAGCAAATGCTAATTCGTATATACGAAGTGGTCTTGTGATTTCTGATGGTGTGCTTGGTAAATCAATACAGACTTACTTGGAGAAAAGAGGGATTGGCGCTGAAGTAGTTACAGTTTCCGGAAAAATGGAAGGCGTTTCCTTTGCTCCTGATGAAGATTCAATTATGGATTATGTGAATCGAGATTATGATTTTGTAATTGCAGATCCGCTGATTTTAGAACTGATAGATTCAGATATACATCAAATTGCTTTACCTCACTATGCTGTATCAAGCAGGGTGGGGAAGGATAGTCAGTGGAACTATTTGGAGGATGAAAACTGGGAAGACCAGCTTAAACCATTGTTAACAAATGCTGATATAAAGTCGGCATAAATATAAAGAAAAGAGGAAGAGTAATGAAGAAAAAATTATTATCACTAGTTATGGTGGCGACTATGTCGTTACTTACAATCACAGCTTGTGGCTCTGCTGCAAACACAGAAAATGTAGAGCAAGCTGAAGTAACAGAGGAAGAGTCAGTTGAGGCAGGTTCAAAGGTAGAGGCGCTGGTATACGATGAAAATGATCCAGAGGGTACTCATATTGTTGTGGATCATGCTGGGGATGAAGTGGAAGTACCAAATACAATTAGCAGAATTGTAGTAGGTAGTATGTATCCACTTGCGTCAGTTCTTGCAGAGTATTTAGGTTCAGCGGATATGATTGTTGGAATTCATCCAGTCTCAATGTCTGCAGCAGAAAATGGTTTGCTTGGACAGGTTTACCCAGAACTTTTAAATGCAAATACATCATTTATTGATGGTTCTGAGGTTAATATTGAAGAACTCCTTAACCTTAATCCGGATATTGTAATTGGTGTAGGTAAAGAACAGGCTGAAGCAATTAGAGCAGCAGGAATACCAGCCATAACAACATCAGCAGGTGCCTGGGAGTACGATTTGTTTGATACCTATGACCACTGGATTGATATTTTAGATCAGATTTTTGGAGAGAGCGCCATTGCGAAAAAGGTGCAGGAAGAAAGCAAATCTTCTTATGAGTATGTACAGTCTAAGGTTTCAGAAATATCTGAAGAGGATAGAGCTAAGGTATTAGTCTTATTCCAGTACAGCGATGCTGCTATGGTAGCTTCTGGTGTGAATTTCTTTGGACAGAAGTGGTGCGATTACGTAAATGCGTATAACGTGGCAAGTGAAGTTGAAGATGGAGTTCAGGTTCAGCTTTCAATGGAACAGGTATACGAATGGAATCCTGATGTGATTATTATCACTAATTTCTGTGGAACACAGCCTGAGGACTTATACAACAATGCAATTGGAAATGATGACTGGAGCACAGTAGAGGCAGTTAAGAATCAGAGAGTATATAAAATGCCTTTAGGTTTATACAGAAGTTATACACCTGGTGGAGACACACCAGTTACCTTAAAGTGGTTGGCAAAGACTGTTTATCCAGAATTATTCGAAGATGTTGATATCAGAGAAGAGGCTAGAAACTATTACAAGAATTTACTTGGATATGAATTTAATGATGAGCAGCTTGATATGATGTTTACACCATCAAGAGATGCAGCAAACGGTTTATAAAAAATATGCGGAGCCTTACGTGGGCTCCGCAAAATATATAGGAGTACTTGTGAATAAGAGAACAGAAATAATATGGACAGTAGGTA
>JAEEGL014761288.1_pt1 | contig 13086 bp, 15 predicted proteins | sample 9134231 | NCBI WGS metagenome assembly JAEEGL01 (sample SAMN16246548, study PRJNA631951) | gut metagenome | biome: gut microbiome; feature: rumen; material: fiber-attached | host: Bos | place: Iran: Karaj | collected 2018-10 | reverse complement strand
GGAAGCAACTCATAATGGCAGCAGTCATTTCGTCCTTCACCAATGCTACGGTCTTGTCAGGAAAGTTCAGCAACAGGTGCTCGCCGAACAAACACGTTGGCTGCTTATCCTGATAATACCAGCTGTTGTCATATACTTTGCCAGTCTTATTGTCCATAGTGATGATGTGACCGTTGGTTATCTGATGTGCTACATTGATATGCCAGAATATGGGATGTCCTGTCGAACCATCCCCTTGGTCGGTAGCACCGATTGAGTATCGCTCCATCATGGCTGTCAGTCGGTCTTGGCTAAACCAGATGAACGAGCGGAGATATTCAAAGAAGGTATTGCTGTAACTCGCTACTTCTACTTTCATGGTCTGTCCTCCTTTCCGCTGATGCCATACTGCGAACAGATATGGAAGAATGTCCCGATACTTATGTTGCTTACGTTATTCAGGCAGTTTGTAAACTTCCTGTCCGTTTCTGGGGCTTTGTAACTCGCATTCTGTGAACTTACCAGATGATACAAGCTGCGTCCTCGTTCACCAAGTGATGCGAGAGCTGCACCGACATGAAACCAGTCATCGTAGGTGGCTGTGATGTCGATGCCGCAGTTGACAATCTCACGGCAACATCTTTCTGCCCGTTCCAAGTCACTTGAAGGATTACTTCCATAGTACGGAACATGGAAGGTTGGCTTTGGCTCCACCCATACCTTATTATATATAGTAGCATTTTCGTTCACATACGGCTCTGGGTCGTAGGAGATGGTTCGCATTCGGCTCACGTCCTTGCATGACTTGTCAATGACCAGTCCGCTATTTGCAAAATCACGACGCAGTGCTTCGAACTGAGCGCGATGCTTGTCAGGATAGGCTATACGGAAGATGGCAAACCAGCCTTCGCCACGAACGCTGTGGGCAGCATAGAGAATCTGAGGGATGCGTTGCCATTCGTTCCTTAGTTCTGCGAACCATGCCACATCTGGATTATCCTTCCTGTCGATGTCAATACAGAGAAGATTAGAGTGGGTCACGAGGTTTTCTGCCTTGCGTGTAGGAGCAAATGTGCCTGAGATAGTGGCTTGAGGCAACTTTTTCTTCAGGCTCTTTTGCTGTTCCTCGTCTACAATGGAACGGATATGCTCTATCTGTTCCTTGTACTGGTCGCAGAAAAGGAAGTCGCGCAGAGAGATTTCTGTACCGACGTTGTCTGCGACGTTTTCGTAGAAGCTAATCTTTGTATCAAATAGATTCTTCATCATAATGCAATTTGGGGGATTAAGGTTGTAGTTGTAATTGGGCTGAAAGTCCAGTATTATCAAGGGACTCCGCTACAACTTGGGTACAACTAAAAGCAAAAGTCCAGACCGCATGGGCGAACTTGCCTTGGTTGTACCTATGTTGTGGGCTTGCAGCCTTTATCCATAGGGGATTCCGCTTATCTACAACTACAACCATTACTATTCTTTTAGCGTTTTATTGACATATTGCTGCGAAACACCTAAAGCTTCAGCAAGAGAGTTCTGCGACTTTATCTTGAACTGCCTTTTGACCATCCGCAGTAGGTCGGCATTGGTCAGCTGTCTTTGCACAGTGTTTTGTTCACGAAGCAAAGGATAGATGTGCTCAATATGAATGCGTATAAAGTAATCGGCTACGCGGATGGCATAATGCATGGCATCACCTGTGATGACAGGCTCGCTCCAATGGTCGGACAGAAGATGAGCCATGATAGCCAGACGTGGCACATGGATGTTCATCTTCTGTATTACTCCACCGATATAATCATCCTCCTCGGTGTCAGCTTTCATGTCGTTGGCATCAGCATATTCGGCATATAGTTGTTCAGCCTCGTGGGACAACTGGAGTGTCAAGGGTTCCATGCTGAACAGTCTATCAATAATGTTGTGCCAACGAGTACGCATCTCCTGAGTCATCCGCTTGCGGTCGCAGCGTTTTACGAAATTCACCTTGTCTGGAAATACAAACAGAAAACGCTGAGTGAAGCCAGAGTCCATGAGCGCATCGGTGCCGAATGTCTTGCCGATAAGAGCAGGTTGGATGCCACCGATAATGCTCATGGCTGGGTCATCAACCAATTTTGTGTCCTCGGACTTGCGGTTGATAACGAAACTGACGTTTGACCAGATGGATAGCAACTGCGATATTTCCGCACTGGAACCATTCCCTCCCTTCGAGTAGCGACCGAAGGAGTCTATAAGGGATTTGAGTTCGTCGGCTACAATGATAATCATGTCACCTTGTGCAAGTAGGGCATTACGGGATTCTGGCGAACTATCGCCTGCCACTCGCTGATGGAAAACAGGCTGCTCACCCTCATAGTTTTTATTTTCCCTCTTGTCAAGGTCGTAGGCAGCCTTCTCCTTGATGTAAGTTGTAAAGGAAGCTTTATCCTGTTCACGGAGAGGACTGGTCACTTCCTTCAGTGGCCCCGTCTTGTTGCGGCTTGGCTTACCAACCATACAGATGAAGTCGCATGGATAATTGGTATAAGGGTTCGTGACAAGTTGCACTTTCTTCCCTGCGGCGATGCCAGCAGTCAGAAAGCAGCTGGCCACGACAAATTCCTGTGGACAGCCGTAGGATTCAGAAACGGTTCGTATGTAATCCTGCACTTTCGACGATAGCCAGTCGGTGGGAAGGGTCGGCTCGGTGAACGTCTCTGTTCTTAGATGTTGCCCTTCTGCTGGCATGTCAGTAGGGGGTGGTAGCAGCTTCGGTGGTGTAAGCGGTATCGATTGGTTTTCAGGTGGAGATAGTGGAGCCATTATTGCAGGTTCCACCTTCTCCACCTCAGCGTTGATGAGGGAAAGGAAGTCGGGCTGACCGTTTCCGTCAACGGTTGTGATGGTACTCTCCATGCCTTACTCCTTTCTTTGTTTTACATCTGCGCTGTCTGCATCCACGGCGGAAGAGAACAATTCTTCTACTTCACGCTTGGAATAGAGGTTGCGTCGGCCAATCTTGTGTTTCTTAATTACACCTTCGTTCTCCTTGCGCCATAGCGTTGTGAAAGTAATGTGCAGCTTGTCGCACACTTCTTCACGGGTTAACCACTCGCCTTCATCGTTGGAAGGCTTCTCATTCAGTCCGCGCTTGGTGCAAACCTCTTCTACAATTTCAGTGACAACCTGCCTGAGGTCATCCATCTGTAACATCACGAAATTACCTGTCATATTATAAGAATTTTGAGTTTCATGGTGCAAAGGTACTGCGATGTCATGGGGTCATACCTCGGCAAAAAATACGTCGATTTCTGCCGAGGTCAATTTAACAATTAAGGTGGTTCTTTTAACAGAAAAAACAGAAGAAGGGCTTACGAAAGAGTGATAACGTGTCAAAATGCCGTCGCGATCTGCGACACCCTTTTATCTCTCGATGGATGATATAAGCGAGCGCACACAGTCCTTCAAGTGTAAGTTTCAAGGTCACCTGAAGGTCACCAATAAGAATTAAATAGGGAAGCAGAAAAAACAAAATGCATGAGAAAGGAGTACATGGAAAGAGGGCTAAAAACTTTCTTGAACTCTCATAAAGTCACGTCAGGTTTCAGAAAATAAATATAGGTAACATCTAACGTTCTATGTTCACTTCATGTTCACCAAGAAAAGAAAAAGCACCTACAAAATCTTTGTAAGTGCTTGATTTTCAAAGTGGACCAGCTTGGGCTTGAACCAAGGACCTCCAGATTATGAGTCTGTTGCTCTAACCAACTGAGCTACAAGTCCGATGCAACGTTTACTGATGGAACAAACCACAAAAGGATGTCTTGTCAGTTTTGCGAGTGCAAAGTTATAAATAATATTTTAATTGTGCAAGTTTTTTTGTTTTTTTCTTTAATTTTTATGTATAGACGCAACCTATATATCCGGCCGGCATTTTCTAAGTGTCAAACAAACGTCTGCATAGCCCCGGACAACACCTGCTGACTCCAACAAGTGGAAAACGATGTAAGCCAAAAGCAAAGACAGCTGCATCCCACACCACGGAGATTACTGCTTCCTAAGCTCATTAGGGAACGCTCCCAGGTAGCGCTTCACATAGCGGTTAAAGTATGAGGTGCTGGAGAACTTGAACATCTTTGATATCTCATTCGGTGTCATATTGCCCTCATGTAACAACTGGTTGATATCGAACGATGTAAATCTGTTTATCCAATATGAAGCAGAGAATCCACTTGTCTTATTACATATCTCTGACAGATATTTTGGCACCACGTTAAGTTTTGCCGCATAATATGCCACCTCACGGTTACTGCGGTATTCCTTGTCTTGCAACATCTTGATAAAGCGCGACATAATGTCAGCACCGCTTCGCGACATATTCTCGTTCTTCTTCGTATTAGCATGCAAGTTGAAAAGGTCAAGCGTAAGCATACGCGTTGAAACGCTGAGTATCTCCTTATAGAACTTGTGCTTCCTATCAGCTATACGCAGTCCGAAGTTATAGAACAACAGTCTACACAACTCCTGGTCCTTCTCTTCCGGCTCAATGATAGGACTCATACTCAACTCCAGCGTAGCTTGTATTATATACGAGCTGTTAGGCTCACTGCGGCGCAGGAAGTTCGAATCAATATAAATGATATCGCAGTCAAAATCCTCGCTCACTTCCACATTTCTCAGGAAACGTGTTATGATAACAGCGCAACATCCTTTTTTCAAAGTAAAAGGAGCCTCATTGCATATAAAGCTGCAACTTCCCTCTTTACAGTAGATAAATTCGCGATAGTCCTTACGCTCTGGTAACAAGAGATTATCCAAGTTGTGTTCTAAAATAACGTACTCCATAAAGTGCAGTTTTATTAATTAATAATAGACTGTGTCACAATAATATAACACATAGTCTTTTATGCCAAAGTTATAAAAAAGAATATAACAGTGCAAGAAATCTTTTGAAAAAATATCTTAAAACGCTGAAATATTCACTTTTCGTCCGCAATATATACCATAAAAAAGGAAAAACAGCATATCTTTCCTTATTGTTTGGGCGGAAAGACATGCTGTTTCTGCGAAACAAACCTTAATTTAAGCCATTATTACGGCATCATCGGTTTATTTTCCGTGGTGCTCATCACTAACGGTGAGCTTCTTACGTCCACGTGCACGGCGTGCTGCAAGCACACGGCGACCATTCTTTGTTGCCATACGCTCACGGAAACCATGCTTGTTTACGCGGCGACGATTGTGTGGTTGAAATGTTCTTTTCATTTTATAAGATATCTTAGTGTTTTGTTATGCATTTGTTATTCTCCACAAAGGGAGAAGACGCAATTTGGAGTGCAAAGGTACTCATTTTATTTTAGTTATGCAAGAAAAGTAAAGAAATTTGTATTAAAAATTACGTTTTTTCTCTATTATAAGATGTAAATGAAGCAAAAAATGTAACTTTGTGTGCCGTATTGTGCATATACAAGAGAAGAGATAAGGCTGAAACGAGAGAGCCGACACAAGAGAGGAGAAACAAAAGAGGGAGAGCTACAGGGAAGAGACTGAAGAGAAGGGCCTTAAGAGGAGACCTGAAAGAGGAAAGGCGGCCGCTGTAATACAGCGACATACATAACATAGAGAGAGGAAAGGAATACAAATAAAAGGAAGAGGAACGAGAGACAGCAGGAGATAGAAAAGAACGAGAGAAGAAGATAGAGACGACAAGAGACTGATAAAGGACGAGAGAAGAAGAGAGAGACGACAAGAGACAGATAAAGAACGAGAGAGGTGAGAAACGAGAGATGACAAGAGAGGAATGACAAGAGGAAGAAGAGAGATGAAAGTTCACGAGGACACGATTAAGACAAAAGAATAAGATAATAAAAGAAAAATGATTAATTCGCAAGACATTAAGAAAGGCGTTGCCGTACGCATGGACGGCGGCATTTGGGTTTGCATCGATTTCCAGCACCGCAAGCCAGGTAAGGGTAACACTATCATGAACATCAAGTTGAAGAACGTAACAGACGGCCGCGTGCTCGAGCGTCGCTTCAACATCGGCGAGAAGCTGGAGGAGGTACAGATTACACGTCGCCCATACCAGTATCTCTACAAGGAGGGTGAGGACTATATCTTCATGAACCAGGAGACATACGACCAGACACCTATCGCTGCAGAGCTCGTTACAGGCGTAGAGTTCATGAAGGAGTCTGACATCGTTGAGGTAGTAAGCGACGCTGACACCGACACTGTATTGTATGCTGAGATGCCAGTCAAGACTGTGCTCCGCGTGACACACTCTGAGCCAGGCGTGAAGGGCGACACCGCTACCAACACTCTGAAGCCAGCAACACTGGAGACAGGCGTAGAGATTCGCGTACCTCTCTTCATTGAGGAAGGCGAGCTGGTACAGGTGGACACACGTGACGGCAGCTACATACAGCGTATGAAGGAATAATAATGAACTACTCTATTATTGTACCAGTATATAATAGGCCTGATGAGGTAGACGAATTACTTGAAAGTCTGACTCATCAGGTCTTTCGCAATTTCGAGGTCGTCATAGTGGAGGACGGCTCCGACAAGAGATGCGACAAGGTATGCAACAGATACAAGGACCTGCTGCCACTACGTTACTACTACAAGAAGAACAGCGGTCCCGGCAACAGTCGCAACTTCGGCGTGGACTATGCCAACGGCGACTACGTCATAATACTTGACAGCGACGTGGTTGTCCCACCCCACTATCTCAGCGCCATTGACGAGGAGCTCAGCCGCGAGCAATGTGACTTCTTCGGTGGTGCCGACGCTGCCCACGCATCTTTCACCCCGGTACAGAAAGCCATCAGCTACTCTATGACCAGCTTCTTCACTACCGGTGGAATACGCGGAGGCAAGAAGAAGCTTGACAAGTTCTACCCCCGTTCATACAATATGGGAGTAAGGCGCACAGCCTATCAGGCCCTGGGCGGTTTCTCCCGCATGAGATTCGGCGAGGACATCGACTTCTCATACAGACTGATAGAAAACGGCTACAAGAGCAGGCTGTTCCCAGAGGCATGGGTATGGCACAAGCGCCGCACCGACCTGAGGAAGTTCTTCCGTCAGGTATATAACAGCGGCATAGCCCGCATAAACCTGGAGAAGCGCCATCCCGGCACCATGAAACCCGTACACCTGCTCCCCATGCTCTTTACACTCGGGGTACTGTTGTTGCTGTTGCTCTCACCATGGTGTCTGTGGACACTGACACCGCTTCTTGCATACGCACTCATCATCTGCATACACTCATCCGTTGTGAACAAGAGCTTGCGCGTAGGACTGCTCTCAGTGCCCGCCGCATTCACACAGCTGATGGGCTACGGACTGGGCTTCATCAACGCATGGTGGAAACGCTGCGTGCTCAGGCAAGACGAGTTTCAGGCATTTGAGAAAACATTCTATAAATAATGCATATGCATAATTTATAATGTATGATGCATAATTACAAAGTTACGACATGACAGAATGGGGTGTAAGCGAGATATTTGAGCCCGAGAGGCTTACCATAACACAATGGAACGAGGAGGACCGTCCACGCGAGAAACTGATGCGCCTCGGTGGAGAAGCCCTCAGCGATGCCGAACTACTCGCCATCATAATAGGTGGCGGCGTAGTGGGAAAGACAGCCGTTGACATCACGAAACAGATACTCAAGGACTGCGACAATAACCTCGCCGTACTGAGCAAGCGCACGCTGAAGCAACTGATGTCATACCACGGAATAGGCGAGGCAAAGGCTATAAGCATCATGGCAGTGGCAGAGCTGGGACGCAGACGCGAACTGGCACAGATGCCCGAACGCAAGAAACTCGACTGTTCAAAGGCAATATACGACGAGCTGTGGCCGCGTATGCGCGACCTTGACGTAGAAGAGGCCTACCTGGTGCTGATGAACCAGTCATACAAGCACATTGACACCATACGCTTGTCACACGGCGGCATAACAGAGACCGCCGTTGACGTGAGGGTGATAATGAAACACGCCATACAACAGAACGCCACCATCATTGCCATAGCCCACAACCACCCCAGCGGCAACACCCACCCCAGCCGCGACGACGAGATGCTGACAAAACGCATAGCAGATGCTTGCCGCACCATGCGCATACACTTCTGCGACCACATCATAGTAACCGACGGAGATTATTATTCATTCAGAGATAACGGAAAGATATGACACAAGAAGAACACTCAAACATAGAACAGCGCATCATTGAAGTGCTGAAGACTGTGTACGACCCCGAGATACCCGTAAACATCTACGACCTCGGACTCATCTACAAGATTGACCTCGATATGGAGGGCAAGGTCGATATAGACATGACATTCACCGCACCGTCATGCCCTGCCGCCGACTTCATCATTGAAGACGTGCGCTCCAAGGTAAACGCCGTGGAAGGAGTGACGTCTGCAGAGGTCAACATGGTGTTTGAGCCCGAATGGGACAAGAGCATGATGACCGAGGAGGCTCGTGTGGAACTGGGATTTGATTGATAAACCTTTAACGACAGGCTACGCTGCCACGAGAACGTATTCTGCCCGTAATGCATCCTTACTAATATGATATACTTTATAAGCGACGCACACTTAGGCTCACTCGCCACAGAGCACCGCCGCACGCAAGAGCGCAGGCTGGTGCGTTTCCTTGACGACATAAAGAAAGACGCCGAGGCTGTCTTCATGCTCGGCGACATGTTTGACTTCTGGTATGAGTATAAGCGTGTCATACCAAAGGGCTTCACACGTTTCCTCGGTAAGATATCCGAACTTACCGACAGTGGCATAGAGGTACACTATTTCACCGGCAACCACGATATCTGGGCCTACTCATACCTTGAGGAGGAGTGCGGCGTGATACTACACCGCAAGCCAACCGCGCTCGAGCTGCACGGCAAGACGTTCTACCTGGCACACGGCGACGGACTGGGCGACCCAGACCGCAAGTTCCGCTTCATACAGTCCATCTTCCACAACAAGGTGTGCCAGCGACTGTTCACATGGCTGCACCCCGACCTCGGCATAGGCTTCGGCCTGCAATGGGCAAAACACTCACGCCTGAAGCGCAAGGACGGCAAGGAGCCGCCTTACATGGGCGAAGACAAGGAGCACCTCGTGATATATGCCAAGCAATACCTCAAGGAGCACCCCGACACCGACTATATGCTCTTCGGCCACCGTCACATAGAGCTTGACCTGATGCTCAGCAAACAAGCCCGCATGATGATTCTCGGCGACTGGCTGTGGCAATACACCTACGCCGCCTTCGACGGTGAGAATATATACATGGAGAACTACGTAGAGGGCGACAACTGAACACCGCCCCTCACACAGGGGATATATATAACGCAAAAAGAGGTAGCCATAACCATGGTTGCCTCTTTTTACAAGTCGGGGTGACCAGACTCGAACTGGCGACCCCTTCGTCCCGAACGAAGTACGCTACCAACTGCGCTACACCCCGATTGTACGATGCAAAATTACTGCTTTTTTCGCAAAGTTGCAAGAAAAAACGAAAAAACTTGCGAAAAAATTTGGAGGTGTCAAAAAAAAGTCGTACCTTTGCACTCGCAATCAAGGGAAATGCACTTTATCAGGGGTGGTATAGGGCAGTGTGTGGAACTTGGTTCGCATTTGGTGCCATAGCTCAGTTGGTAGAGCAAAGGACTGAAAATCCTTGTGTCACTGGTTCGATTCCCGTTGGCACCACAAAAAAGCAGTGAAGATTTCTCTTCGCTGCTTTTTTTGTATCCTTTCATATCCTCTCCCCCTGCCTACGGCCTCTTCCCTGCACTGCCATGGCCGTCAGGGTTTGATAAGCCTTATTGCCTTACGACACTTCTGCCTGTCCCTCTCCGACAACTGCGGGCGCATCGCCGTACCTCCGCGCTCTATGGTCGTCACCACCTTAAAGCCGGAATAGCGGCATATCTCGCGCATGGCACGGATTGCGCCACGCGACTGATTGAACCATATATTCCATGGCCATGGAGTAGTACAGGTACTCAGGAAGACACACTTCTTACCCTTCATCAGCGGCTCAGGGAAACGAGGAGTGTCACGCATCATACCATATACCATGCGGTCAAACAACAGCTTCATCTGTCCCGGTATATTACCCCAATAGCATGGTGCCCCCATAATGACGGCATCAGAGTCCTGCATCATCCTTAACACCCGCTGCGAGTCATCCTCTGCCATGGAGCACTTCCGCTTTGTGCGACACGCCATACACCCCGTACAGGGCTTGACGGTCAGGTCGTTTGTATATACCACCTGCACCTCGTCACCCCTTTGCTCTGCCTCCTGGCGCATGATGTCAAGCATTTGAGAAATCAAGCCTTTCTTCCTCGGGCTTCCGTTTATAATCAGTATCTTCATATCCTTTACCTTTTTATTTCACACAACAAGTATCCTGCAGCGCTCAGGGATTGCCTGCATCCACAAGGGTCCACCCGGGCAGATACAAAGCAGACTGGAAGTCCGACCTGTACCACCTGCTTGGCGCCATGACCACCTTCCCTTTGTCCTCGCCGAGATACTGCGCCCACCAATGGAGGGTGCTGTTAGAGATAATGAAATGCTTGCAGGCACGCATCAGCCTGAAAGTCTCCCACACCTCGTCTTTCCCCGACTCATAATAGCATTCCGCATCCGTCCGGATATTATCCTTCACCCACTCTATATCGTTTGAGAAGAACACAAACGTAGGATTCTCCACCCTCTCCCTCATCTGTGCTATGGCCCTCAGGTAGTAATCCTTTGAGCACACATTATATACATTGCTTATCTCCTGGTCATCTACGAAGTCTCCCCTGCGCACTCCTACAAAGACGGAGTTAGTTCTCTGTATCACATCCATCAACTCCCTGTTATGCTCTTGCAGCGGATGGACAGGGGTGAAGGCCTCTGACAGTTCCTCTTTTATCTCCTGGAAATAGTCAGGACTCTCACAACAGCAATCCACAATCAGGTTGCCAATCCACCAAGGCTTCTTATTAGGGAACGGACACTCTCCGAGATTTAGCTTATACATTCCCAAAGCCTTCATTACGCTCAGCCAGCGTCGCTCATAGCTGTCCTTCTGGCAGAAATCCATGCCGTCCGGGTACTTACGCATAAACCGTTTCCACACGAACTTCTGAAGCCACGAGCGTTTTATGGCTCCGTTGCGCTCCGTACCTATGGTATTGAAATGGCGCAAGGAGTTCTCCATGCCGTCCCCCTCTGTCTCGTGAGCGGAATCCAGCATGTCAAAACTATATACAATATCTTCTCCCGGGTTATACTTGTGTAACAGTCGTGAGTATGCATATCTGCAGAACTGGTTACCAAGTCTTCCCATACCCATATCTATATATATCATATACGGTTATTGCATTTACGACCACATAAAATACATTGAGAACCTACACGTAAGAGTTTACTATGCCATATCTATATAATAAACGGCATAACAAAGGAAATAGTATTCACACAGAAGAATAAAGCCAGCCCCACTGTTTGAAGGTGAGGCTGGCAATTCTTTCATATCATTCAAATAATCTCAAGAGCCATCTCAGAACTATGCCGTCATAGTGATTGTTTTCTATCCAGGCATGAAGAGGCAATTGTAAACACAAGGCTATAATATTAACGATAAAAAGAATAAAAAGAATAGTACCATATGATACTTTTTTATTGTATTTAGAGTATTTATATCTCTTTATAATATCATATTCCCTCGGCTTATACCATAATAAATATATGAACAGATAAATAATCAAATATTCCAATATACGTACATACTTAGAAGTTGGATCCCAACCAAAAAGTAAATATGGCAACCCATACCACACTATTGGAAAAGTTCCTAATAAAAATCCCGTTATTATCAACGAGGCTGTGGCTAAAGGAGCTTCTTTATTATTCTTCATCTTTATGTATATACGATAAAAAATATAGTCTAAAATCCTCATAATACTACCAATTTACTGAATATTTCAGATTGAGATGTTCACTAATGTCTTTGCCTGTGTATTTATATGTCAAATAATCAGAGCCAAGGTATAGCAGACCACCAACAAATCCATATTTTCCTCCATAAACAGAACCATAAGCAACCCCCATATCAATAAATTGCTATATGACATATCATAAAATGCTCAATAATAATACTTCACTATGTTGTAGGCTATCCATCCGAATGCGAAACTTGCTATATCTGCAAGGATAGGAATAGCCAACATCCATTTCTGTTTGCGTTTGCTCCAGGAGCTATATGTGTCAGTTAAGTCTTTCATTCTTATGTCCCACTTATTCCAGTAATACCAAAGAAGGAAGATAAGGATTACTAAACCTAAAATACCGCAACAAAAAGGAGTCAAATATACCTCTTGATATATCGGATTTACGGAACAAATAGATAGTTCCATAATGCCGATTAATATAAATCCCATAAATACTCCCGTAAATAATTTTGCAGTATATTTTGCATCCCAATCATCTTTGCCACAAACGAGAAAGAAACGATAAAACAAATATGCTATCCAGTTTATAACTTTCATGATACAAATAATTATGGCATTGAGCCTGTTGAATAATCTTTGTCTAATCCTGTTCCGAAGTCCCAGTACGTCCCATCTGGCTCACAGAATGACAACGGACGATAGTCCCCCGTTGTGCCGACAAGGATTGTGCCACGGTTTTTTATCTTCGCAATCGTACCTCGCTCTGCCAATACGTTCTCATCAAAAGTACAGGATGCGAAACCTGTAGTCCCACAGATGACAAGAACAATTATCAGCAAAAATGGTTTTAGGCGTTTCATATATCTGATATTAACACATGTGAGTATTTTACATATATACGGGTATCGTCTTTCCTCCCTAACCCTGTCTAAATAACGTCGTTGTCAAGGAAATAGTATTTACACAGAAGAATAAAGCCAGCCACACCCTTTGATGGTGTAGCTGGTTTTTATACTTTTATTATGCTCCTTTGGAGCAGAAATCAGAGAAAATCTTTTAGAAAATCTTTGGAGCCTGTCGGCTCAGAAATATTTCCGGCTCGAAGAGCCTGAGATTATAAAAAAGATTCTTAATGGATTTCTGCCCGTAAGGGCAAATAAAG
>JAEEGL014408184.1_pt1 | contig 13086 bp, 12 predicted proteins | sample 9134231 | NCBI WGS metagenome assembly JAEEGL01 (sample SAMN16246548, study PRJNA631951) | gut metagenome | biome: gut microbiome; feature: rumen; material: fiber-attached | host: Bos | place: Iran: Karaj | collected 2018-10 | reverse complement strand
GTTCAGCTCGGGCAGGGGCATGTTGGTCATGCCGATCTCCTGGCCCTGGTAGATGAAGGGCGTGCCCTTCTGCAGCAGGTACATGGCCGCCAGCATCTTGCCGCTCTCGGTACGGTACTTCTCGCTGCCGTAGCGGCTGATGATGCGGGGATGGTCGTGGTTTTCGATGTACAGGGCGTTCCAGCCCTTGCCCGCCAGCTTGTACTGCCAGTCGGAGAAGGCCTTCTTCATCTTCACCAGGTTGAAGGGGCGGCGGATCATGTCCGTCATGAAGCAGTCGGCCTCCATGTGGGAGAAGGCGATCATCTCATCGAGCACCTGGTTGGGGCCCTCGGTGACGTAGCGCAGGGCGGTGCCCGCGTCGGTCAGCGGGCTCTCGCCCACCACAAAGCAGTCGTACTGGCTCAGCACGTCGCGTTTGAATTCCTTCAGGTAGTCGTGGGCCTGGGGCCGGTTGGAGAAGTGCTTCATGCCGTTGCCCACGGGCAGCACCGGATAGACGCTGGGCAGGCCCGGGGTCTTGGAGATGAAGGTGATCACGTCCTCCCGGAAGCCGTCCACCCCCATGTCCAGCCAGAAGCGGAGGATGCGCTTGACCTCCTCCCGGACCTTGGGGTTATCCATATTTAAATCCGGCTGCTTTTTCGCGAACAAATGCAGATAATATTCGTCTAAGTGGCTGTCATACTCCCAGGCGCCGCCCTCAAACATGGAGGTCCAGTTGTTGGGGGGCAGCTTTTTGGAGCCCTTTCCCCGGCCGGGCCGCCAGATATAGTAGTCGTGGTAGGGGTTGTCCCTGCTCTTGCGGCTCTCGATGAACCAGGGGTGCTCGTCGGAGGAGTGGTTGACCACCAGATCCATAAACACCCGCAGGTTGCGGCGGTGGGCCTCCCGGAGGACCTGCTTGAACACGTCCAGATTGCCGAAGTCCGGGTGGATGTCCATGTAGTCGGAGATGTCGTAGCCCCAGTCCGCGTTGGGGGAGGGGTAGAGCGGCGAGAACCAGATGGCGTCCACGCCGAGACTCTTGATATAATCCAGCTTTTCAAGCACGCCCCAGAGATCGCCGATCCCGTCGCCGTTGCCGTCGCAGAAGCTGCGCGCCCAGATGTGGTAGACCGCCATATCCTTGTACCAGGGGGTAAAGGCCATGAGACAACTCCTCCTTTAAGAAATCCTTATCCCATATTTTAGCACAGCTTTTCCCGCACCACAAGAACTCGGCGCAGGTTTTTCCCGTCAAAAGCGGGGAAGGATTGACAAACGGCGCGATTTGTGCCATGATCTCGCACGTGAGTGTTCGGTATTTTCCCGCGCGCCATGAAAGGAAAGGGACTATGAAAAAGAAATGGATTTTCTCAGGGCTGCTGGCGCTGTGTCTGTGCCTGGCGCTGCTCCCCTGTGCATATGCCGACGAGTATATCACGCTCGGAAGCTTTACCGCCGGCAGCGATCTGGAGTGCCCCATCGCCTCCGTACCCGAAGGGGCGGAGCTGACGGCGGAGAACCTGCCCGACGGCCTCCAGGTGGAGGTGCGGACCAACGAAGTCGGCAGCGCCCTCTACCTGGTGGGCAGACCCATGACCGCCGGCAGCTTCACCTTCACCATCTCCGGGACGGAGACCCTGGTCTGCACCATCGACATCTCCGCGGCCACGCCCTCTGTCGGCGTCTCCGATCCGGTGAGCTGCTGGGTGGGGGACAGCGCGGCGCTCTCCGTCTTCGCGAGTACGCCGGACGCGGGCACGCTCAGCTACCAGTGGTATCTGGAAAACGGCCTTGACACCCAGCCTCTCCCCGGGGAGACGGGCAGCACCCTGCAGCCCGACACCTCCGTCCCCGGCAGCTGGAACTACGTCTGCGAGGTCACCAACAACAATAACGGCGATCTCCGCGTTTCCCTGTCCGATCTCATCACCCTCACGGTGCGCGAGGTCCAGGTCAGCTCCGTCAGCATCGAGACCATGCCCAACAAGCTGGACTACGCCGTGGGCGAGAGCTTTGACCACACCGGCATGACGCTCCGCGTGACCTACGACAACGGCACCCAGGAGGTCATCAGCAGCGGCTATGAGATCGAGGTCGATCCCTTCGATCTGGCCGGTACCCACACCGTCAAGGTCAGTTACGGCGGCCGCGGCTGGAGCTTCTATGTCAACGTCCAGAAGAAGGAGGCCGTGGTCTCCGGCATCGGCGTGCTGACGCTGCCCAACAAGCGGGAGTATCTGCTGGGCGAGAACCTGCAGACCGCGGGCCTGTCCATCCGGGTCTACACCGACGACGGCGAGCACTACGACGTCTCCACGGATCTGGACTGCTCCCCCACGGTGATGAGCACCGAGGGCGAACAGATCATCACAGTCCGGTACCAGGAGAAGACCTGCACCTTCAAGGTCACCGTGAAGAACGACAAGGTCGTCACCGGCATCTCGGTGCTGACCCTGCCCGCCACCCGCAGCTACACCGTGGGCGACTACCTGGATACCAGCGGCCTGTCCGTGCAGCTCAACTCCAACAAGGGCGCCGAGGTGCTGACCGGCGGCTACACCGTCTCCCCCAAGGTGCTGGCGACCCCCGGCACCCAGGAGGTCACCGTCCGCTATGAAAAGTACACCGCCAAGTTCACCGTGACCGTGAAGGCCAAGGAGGCCATCACGCCCACCCCGCGGCCCACGCCCACCCCGACCCCCACGCCCTCCCAGTCGCCGCTCCCCGGCGCCGTCAGCTCCAGCCCCGGCCCGGATGTGAGCGCGAGCCCCGATCCCAACGCCTCCGCGCGCCCGGTGCCCACTCCCACCCGCAGGAACACCGGCGTCAGCGCCGTGGTGAAGATCTTCTTCGCCGTGGCGGTGCTGGCCCTGGCCGGCCTTGCCGGATACATCTGGTATCTGAGAAAGCAGGGCTTTGACGGGGAGGAATACGCCCCCGCAGAGAGCGCCGCGGAGGCCCCCGCCGTCTACGGCGAGCCGGTGGAGCCGGAACAGCCCGCGGAGCCCAGGGTGCCGCCCATCCACACGGTCTGGCGGCCCGAGGAGGCAGCGCCTCCCGCCGCGCCCGTCACGCCGGTTCAGCCGGCGCAGCACGCACAGACTGAACCGCCGGCGCAGCATGCACAGCCGGAAACGCCGACGCATCCTGCGGAGCCGAGCTGGCATGCGGAGTCGATCGAGCCCCTGGACCCGATTGAACCTCTGGAGCCGATTCAGCCCCAGACCCCGCCCGAGGGGCACAAACCCGAATAAAAGAAACAGCGCCCCGTTCGGAAAACCCGAACGGGGCGCGTTGCTATGCGACTATGCGTTATGTGTTTGTATCAGCCTGCCGCCCGGCTGGCGTACCAGTTGGAGTAGTCCGCGCCCTGGCTGGTGGGCTGGAACTCGCCCGTCAGCTTGGAGATGACCCGCGTGTATTCCTCCGAATCCTCGGGGTAGGGAGTGGGGCAGTAGTCGTTGTAGTTCTGGGCCTTGGTGCGCGCGCCCTCGATGTTGCTGCTGACGCAGCAGGGGATGACGTTCAGGCCCGTGCGGTAGGGATAGCCGTCCGCGTCCTTTCCCAGGATCACCTGGAAGATGGCGGTGTCGGGGTCGGTGGGCATGGTGCTGCCGCCGAAGCTCCAGTTGCTGCAGGAGTAGAGGATCAGACCATTGCCGTATTCCTCGATGGGCTGCAGGCAGTGGGGATGGCTGCCGTAGATGAGATCCGCCCCGGCGTCGATGCAGGCGTGGGCCAGGTCGATCTGAGCCTTGTTGGGGGAGTAGTAGAGCTCCTGACCCCAGTGGAAAGCGCAGATGATGTACTGGGCGCCGTCCTCCACCAGCTGCTTGACGGCAGCCACGGCCTTTTCCCTGTTGGGCGCCATGTCCGTGCCGGAGCAGTAGATGCCGAGCTTAAAGCCGTTGGGCGTCTCCACGATCTGGGCCTCGCCCTCCCGGCCGAAGGGCACGCCGTGCGCCTCCAGCGCCGCATAGGTGCTGTCCGCGCCCGCCTGGTAGCAGTCCATCATGTGGTTGTTGGCGGTGGTGACAAAGTCCACGCCGCCCTCGTTGAAGACCTCGGCGTACTCCGTGGGCGCGCGGAAGGCAAAGGTCGCCCAGGTGTAGTCATAGGGGAGGTTGGGGTTGTCGGTGAGGGTGCACTCGCAGTTGGCAATGGTGAACTCATCGTTTGTGAAGTACTCCACGGTGTTGGAGAAGGGGTAGGCGTAGTTGTCGCCCATCACGCCCGCAAAGCCCGCCGGGTGGTACTGGTAGTTGTCGTTCGACCAGAGGGTGCAGTCGCCGCGACCGGTGACGTTGAACCCCTGCTGGGGCTCAGGGGTGGGCGCCGGCGTGGGCTCGGGGGTGGGCGCCGGGGTCGTCTCCGCGGGCCTCGTGGTCACCGCCGCGGCGGGCAGGACCTCGGGCGCCGGCGTGAGCTCCGCCGTCTGGTTCGGATGGATGCGGGACTCGGTGAGCATCGGGGTCTCGATGCGCATTTTTTCAATAAAGAACAGCTCCAGCAGCAGGAGCAGAATGCAGATCCATGACAGGACTTTTTTCATCTTTCTCTATCCTCTATGTTCATTCTCCGTGCTTTTCTGACGAAAAGCCGGGGCGATTGTTCCGAAAGGGCTTTATCAGCATACCCCAGACCCGCCGCGCCGTCAAGGCGGAAATTCATTCCCGGTCCAATTTCCCGGCGTCCCGGATCAGGCGCAGCTTTTCCGCCCGCGTCAGGCGCTTGATGTGCCACTCGCGGCGGCGGGCCTCGGCGGGGGTGTCAAAGCGCTCCACATAGGCAAGCTGGACCGGCAGGCGGGAGCGGGTGTATTTGCCGCCCCTGCCGGCGGCGTGGGTCTTCAGCCGCCGGTCCAGATCGTTGGTCCAGCCGGTGTAGAGACTGCCGTCCCCACAGCGGAGCATATAGACCACGTTGGTCCCCTTCATCCCCGCTGCACCCCGCGGACGTTCTTTTCAAACTTGCTCCTGGGGCCCATGACCTCGTGCCCGCAGCCGAGACAGCGCAGCTTGAAGTCCGCGCCGATGCGCAGCACCTGCCACTGCTTCGAGCCGCAGGGGTGGGCCTTCTTCATGGTGAGCACGTCCCCGACCTGAATGTCCATTACTTCTTGATCTCCTCCCAGTAGCGCTTTGCCGCCTGCTCGGTCTTGTTGTCGCCGTACGTGTAATAGTGCGCGTTCCGGATGGCGTCGGGCAGATACTGCTGCTTCACCCAGTGGTGCTCAAAATCGTGGGGGTACTTGTAGCCCTGCTCCCGCTCAAAGCCCGTCCCGTCGGCGTGGACGTTCTGGAGCTCCCGGGGGATGGAGCCGGTGCGCCCGGCCCGCACGTCGGCCAGGGCCGCGTCGATGGCCATCACGCCGGAGTTGGACTTGGGCGCGGTGGCAAGCAGAATCACCGCCTCGGCCAGAGGAAGCCGTGCTTCGGGCAGACCCAGCTGCAGGGCGGAATCCACACAGGCCTTCACGATGGGCACGGCCTGGGGGTAAGCAAGGCCGATGTCCTCACTGGCCGAGCAGAGGATGCGCCGGCAGGCGCCGATGAGATCGCCCACCTCCAGCAGCCGCGCCAGGTAGTGCAGGGCCGCGTCCGGGTCGGAGCCGCGCAGGGACTTCATCAGGGCCGAGAGAATGTCAAAGTGCTCGTCCCCCTCCCGGTCGTAGCGCATGGCGCTGCGCTGGGTGATGGCCCTCGCGTCGGAGAGGGTGATCGTCTCGCCCGCCGCGGTGGAAAAGAGCAGCTCCACGGCGTTGATGGCCTTGCGCACGTCCCCGCCGCAGGCGGTGCAGACGTGGCGCAGGGCCTCGGGCTCAAAAGACAGGGGCGCGCTGCGCTCCCGGTTGAGGATTTCGCAGGCCCGCAGTACGGCGCTCTCGGCTTCCTCGGGGGAGATGGGCTTAAACTCAAAGACGGTGCAGCGGCTCAAGATGGCGTTGAACACCGTGAAGTAGGGGTTTTCGGTGGTGGAGGCGATGAGGGTGATGCGCCCGTCCTCGATAAACTCCAGCAGGGACTGCTGCTGTTTTTTGTTGAAGTACTGGATCTCGTCGAGATACAGCAGCACCCCGCCGGGGGTGAGGAAGGTGTCCAACTCGTCGATGATCCTTTTGATGTCCGCGATGCCCGCGGTGGTGGCGTTGAGCTTGCGCAGGGAGCGGTTGGTCTTCTGGGCGATGATGCGGGCCACGGTGGTCTTGCCGGTGCCGGAGGGACCGTAGAAGATCATGTTGGGGATCTGCCCGCTCTCCACGATGCGGCGGAGCATCCCGCCGGGGCCGAGAATATGCCGCTGCCCGACCACGTCGGCGAGCGTATCGGGGCGGATCTCATCCGCCAGAGGCTTGTACATGCGCTTTGCCCCCTCCCAAAAAACACAAGATATATTATTATACCATGCATGCCGGCTTTTGTAAAAAAGAATCTCCGTGAACTTTTTCCGCGGCGTATCGTCTGATACGCAGGGAAAAACCCAAGGCGCCCGCGGTGGACAATTCCGGGAGGATGCGGTATAATGATCATCGCATGGCGAAATCAATCGAGCACTCGATTGATTTCGCTGCCAAACGACAAGTTTGGCAGCGAATGATCCTTTGAATCATTCGCGCGATGTTCATTGCAATGAGTATCTGGCGCAGCAGATGCTCTGCTGTGCTGAGCAGCAAAGCTGCTCGGCGTAAACGCCTTTTTGCGTTTCGCCATCAGATAGTCATTATAATAAAAAACCACAACGCTTGACCCGGAGGTCCTCCGCCGCGCAAAGCGATCAGGAGGAAACGTTTCTATGAATAAAGGAAGAATCAAAGCCGTTTTGTTTTTGGTGGTGTTTCTGCTGGTGATGGCCGTAGCCGTGAATCTGCTGCTGGACATGGACCGGGAGCGGCGCGAGGTGGTACACCTGCCTGTGGACACGCCCGCCGCGACCGAGGCCCCGGCCCAGACGCCAGCCCCGGTTGAGACGCCCGCCCCGGTCCAGACCCCGGCGCCCACCCCGATGCCTACGCCGGTTCCCACGCCCGTCCCCACCCCTGCCCCTACCCCGGCGCCGACGCCGGACCCCTTTCTCGACGCGCCCTCACCCACGCCGGAACCCGTCCCTGTGGGGCAGGAGCTCGGCACCGGCACCTTCACCTCCGAGACGGGGGTGGGTATGAACGTCCGGGCGGTTTGGACGGCAAACGTCCTGGACGCAAATCGTGTACAGGTGACGGTGAAAGTGTATCTGGACTCTTACTCCCTGCAGATCACCGAGGCCCGCAGCTCCCTGAACGTCAGCGTGGGCGACAGCTACAAGACGGCCGACACCCCCACGGCAAACTATGAGGACAACACCCGGCACGAGACCCTGCTCGCCACCACGGAGCACACGGTGAATCTCTCCGACGGGGAAAGCCGCAGCTTCCCCGTGCAGGTGGAGTACTACTTCGGCGGCACTTACATGAAGAAGGATCTGCCCGTCATCGAGTGCGGCGGCAGCATCACGCTGGAGAGATAAAACACAGGCCCCCTTTCGCAAAGGGGGCTGTCTGGCCGGAGGCCAGACTGAGGGATCGGGCCGCAAGGTCTGAAGAAAAGCAAAAGGGTCAGCTTTTCGTTCCCTCCGACCTCGCTTCGCTAGGCCGCCTCCCTTTCGCACAGGGGGGCTTGCTCCGGGGGCGCCTATAAGGACGGTGAACCCATCAGGCGCTTCGCGCCAGCTCCCCTTGCTCAGGGGAGCCGAGAATGAATATTTCATGGACTGCATCGTAATCCGTGAAAAGGATAAAAAGGCGGGCTGCAGCCGCGTCCTGCGATTGCAGCCCGTTTCTTTGCGGCGGTTACTTCTGCCGCTTGAATTCCGCGACGGCGGCTTCGATGAGCGTATCCAGCTCCCCTGCCGTGATCGGGATCTTCTTTTCCGCCAGCAGACGCAGGATCGTCTCGGCAGCTTTCGTCTTTTTGACACTGCCCGTCTCCTGCGCGTACAGCTGCTCCGCGGCGCGCACGCTGTCGGAAACGACGGTGTGCTTCGTTTCGTCCTGCGTATAGCGCGTGAGGATTTTCCGAAGATGCGCGGCTGCCGCGCCTGCCAGCACGGTCAGCGCCGCGTACAGCAGCGGCAGCGCGATCTCCTGCCAGAAAAATGCGCCGATTTTCATGCGTCCCGTCTCCTTTCGAGCGTTTCCAGTTTTTGTCCGTGCAGCGCGAGCGTCTCCTCGATTTTGTAGGTGCGCTCGACGAGGTTGTTGTGCCGGGCGACCTTTTCCTCGAGCTGCGCGAGACGGTAGTTTGTCAGACGGCTGCCGGTGAGGATGCCGCCGAACGTTCCGGCGAGCGTCCCGACCAGCGACAGCAGTCCGACGAGCACGGTTGGATCCATGACCCTGACCTCCTTCAAACAGAAAAAGAGAGCCGGAACCGACTCTCCGAAACAGGGCGCGACGCACAGCGCCCTATACTTTTATTGTACCCTGTAATTTGTGTCCCGTCAACAAATCAGAACAAATGTTCATCGTATGTTCATAAAGAAACAGCCGCCCCGAATGGGACGGCTGCGTGGTTTGAAGAAACTTATTTGATTTCGATCTTCGCGCCGACTTCTTCGAGCTTCGCCTTGATCGCCTCGGCGTCGTCCTTGGAAACAGCTTCCTTGATGGGCTTCGGTGCGTTGTCGACGAGGTCCTTCGCTTCCTTCAGGCCGAGACCGGTGATCTCGCGGACGACCTTGATGACCTTGATCTTCTCTGCGCCGACCTCAGCCAGCACGACGTCAAACTCGGTCTTCTCTTCTGCAGCGGCAGCGCCTGCGTCCACGGGACCGGCAACGGCAACAGCGGCAGCGGCGGAAACGCCGAATTCATCTTCCACAGCGTGCACAAGCTCGGACAGCTCGAGAACGGTGAGGGTCTTCAGTTCTTCGATGATCGCAGTGATTTTTTCAGATGCCATGATTGTAATCCTCCAATTTCTTAGTAGTTAAGTTGTTTACGCTTCTGCCTCGGCAGGAGCAGCCCCTTCGTTCTGCTTGTCCACGATAGCCTGGATGGCGCGTGCGAAGGATGCGATGGGTGCGTTGAATGCGTTGCAGACGGTCGCGAGCAGGATGTCGCGCGTCGGCAGCTTGGCAAGGCTCTGGATGGTGTCAAGGTCGATGACCTTGCCGTCCAGGAAACCGCTCTTGACCGCGAAGGTCTTGTGCGCGTCGGCGAACTTGCAGAGGATACGCGCGGCTGCGACGTGATCCTCGGCGCTGGTGGCGATGGCGGTCGTACCGTTGAGGTACTCGTCCATGTCCAGACCGACTTCCTTGGTTGCCAGAGAAAGCAGACGGTTCTTCACGACGGAATACTGGATACCCGCCGCACGCAGATCCTTACGCAGTGCGGTGTCGTCCGCGACCGTGATACCCTTGTAGTCCACGATGACGCCGGCGACGGAACCCTTGAGCGTGTCGACGAGGCCGGCAACGACCTGCTTCTTCTGTTCGAGCACTTTTTCACTCGGCATGATTTGATTTCACCTCCGTGTTTTTGCTGAAATCGTATTGCGGGAAACCGCAGAAAAAAGCCCTTTCCCGAATACCGGAAAAGGGCGCAAAGTCTCACAAAAACCGCGCTCGTTCCTTTCCTCGGCAGGCGGGCAAACCCATTATGTGCCGGAGCACACCTGCTGTCTTTGGGAGGACAGCTCAATTACTATATCACGCTTTGTCTGATTTGTCAAGCGTTTTTTTGTATTTGATCGCGTAATATTTGCGCACGGCGCGCGATCCGAGCGACTTGACCGCCTGCCTGCCGTAGAGCAGACGCTCCCGAGCGCGCGGCAGACGCGCGTTTGCGTCCGCGAGCTTCGTGTCCATGAACGCGCGCATTTCGTCCTGCAGCCAGTGCGTGCCGTCCGCGCGTTCCCGGTCGCGCAGCTCGCCGTATCCGGGCGCGTCCGCATCCGGGATCAGTCCCATTGTCAGCAATGTATGTCCGTTGTAACAGTGCGGAAGCGGACACTTTCCCGTTGGCACTTCCGGAAGTGGTTCATCTGGATGCGCAAAAATGTTGCCCAAAGATCCCCCGTAGTAGCATTTCCAAGCTTCTCCTGTGGTCAGATCCGTATACATCGACCATTTCCCGGCATAACAGAATCCGGTCTGCCGCACCCCATAAATGCGCGTTTTATAGTTGAAAAAGGCGGAGTCGAACACACTCCACGTTTGCGTAAATACGTCCACCGGCAGTTTTGTCAGACGTTCGATCTGCTTGGTGCGGTCGTCGCGTGCAATGGTGATGTGCGGCAGCGCGCCGAAATGCGCCATGGAAAACGCCTTGATCTCGTCAATGTACGGGATCAGCTCGTCATGCGGCGTGATCTCGATATTGGCCGAGGCGCCCGCCTGCCAGACGCGGCGCACGTTGTCGGCGAACGTGTCCAGCAGCCCGCGCTTTTTCAGCTCCAGATAGTGGAACGAGCATTTGAATTCCAGATGCCGCAGCAGCTCCGCCTCGATCTGCAAAAACGGCTCCAAACGACGCGTCAGCGACAGATTGGTCACGACCTCCACAAAGTGTCCTTCTGCCAGCAGCAATCGGACAACCTTGTCAATATCCTGTACAAGAAGTGTCTCACCGTCTGCACAGAGATTGATGAGACATGCGCCTCCTGTTCTTTCCTTACGCAGCGCGTACGCGATCTGCTCGGGGCTGTATCGCAAGGGCGGATTCTCGCCCTGAAACGACTCGTCCCGCTGCGAGAGATAGCAGTACTGACAGCGGAAATTGCAGATGGACATTGGTATGCGGAATAAAAGATACTTTTTCACTTGATTGTGCTCCACAGCATGCTCACCCCCTTCTCCTTCTGGTTCAGTCTCTCTCACCGAGGCCGCATTTTTCCCGGACGATCTCGCGCATCTGCGCATAGTACGGCTGCAGCGGCGCGTTGTCATAGACCGTATCGGTCGGCGTGTCGCGCAGAAACGCTTCCGTTTCCCGCGCGGCGGACTGCGCATCCGTGCACAGGCGGATATACGGCAGATGCCGCACCCACGCGTAGCCGCCGCTGACCTTGCGGCTGACGTTGTCGAGCGCGATGCACGGCGTCGCGGTCACGGCGCAGAACAGCATCCCGTGCAGTCTGTCCGTCACGACGAGGCGCGCTGCGGACAGCGTTTTCCAAAAATCGTCCAGCTCCCGTGCGCGTTTTTTCTTTCCTATGTCATACGCTCTGACCGTCGAACAAAATGCGTATTCGGCGCCCGCGTTTTCCAGACAGCTCCGAACGGCCTGCACGGCAGCTTCGCTGTCCGCCGTCCGCTCCTTGTCCTCGCGCATGCACAGCAGCACGCGTCCGCCGCGCGTCAGATGCATCTCCCGGGAGCGGTACAGCACCATGTCCGGCACGTAAAGCGCGCGCACCTGCGGGAACGACCGGCAGAACAGGTCGTACGTCGCCTCGTCCCGGCAGAAAACCGTCAGGTCCGGATGGGACGAATACACGCGGACGGATTGGGCAAGCTGCGCACGGCCGAAATCGCTGTCCTCGAAAAACGCCGTCTGCGGGAAAATGAAGATCGGATTTTCCGGAAAGCGCGTGATAATGTCCCGCATCTTCTTTTCTTCCTCGATCCACAGCGTCCCGACGTTGCCGCCGCCGTCGATGACGATGCAGTCATGCGGACGCACGAGACACGGCAGCGTTTTTTTGATGAGCAGATACTCTTCGCGGCTCAACTCCGCGATGCGTGACGACAGCCCCAGATCCGCAAAGAACGCGTACTGCGCCTCAACGATCGCGTGGTCGCCCAGATTGCCGTGCCGCGGCGTGGCAATAAACAGGACGATCGGCTGACGCAGGACGTCCGCCCGTATGCGCCGCGCAAGCAGCCGCAGCGTCAGCGCTGCACAGCGCAGCAGCTTATACGGTTTATACAGCAGGCTCTTGACGGCTTGCTTCACGCCGCCGTCCGTCAGATGGATCAGCTTCCACGACAGATGCGGCGCGATCCATTTCAAAAAAAGATATGCGCGATCGCGCCGTCCGACGTCCCGCCGCAGAAAAAAACGCGGCGCCAGCCGTCGGAATATGCGCAGCAGCGACCGATAGCGCGCGCGCCAGGTTTTATCCTCCCAGTAATCCGGAGAGGTATAAATGACGTTGAGCAGGTACATGGCCGACATCAGCGTCTGACAGACCGTCTGTGCCGGCAGTCCGGCCGCGATATAGTCCCCGGCGCGCTCCAGCTGCGCCTGGACGCCGTCAAGACGCCGCACGGAATATCCGGAACGCATGATGCTGCCGTCCCGAACCACGTAAATATACAGCGCGTCATGTACGCACGCAACCGTTTTGCATTGCAGCAGAATCCGATGAAAAACGAACTCGTCCTCGTGCAGCTTTCCGACGGGGAACCGTACGCTGTCAAACAGAAATCTGCTGTATAGTTTGTTTACGGCGACGACCCAGTATCCCGCGTCGTTTGCCGCTGCGCGGCGCACGGCGATCTCCTGTCCGCTCAGCACGGCGTCCGGGACAACGCACAGGTCCGGATACGCAACTTTGTCCGCATCGGACAGCTCGCTGCAGTCGTAGCGGAAGTTGCACACGCTCATCTGCGCGTCGGCGTCCCGCAGCGCGCGGTACAGCTTTTGCGCCATGTCCGGCTCGATATAGTCGTCGCTGTCGATAAACATCAGGTAGTCGCCGTCCGCAGCCTCGATACCGGCGTTGCGCGCGTCGGAGAGTCCGCCGTTTTCTTTGTGGATCACCTTTATGTTGTCGTGCGCCGCGGCGTATTCGTCGCAGATCGCACCGCATCCGTCCGGCGAACCGTCGTCCACCAGAATGATCTGCAGGTCGGGATAAGTCTGCGAGAGGATGCTGTCGACGCATCGGGACAGCTCCTTCTCCACCTTATAAACCGGAACGATGACGCTGATCCTTTCGTCCAAGGCGACGCCCTCCTTTGGCGGTCTGTCATAAATGGCGCAGGAACGCTTCCAGCGCCTGCTGAAAAACCGAAACATCGGAAAACTGCGGCAGGTACGGCGCAAGCTCTCCCGTGCGGCTGCGCACGGACGGTACGCCGTGGCGCGCGAGCTTGTCCGCGTCTGGCGTGAGC
>JAEEGL014029050.1_pt1 | contig 13086 bp, 9 predicted proteins | sample 9134231 | NCBI WGS metagenome assembly JAEEGL01 (sample SAMN16246548, study PRJNA631951) | gut metagenome | biome: gut microbiome; feature: rumen; material: fiber-attached | host: Bos | place: Iran: Karaj | collected 2018-10 | reverse complement strand
GACGGAGCCGATTTGGAGGCTATGTTTGGCGGCTCGGCTAGCGGCGACGAAGAATCGAAGATGATATCTGATTTATTAAAGGATACGCTAAAAGGTGCCATTAAGGCGATTGATGGCAAATGGTACAAGATTGATGGCGATACGTTCAAGAGCAATAACAAGGTTAAAAAAGAATACGATTGTATTACGAGCGCCATGGATGAGGCTTCTAGCAAAGAAGTTAAAGACAAAATCCTCGACATCTATAAAGAACATTCGTTCGTTGAGGCTGATGACAAGAAAGACACCGAAAGTGCAGATGGGCTGACTTATTATTACGTCAAGTCTAACAGTGACGAGTATAAGGCTTTTAGCAATGAAGTCTCGAAGTTAGAAGTAACAAAGAAGCTCGAATCATGCATGGACAGCGGATCCGTCGATAAAGATGATGATGACGAAGAAGACGAGGACGAGGAAAAGTCGGAAGGTGAATTCGATTTGAAGTTTGGCATCAAAGGCTGGTCTCATGAGCTACGCTCCGTGAAAGGAACTGCGACGACTGATGGCGAAGATGGTTACTCGATGGATCTCGATGTAAAGCTTGATTATGAAGACAAGAACGTATCGGCTCCAACGGGTGATGCAGAAAGTGTTATAAATGCCGTAGATGATATTAAGGATTCGGCTATCAAGTCATTCAAAGAAAGCTACCCGAAGTTTGCAAAGAAGATGTGTGAGAAAGAATTTGGTACTGATCCACAGATGGTAAAGCTGTGTGAGCAGGAAGCCAATAAGCAGATGGATGAGATGCTTGAACAATTAGTGGGCGGCTTTTCGAAGGAGCTTAATTTGACTTCACTATCATCGCTTGGCGAGTAGAAGAAGATAGTCATAAAAACACATTTAGCCACTCCGTAAGGGGTGGCTTTTTGGTAAAATATAAGCATATGAATCTCACGCCTAAACTGAAAGCTAAATTGAAAGATCTTCCCAAAGAGCCTGGGGTTTATTTTCACAAAAACGCTGACGGCGAAGTGATATATGTAGGCAAAGCGGCAATTTTGCGTAATCGTGTACGGCAGTATTTTCAGTCGCCCGACCGGAAGGATGCAAAAACAAGGGCGCTAGTTGCGGAGATTGACGATACCGATTGGATAGTAGTAGACACGGAGATGGACGCGCTATTCCTCGAGAGCGAGATGATTAAGCGCTATATGCCGAAATGGAATATACTATTGCGAGACGACAAGAGTGTGAGCTATGTGCGCATAAATATGCGATCGGAAGTGCCATATGTGTCTATGACACGCAACCCAGAGGACGATGGCGCGGAATACTATGGGCCATATTACGGCAAGGTGGCAATAGCGCGGGCTTTGAGGATTTTGCGGAGAATTTTCCCATATTATGATAAGCCTTATAATGGCAGAAAAACTTTAAATACCGATTTGGGCTTAACGCCCGGTATTGAGGTGGGAAAGATGATGCCTCGCGACTACAAGCAATCGTTGCGGCGAATGATTAGCTATCTGAAGGGAAACCGTAAGAAGTTAGTGCGAGATATGGAGAAGATGATGTATGAGGCATCGGAAAAGGGCGACTACGAGAAGGCGGCAGAGTATCGGAATCAATACTTTGGTCTGAAGGGGCTTGGGACAAAGATAGTGTTTTCGGACAAGGAGTTGCTAGATATCTCTTCGGACAAGGCACTTGAAGAGTTGCAAGACATTTTAGGCATGGATAAGCCGCCGGTGCGAATTGAGGGATATGACATTAGCCATCAATCTGGGAAGAACGTGGCTGGTTCGATGGTGTGCTTTATTAACGGGGCGGCGGACCGGACGAAGTATCGGCGCTTTAAGTTACGCAAACAGCAAAACAACGACCCAGAGAGTATGAGGGAAATTATTACGCGACGGATGAATCACTTAAAAGATTGGGGTCGGCCAGATTTGATTATTCTGGATGGGTCAGTTGGACAGATTTCGGCCGTGCGGGGGATTGTGGCGGCAGAAAAAATCCCGATTATTGGGCGAGATAAGAGTGGGGATCATAGCAAGAATGCGCGCGTACGAATTGTAATACCTGAGGGGGTGGAAGATTATCGGATGATGGAGCTGGCGAAAGATGGACATATATCTAAGCTGATTGCACGAATCGATGAGGAGAGTCACCGTTTTGCGATTCAGTACCATACTTTACTAAAGCGTAAAGATGCTCTGAAGTAATACAGAACCTTGCGTTAGGCTCACTTAACAATCTTTCTTGTCAATATGGGGGCGCCTAGTGTAGAATATATCTATGGATATAGGTGTGTTTTTAAACGTGACAGTCTTCGTATCGGCGATTTTGTCGATTTTGTTAATCCTATTACAGCAGCGCGGCGCTTCGCTTGGTGCTGGTTTTGGCGGGTCTGGCGAATTAAATACTGAACGGCGCGGTCTAGAGAAATCTCTATTCAATGCAACGATCGTGATTGTGACGGTATTTGTATTGTCGATTCTAGCAATTCTAATTGTGTAGTAAATGAAAATAAAACAGAAAAAGAGTGGGCGAAATAAGGAGAAAGTCAGCCGGCGCGTGGTAAAAGCGGCTAACGAGTTCGGCGAGAAGGCTGGAAAGCATTTTTCTGAGCGTTTTGTTGGTCGGTTGTCTAATATTCGCGAAGTGCGTATTTGGGTAGTTGAGTGGGCTCTTTTGGTATTGGTTGTTTTCTTGCTCGCCATTACGCAAAATACTTGGTACGGCGAATCGTTTGAGACGGAAGCTTTCGTGCAAGGGGGTGAGTATAGCGAGGCGACGCTCGGAAACGTAAATTCGATGAATCCGCTTTATGCAACAACGAGCTCGGAGAGGACGTTGGCGAAGCTATTATTTGCAAATTTGGTGTCACCAGATTCAACTGGCCACCTAAAGAATGAACTGGCCGAATCGGTCGTGGCAGGTAAAGATATGCAGACATGGACAGTGAAGCTGAAGGAAGGCTTAGTGTGGTCCGATGGGCAGGCGATCAATGCGGATGATGTAATATACACTATTGATTTGATTAGCGATACGACGGCGAAGACGACAATCTCGATAGATTTTGCTAGCGTGAAGGTTGAGAAGGAAGATGAATTAACGATAAAGTTCGTTTTGCCGTCGCCGTACGTGGATTTTAAAGATAGCTTGGAGTTTCCAATTATTCCAAAGCATGCTTTGGAAGGCGTGAGCCCGGCTTTGGTCTATGAAAATGATTTTTCGACTCATCCGATTGGATCGGGGCCATTCGTGTTAAATGCTATGCAAACTTCGGCTGGGATGGCTGGCAATAATTTGCAGACAATCTATCTGAGTCGTAATGATAGGTACTTTAAGAAGGATACACGTCTAGATAAGTTTACTCTGAAGACTTATGGTAGCACCGCGCATATCGCTGAAGCTATAAAGAATGCCGACGTAATGGCAACGGCGGAATTGAGCATGAGCGAATCGGAATCCTTGCCGGGGACAATCGGCCGTAGAAATACGTTAATAAATGGTGGCGTATATGCTTTTCTGAATACGGCTAGTAATAAATTGTCGAATGTCAAAGTAAGGCAAGCCATCCAGAGGGGTATTGATATGTCGAAGGTGCGAGAGGGGATTGATGAAACCCAGGTGCTGGACTATCCATTTTTACCACGTCAGGAAGAAGTCGAGTTGCCTAAATTGGCAGAATATAACGTAGATGAGGCAAAGAAACTGATTACGGATGCTGGGCTAAAATTTGATGATGAAGGGAAGATTATAGATAAGGCCGGAGAAAAAGTCGTATTAGATATTGCTGTGCAGAAACGCGAAGAATTGTCGAGGGTTGCCGAGCGATTCGGTAAGGGGTTGGAAGAATTAGGTTTTGGAGTGAGCGTAAACGTTTACGATGAGACGCAGGCGGGGGCGGATTTCTTCTCGACCGTGGTGCGTCCAAGAGATTACGACATCCTGTTTTATGAAGTAGATTTAGGCGTAAGTGCTGATCCATTTGTGTATTATAGCTCCACGCAAGCTGGCGATGCGGGGTGGAATTTTAGCAATTATTCCGATGAGCTTGCCGAAGATGCCCTAGTAGTAGCGCGAACTGCGGCAGATGCTAAACTGCGTAAAACTAAGTATGAGTCGTTTTTGAAGCTGTGGGTGCAAAATGTGCCGGCAATTGGTATTTATCAGTCGACGATGACTTATAACTACATGCCAAATACGTTGATTTATTCTGAGGATAGTGAGCTGACGGATGCCTTGGATCGATTTAGCGAGGTGCAAAACTGGGCTAGTCGTAAGGCGCATGTTAATATGACGCCATAGTCGCGGGGCTTGCTGTGGCTGAAGAAGCGGCATTGTTGACATAAGTATTTGACATAAGTATTTGGCAGTGTGGGGAAGTTGTGATATAATTTTGGTATTGCGCCCGTGGTGGAATTGGTAGACACGCTAGCTTGAGGTGCTAGTGGCTATTCAAACGGCTGTGCTAGTTCGAGTCTAGTCGGGCGCACCAGAATGAATTTAAGTCCTCTTTGAGGCCTTTTTTTCGTCTGTTGCGGAGCGGTTCGAGCCGCCTCTTTTGCCTCTAAAGACTTTTATCTTTCCAATTGTTTGAGGCGGTAATGACGTTTTTTCGGTCTCTTCTTCGAACCGCGCGATTTGTTTGCTCAAGTCTTCTTGTTCGGATAAAAAATGCATTATCTGTTATTAGCTTAGTATAGACGGAGTGTCTAAGTGCGATTAATTCGTTGTTTTTTGTCTGCGATTTTATAATGCCACCCCTGCCATTTTTGTAATTCCTATTCTTAATTATTTTATAAACTCATTTTGCTCATACTTTGTCGTACAATGGGAATAGAGAGTTATGAAAAGCTATGATTCGTTGGTTATATCGTCGAGTGGCGAAGGTGCCGAAAAGCCCGTAAATAAATTTGAGCAACTTTCTGCAAAAGTAAAAAGTTGGAAAGAGGAGATCGCTGAGCATCTAGGACTATCAGGTAAGGAGCTAACTAAGGCGGCCGACGAGGCATTGGTTACTTCTGCGCAAGAGACTATTGCCGCGGCCGACGAGGATGGTGTCCGTACGGAACAAGAAATTGCGAATATTCAGGAAGCAGTAGAAATAGTTGTTGTCCAGGGCGCCATGGAAGAAGCTGGTCTCGAAGAAAGCTCAGGCGGTAATCCAATTCTCGAACTTGATCATGCAAAGACTTCCGACGACCTAGTTGCGGCAATTGGCGATCTTCATGCCGAGGGGGTAACTTTGCCTGACGGTCAAAAAGTAGCCGAATTGGCGGTTGGCGCGATTGAGCGTGCGAAGTGGGATCACATGGTACCGCTCGAGGGTGGCCCGCATGGAACTAATGAGGGTGGCTGGTATCAGGATCCGGAAACTGGTGATAGATATTATGTAAAGTTTTACCGTAATCCAGATCAGGGTAGGGTAGAATTTGTTGCCAATGCGGTTTATGAAAAACTTAGCATCAAGGCTGTACGTTCGGAAATTGTTGAAATTGAGGGGCGTGAGGCGGTAGCGTCTAAGCAGGTCCCAGGAGCTCATAGTAGTAGTCCGGAATCGCAACGCGGTAGCCAAGAAGTGCGCGATGGCTTTGTAGCGGATGCGTATTTGGCTAACTGGGACGTAATCGGTTTGGAATATGATAATATCGTAGAAAGCGACGATGGTTTTTATCGCATTGATAACGGTGGCGCGATGACCTTCCGTGCACGGGGTGGATCAAAAGAGTTTGTTCAGGATGATATCCCGGAGCTACATTCCATGCTTGAGCATGGTACGGCAAAACAGATTTTCGGTGGCATTACCGAGTCCGAAATACGCGTTCAGGCGCAAGCATTGCTTAATAGATTATCGCCAGATGACATTGAAGAAATTGTGACACGCTCTGGACTAGAGGGAGAGCAGCGCGAAAAGGTCCTTAAAGGTCTGTTGGGGCGGCGAGAATTTTTGGCGCAACTTTACACCGAGGGGGGTGATGATTTGCCTGAAGATTCGGGCGATTCAGATTTAGGTGAGTTGAATTTGAGCTACGGCGAAGATGGCGAGCAGTCGACGCGCAAAGGCTTGAGTGAGGTGATTGCCGATATTCGTGGCCGTGAAGTGGAACGTTCCGGCGAAGTTAAAATACAACCCCGCGCTGAATTAATTTGTGACGGCTCGCATATTGAAAATCAACGCGTCGATATCGTGAGTAAACCAGACCGCGATATGGTTGAACTAAGCTTCAAAATGCGCGATCGGTCTGCCGCTAGAGCAATGGTCTCTGGTAAAACCGCTAGCGGCGCTCGGTTGGATGATGGGGAAATTGTATTTGAGGGTGAATCTAGAGGTGGCAAAACGAGTGTATTTGAGGCCTGTAAGGCGATGGTGTTCGAGCGCGATGGCGTGAAGGTGCTAGTTGCGTCACCAGAAACAAATGTTCGGGCGATGCTAGGCGTGGTAAAAATGGAGATTCCGAACGATATGCCGACAGATAAGGCTGAACGGATTGTTGCGCGCATTATGGAAGAAGATTTTGGTGTTCCAGATGGTCTGGGAGAGGTATCCGAGACGGACGAGCGCGCCTATAAACATTCGTTATATCGCTGGCATCATAAAATTAAGGAAAATCTATCGCCGGAAGAAGTTGAGGCCGCCGAAAGGCTTGAGCGAATAGAGGTTTTTCCTGGTTATACGGCTATGGTAGAGCCGGGGAAGCATCGAGAATATGCCGAAAAATATGGCGACGGCTTGCGCGCAATTCATGGTTTGCACATGGGCGACAATGCACGGACGATCTATCAAGTGCTTACTGATGGATTGATGGCCTCTTCGGAACGTTATTCGCGTGGCATGATATACTCAGGACTGTCTGCGCGGTCAGATTTCGAGATGGGCGGCGCAGATAATGTCTTTACGCGAATTTATGATGAAGAGAGAATCCAGGAGAAGGTTGGGAGCGTAATTGTTTTTAAGCCTCAGTTATTTGATCGGACCGACTGGTATACTTATGCTCATGATATGCATGGTAGGACGGATAAGCCTATATTCGACGACAGTCGTAATACGCCAGATTCGATAATGTGGATAATTGCCAATAGCAAGCACCCCAGTTATGATGACAATGAACAAATGTTTAGGACTGGTATTGGGCCACAATATATTGAGACAATTTTCGTTGACCTTGACAAACGAGATTCAATTATCGCGGATCTTAAGGCAATGGGCTTGGAGGAATTTGATGGTCGCCCAATTGAAGAAGTTATTGCAGTGCGCGAAGAGGACATTAAACGCAAGGCTAAGCAGAAGCAGCGTGAAGCCGAAATAGCGCAAGAACTAGCCGAAAAACAAAAGGCCCGACTCGAAAAGAAGCAGTATATCATGGATGGCGGAACGGATTATACGCTTAATGAGTTATTGGATGTCGTAGGTTACGGCGACGATAGCGTCAAACAATTTAAGGCAATATGCGATAGTGCAATTGCTCACGGCGGCAAAGAGAAGATGGCTGCGGAAATAATTTACTTGCTGAAGAATGATGATACAATGCCATTAGGCGAATATGTTACTTATGGGGCTGCAGAAAATCAGAATGACACGGATTTTATGGAATATGTGGCGTCTACGTTAGGCTTAGATTTGTCGGAAATCTATGAGCAAGCGTTGTCTGTTCCACCAGTGCCGGAGAAGCCTGACGAGCCCGAGCCAGACGGTTTTCCACACCAATGATGTGGCCCGATTCTAGCGAGGTTGACGACGGTAATTCTTGATAAAATAACAGAAAGGAGTATTAATGGGTGAAATATTGAGGCCTTTTGAGAAAAACCGACTAGAGGATAATCGGACAGAAGGTATGGAACAGGATGAATCATATGAGCGTTTGCCGGAGCCCGTTTATTATATTGAGTCGCCAGACGACGAATCCGTATTAGTAGGTATTGACGTTTCAATTTATAGGAGCAAAAATATTACGGATGCGATTATTACTTGGTATGACACTACGCACGAGCGGACAATGACGGCTGCCGAGATTCAGACAAATGACAAATGCTTCGTATTCAGACGTAGGGAAGAAGAAGGTGGTGGCACTTACTATTTTGAACCTATGAATCTTAACTTATATAACGAGCATGTTAAAGAAAAACTGATTGACGGTAAGGACTTTAAAGATCACAACGACTTAATTGATGCATTTTTGAGCACAATGGAGTAATAAAAATGGTTGTGTATCGGAGCTTATTGCAGAAGCTAGGCTACTGTACAGCGAAAAACTGGCTCAAAAATATCTAGCCTAAATTATTCAATCAAGGATATTTTGAATAGTCAAAAGAGCCCATATCAGCGTATTGCTGGCACGAGTTGAAGAACGCCTTTTATGGTATTAGGTATTCGAAAGGGGAAGAGGTTGCGGTGGACGGAAAAGTCGGCATAGGTTAAGCGTATATAGACATCTAAAAACTCCCCCACATCGTAGGGGGAGTTTTTGTAGAGCTATATGTTCCTATCCGCGACGCTTAATGAGATAAATGATTGCCCCAGCAGTAGCCGTAACTAGCCCAAGTGCGCCTGCGATGTAGCCGGCAATGCCGTTGTCGGCAGTGATTGGGTTACTAATCTTGTTGTACCAGATTTTAACTACGTTATTATCTCTACTATAGAAACAATCGTATTCTGCATCCTTGTCGACGAGATTGTAGCCAGCGATAGTCTTTGGCTTACAGATTTCGGAGATGTCACCGTCTTTGCCTTCGTCAGTTTCAATTGGGGCAAGATTACAGTTACCGGTAGCCTTGTCGCAGAAGCGGACTTCTACGGTGCCATTTTGACCATAGTGGTAGATGATAGGATCTTTAGGATCTTCTGGATTAGTGTCACAATCTGCTTCAGTGAAATCCGGAGAATCGACTAGATAGTAATGATCAAAGGTCTTTGGTGCAATGCCAACCTTGTCACCACGTACACAGACAGAGACTTCTGGCTCAGCGAGTGGTTCGCATTTCTTGCCGGTTTCAGCACAGACTTTAGGATCTGGTTCTGGGTCAGAACAATCTTCGCCTTCTTTACAATGATGAACTGTGACGGTGCCTTTGACGATGCGGTAGTAGTAGATGACTTCTGTATTACCTTTGATGTCGCCCTCGGCGTTATCTGGGGTTTTAACGAGTTCATACTTTGGATCGAGATTCTTAGCAGGTTCAGTCGTATAGTGCTCGTCGTAGGTGAGGCCATCTTTGGTGACGTCGTCTGCTACGGAGAAAGGCGGCTCTGTGCCTTCAAGGTAGTGATGAACGATGAGAGTATAGCCAGTGGTTGGCTCAAATTGAACATCGATACGATGATCACTAACGACATCATTGAAGGTATATTCGACTACGCCGTTAGCGTTTGGCGTGAAGGAGATTGGCGCACCATCAACAGTGACTTTGGACACTTTGTAGCCAGCATCTGGCGTCATGACAATCTTCTTGTCTTCCTTCCAGAGCACTTCGTTGTCCGTAACGGTAATTTTACCCTTGTCTGCGTAGTCGCCGGAGGTGGAGGTGATGACCTTCTTCGAACCGATCCAACCAAAAGCTGTGCCGCAATCGCTGCCGCTCCAGCGATATTTGAAACCGGATGCGCTTCCCAAGAACGCTACACTACTCGTTCCTATTTCCGAATCGGTCGATGTTTCTATCGTGGCAGAGAAGCGCGTATTGCTTCCGTACATGGTGTTTGAGATATTTAGCACGCTGTTATTTTCTACGAATACCTGCCCGGAAATCCCCTCGATTAGCGTGACGCTTTCGGCATATGGAGTAGGTGAACCAGTTGTGCCGTACCCGCCCGTGTAGCTATCTGGTTGATCGAGGTCTTTCATGATGTAGACCGTATTTTTGCCGGAAACGGGCGTGTTTGTGCCAGGATTCACTATACTAACATTAACATCATAGGACGCGCCTACGTTATGGATAGGGAGATTATAGTTGCTGCCACTTAGTTGGCTAGCAGGGCGCTCCTGTGTGGCATATCGGACTGCGTGTTCCGATAACCCCATAAGTGAAATCGGATGGTGCGCTTCTATGCCATTAGCTATGGTGATATTGTTAATATACATCTTCACGTCGTATGGATTGCCGTCTGCATCGTGTGCGGCATTACTCCATGTGAGGGATATAGTGGCGTCGTCGCCAACATAATGAGAGCCTGTACTTAAGCTACCGCCAAAATCGTAGACGATATTCATCATGTCACAGTAGTTCTCGGTGGCCGTAAAATAAGAGACTTGGCTATTGCGTTCGGAATCATATGTGCCGTTTTCCATTTCGGCGACAGTGTAACATTTTGAGCGCATTTTTTTGATTGGCCCAGTAGTAGATATGATTGCATCATCTATGCTTATTTTGCTGCTAAGGACCTGGATTTGGTTTTCGCCAATACTGCTGAGACCAGTGCGGTTAATAGACATATTGGCTGCCGATGCGTTATCGTTCGAGGCTTGAGAAATAATCCCCGCGGCGATGCCGCTAGCTCCAACAATACCCGCAGCAACGAAGCATGTGCTACGTATTAGGCGTGTTTTAAAGTTTTTATTGCGGTTTTTTGTTTTCATTGAGTTACTCCGTTTTTAGTTGTATGAAGTAACTCCATCACTCTACTGTTTCTTATTATAGTTTAGCTTATGCTTTTCGTCAAGTAGTAAATGAGCTAATTGTGGTTTTAGGCAAGTTTCAAGTCATTAAAAAGCCTCCGGCGCATAATAGAGCACCGAAGGCATTCGTTTTGGAAAGTATCAAATTGGACTACGCCTACCTACAGGGTGATCCGTTCTTTTCGGATGGCGGGCGGCATGGCGACGACTGACGTGGAGTCAATCATATCGCCGCTGTTAGGATTATAGGGGGCCGGGGCCTTAAACAGTGCCGGCCAAAAACGCGTTATTTCGTCGACGTCGCAGAGCATCAGATCGTCGATCACGCCCGTTAAGGTGTATACGATTGCGTCTGTTGCGAGGATGCGATGATTTTCGCCGACACGAATTAATATTGGCTTTGAGCATGTCGCATAAAAGCTGTCGACGAACCCCGGCATATTCTGCCTCCAATTATTTCCTGTCGGCCACACATATTCCATGTATTCACATGTTGATACGTGATCTGTGTCGGAATAGCCGTCGAGCCTAAGCTTTATGATGACATTTAACGGCCCGATGTCATCCTGCGGCTCAATAGCCAGGATTGCCATCCCTGAGTCTTCGAAATGGATGGTTCGGGCGACCATTCCGATTTCGCGCAGTGCTGCTTCCATGTCGATTGACATGCCGATTCCGTCGAGTTCTTCGATGTATGATTCATCGGTGAACTCAAGCCAGTAGAACGGATCGTAATGTGCGGAGTGCTCTTTCTGCCACTCCTTAGCCTTAGTTATCTGGCTCGGTGACCAGGAGCACATATTGGGGATGACGAGGAATAGGGCGATAGTCGCAACTATAGCTCCTGCGAGTGCGCTTATTGTTATTAAGCGCGGTATATTAATATTGGTGGTAGGCATGACAGAGTTTTTCCTCCTTTTCATAACGCAAACTGTAAATGTTCCAAAAACGAATGGCTATATAATAACATGAATAGGCTATTTTTGCAAGTATTAGGATAGTAAATGGATGCAGTATATAAGAATGATTATGCGTAAACGTGATATCATAATTATATAAATAGCGAGGAAAAATGAAAAAAAGACTGTGGATGGGCGTGACGCTTGCGATGCTGATTTGTGCATGTGCGAGTGCATTAGTGTTTGCGGATGAAAGCGCGAAAACGAATTGTATTGGGGATGCATCAGGGAAGACAAACTGCATGGCTAATCCGCAAGAGGCAGAAGAAGATGTAGTCGACGGTTCGATCGTAATAGAACAAGATTTGATTGATTTTGGGCACATTGTGGAAGCGGGGCGTAGATACTCACAAAAGATAACGATTCGCAATGAGACTAAGGAAAAGGCGACGATACGAGTTGAGGCGATTGCCTATGATGCGGATTCGTCTTTGGATGAGCAGCAGAAAGAAGTTGTGAATTGGCTAGCTTTTGGGGGAGGCAAACGAAGGTTTGAGATTGCGGCTGGAGCCGAGTTGCAGGTGAGTTTGCGATTGATGGTGCCGGCAGACGTAAAGGGCGGTTCGTATTATGCTAAGGTAAAGATATCGGACGGCAAGAGCGAGAATGACAAGTTTATAACAGTCAAGGCCGATATCGCGCTTGAAGGTTTTAGCTATGGTGGCAAAATCGTATCTCAGAATATCAATTTCGTTAATATGGGGGAGAAAGCGGCCACTTCTGCGCGACTGAAGAATGAGGGGACTGGTGGTTTTACGGCACATTACGAAGTGCGGTATAAGAATGCGTTTGGGCTGCCGGAGTGGAAGCAGATGGCGCAAGAAGACCGAGAGATGTTGCCTGGATCCGATGAGGCGTTTGAGGCGAAAGACGACAATATTGGCTACGGTATTTTTACGGTTGAGCAAAAAATAATCTACATCAATTCCGAAGGGCGTCAGATTGAGGCAATTTTGAGTCATGCAGTTGTAAATGTGCCATGGTGGGGGATAGCGATTGCAGCGGGGGCGATTGTGTTAATTGTTGTCGTCATTGTTGCGGTAAGAGCGCATAAGAAGAAAGATGCGCAGAATAAGGCGGCTGCGAAAGCAAAAAACAGAAAAAAGAAAGTCGCCTCCAAGGAAGAAGACGCGGAAGACGATTTCTGGGACGAATAGTACAAAAGATTCCTTGCGACAAAAAAGTGGGTATGCGAGAGCTACGTTCAAAGCTCGCCATACTCACTTTTTCTTTTCCAACAAAAATGGTGAGTCCGGTGAGACTTGAACTCACGACATTGCCTAGCGGCAATAAGGCAGGTGCCGTATTAACTCTACTCGACTAAAGTCTCGAACAAGCACCTGAGCTACGTTCAAAGCTCACCATACTCACATTTTCTTTTCCAACAAAAATGGTGAGTCCGGTGAGACTTGAACTCACGACACCCTGCTTAAAAGGCAGGTGCTCTAACCACCTGAGCTACGGACCCAATAGGGTTATTATACGCCAAAATGAGATAAAATCAAGTCGCATGCTGGGTGGCG
>JAEEGL013394418.1_pt1 | contig 13086 bp, 27 predicted proteins | sample 9134231 | NCBI WGS metagenome assembly JAEEGL01 (sample SAMN16246548, study PRJNA631951) | gut metagenome | biome: gut microbiome; feature: rumen; material: fiber-attached | host: Bos | place: Iran: Karaj | collected 2018-10 | reverse complement strand
GACGACGACCCGGAGTTTTCCGTTGCGCTTGCCACGCTGAGAGAGGCCGTCGCGCGTGGCGACATCCGACTCCCGACAGGCGTGGATATCGAATCAATCCTGGCAGAAGCGGAAATCTGACATGCTGACCAAGAACTTCGCAATCCAGCTCATGGCCGAGGCGGTCAGACTGCCGCACGGCAACTATGTCGCCGCCCTGTCGCTGGAGACCGTAATGGCCAAGTGCAACGGCGTGGGCGCGGAGTGGATGGAACACGTGAGGCTTGTCGGCGGGAAGACGCTCCTACAGCTCGCCAACGAGGTCTATGGGTGGGCTATGCCAGCCACCGTCCGTCACGATGTGCGATATGCCGTGGGAGGCACGGAGGAGATGCGCAAGAACGATGACCTGTGCTTCTACGAGGACTGCCTCTTCCTTGCCGATGAACTCTACGCCGGAGAACACTGGTACAACCCCATGCGCTATGTCCGGCACATCCACCGACGAGCACAGGCGAAGAGGATGTATGTTCTACTTCGCACCTACGGGCACCGAGCCTACAACTACGACAACGCCGCAGACGCGGAGGATGCATCCAGCCTGGAGCCGGAACTCGCCTCTGAAGTCGATGCGGAATACATAGAGGAGACCGACCAATGACAATGACCAAGAACGAACTTGCCACCCAGAAAATGCTTACGAGCATGGCAAAGGACATAGCCGCAATTAAGCAGACCGTCGAGGATGACCACAAGGCCATCTTCGGAAACGGACAGCCTGGACTGCTGACCAGGGTGGCGAAGCTGGAGACCAAGGTCGGCATGGTCTCTGCCATAGCCGGGGCAGTCACGGGCATAGTCGGAGGATGCATAGCGGAGATAATCAAGCATTTGTTTTGAACAACCAACCTAAAATCAAGGAGATAAACAACATGAAGAAACCGACTGCAATAGACGACATCTGCGCAATTATCGCCGTTATGCTCATCGGCGTGCTGTTCATTGTCATGTGCGCTGGGTGATTTTTGAGGAGGCTGATGGAGTTGCGCAACTCCATTCACTTGCCGTTGCTTGCTTATTCGGACGGACTCCTCTTTCTTGATTTTGTGAATAGGCATAACTAGTGGAGAATAAGACACGATGGACGAAATCTGGAAGCCCATACCTGGACTTAGGAATTACGAGGTCAGCAACAAGGGGGAGGTAAGAAGCTGGAATGTGGTTGGTTCTACCACTGGAGGCATCCTATCCAAGCCGAGACTTTTGAAAATTGGCAACAACGGGAGGGGATACAAGAATATCAAGTTCAGAGTATGCGGAAGAATCAAGACGTTCTATGTTCACAGGCTGGTTGCGGAAGCGTTCATCCCAAACCCCAAAGGATTGCCGGAAATAAACCACCTTGATGAAAACAAATCTAATAACTGCGTCGATAATCTTGAATGGTGTGAGCACGCATACAATATGAACTATGGGACGGGAAGGATTAGAATGGCCGAGAAGATGAAGGGGAAATATGTCGGCAGGAGACTTTCGGAAGAGACAAAACAAAAAATCAGAACTGCTCTCATTGGGCGTTCTTACTCCGAGGAAACAAGGCGGAAAATAAGCGAATCAAAAAGAGGTCGTTTTACAGGGGAAAGCAACCCGTTTTTTGGGAAACACCACTCTGAAGAGACAAAACATAGGATAAGCGAATTAAACAAAGGGAGGTTTTCCGGAGAAAAGAACCCGATGTTTGGGAAGAACTCAATGGCGGGTAAGTCCGCCGATGAAATAAGGCAAATTAGCGCCAGAAAAAGCAAATCGCTTAAGGCGTTTTACGCAAGAAAAATAACAGACAAGGAGAATCAGTCATGAAAAAGACACTTTCGACAATCGCATTGCTTGCAACGGCACTTATGCTCACGGACTGTGGGCATAATATCGCGCAGTGGGGCGCGGGTTCGTCGTTCCGGCTCGGCTCCGGCGAGTTCTCGCTATCCTACACGGACGGCCTGTTCCTCAACTCCGTCAACCGCGAAAACACCATCATTACTGCCGAAATCGACTCCACCGTTGGCGCGTCATACGACCCCGTGACCGGCACCTTCAAGGGCATCAAGGGAATCACTATGGAGACGGGACCGCAACTGACGGGCTACACCGTGGACGCCGCGAAGCAAAGCCCGGAGGCGGTCTCCGCCTACTACGACGCGCTCAAGGCGTATTATGAGTCCAAGGCTGGCAAGCCAGCCCAGCCGCTCATCTCGGACGAAAAGTCCAAGTCCGCCACCAAGAGCGTGACGGACATCCTGAAGACCGCCCTGGCCGCCGCGCGGGACATCGTGGATGGCAAGGAAGAGGCGGAGGGCAAGGACTCCGTGTTCGTCTGCGACGGCGACTGCGAGTATGCAGACCTCACGGGCAATGCGGACATCGGCTGGCAGCTCTCCATCGCCACCAAGCTCCTGGAATACGACGGCGAACAAGGGCGTTTCCCTGACACGGGCGAGAACTACAAGACCACCTTGGAGCACTTCATTGCCGAAATCCTGTTCTACAAGGGGCGGGGGCACAAAAACACACCGCTCCGCGTGAAATACGTCACCGTCGAGAACAAGACCATCGTGAAGCTGATGTACGCATACGTCAAACGCGACGGAACCTCCACCGATGTGGAATGTCCGTCCTGTGTGGCGATGCTGGATGACGACGCGGACTAAACAACAGGAGACACATAAACATGAAGAAAATCTTTACTTTCGCAATCACCCTCGCGGTTATCTGCGTGCTGCTGACTTCCTGCAAGACGACGACCATCACCCCCTACGACCACGGCTATGCCGTAGGAACCGCCGCCTACATCGGCTACAGTCGCATCGCAGAGAAGCAGGGCGAGGACTTCAGCGCAAAATACGCCGCTACCTGGGAGGTCTTCGACAAGGCCGAGACGCCGCAGGAAATCCTCACGGAAATCGTGAAGATGACCGACCTCATCAAGTCTGACGACCTGACCGACGCCGACCGCGCCGCGCTCAAGGCCCTTGCGAACCTCGCGCTTTCAAAGGTTGACCCCGACGCCCTCACTCCTGAGATGCTGGAGTTCCTCAAGGGCTTCCGCGCCGGAGTGGACACGCTCAAGGCGATGGAATAGCATCATAAATACATACTTGGCCCCGTTCTGCCGGACATAATTCTCATCGAAACGCGGACACACGGCAGGGCGGGGCTTTCCCGTGCCTACATCAGGAGCAGCGCGGCACCGCCTATCATCGTGACGAGGGCTATCCCCCCCGTCGCCCAGAGAACCCCGTATCCCGCCAGCCCCATCGCGAAGAGGTATATGAACGGCGCGGCGACTATCGCGCCGAGGAACATGAGCCATAGTTCCGTACCCGTCTCCGCCATCTTCGCGCCGTATTCGTTCCACCCCTTTATCCCGAATATCGTCTTGACAAGCTCGACGACGAACACGACGGGGAGCAGCACCCCCACCACCGGCGCGACGAGTATCTTGACGAATATATCGAACCCCGTCTGGTTTCTTGCCATTGTATGATTCCTCCCTCTGGTTGAAATCTATTCCCTGCTTCCCCTACTTCGCCTTCCTCTTCGGCGGCGGGGGCAGGAAGTCGTCCAGGTCCGTCTCCGCTCCATTCAGGCTGTCCAGGATGTCCTCAATCCTGTCCACGTCCATCTGCATCATGTCGTACCTCGCGGTGTTCTGGAGGGAGTCGGGGGTGTTGTCGAGCTTCGTCTGCTCCTCGTCCCTGACCTCCTCGATGATTGCGATTGCACTGGAGAGGCTGTCGGAAGCCTCCTTCATCCTCTTGCGCTGCGCGTTGTTCATTGTGTTTCCTCCGTTGTTATCCCTCTATTGCACATGCGTAAATCTCATGGAGATTCCCTTCCTTGTCGCAGTAGTAGTCGGTACGAGAGCGAAAATCAGTCGAGTAGCTCCAGAAAAACGGGTTCCACGCACCGGCGTTTGGCAGGTGCTTTCTGCCAAACAGAACCATCGCCACCCGAAGGCAGTCCCATGTATTTTGCAAGTCCAGCCCCCATATCCCCGTGGAGTCCGCGCTCTTCTCAATCTCGTCCTGCGAGTATCGCTCCTTGACTTCAATGGCAAAATCGCTGTCAAAAGATGCCACCATGTATTTCATCTGTCGTTTCCTCCTTCCTGTTTCTGTTCCAGTTCAATGCCAGCCCCGACAATATAGCCCGTCTTGCCGGATACCGCCGGGGCCGGCGGCGAATCTCTGCCCCGCGCCCTCACTTTTTTAGGCTTGACCTCTCCGCGAGAAGCACGGAGCCCTTCGGACGCGGCGTGCATTCGAGCCTCACCGCGTAGCCGAAGATGTAGTCCTGCTTCCTGCCCCTGAAGAGGAACCCGCCCTGTTCAAGCGGCACGCACCTGTTCCGCAGGGAGAGGTAGGCGACCTGCCTGCCCTCCCCCTTGGAGATTGCGGGAAGCGCCTCAAGGCAGGCGTTCCCCTTGTCCCCGTGGACGTTCCTCGCCCAAGTCCCGTTTCGGGACGCGAATTTCTGCCTCGTTCCCGGCATCTCCGTTTCCTCCCTTGTTGTTGTTTGCTAGTCCACCAGGTATGTCCAGGTGCGGAGCTTCGACGCCCCGTACCGCTTCCAGTACGCCTCAAGGCGCTTGAGGAACTTCGCCTTCTCCTCGTCCAGCATTTCCCTCAGCGCGGTCTTGTCGGTCTCGGTCAGTCGCTCCGGCTTCTGGTCGGGATGGTAGTGCTCCTCCTCCCAGAAGTCGCTGGCAAGCCCGCAGATTTTCCCGCAACGGTAGCACATGACGCTGCATGGGTTCCGCCTGTCGTATCCCTCGGCGTCCTTCTCCAGCATCCCGTACTGCGGGAAGTTCTCCTCGATGTTTGCCCTGAAGAAGTTGCGCTTCTTCCCGGTCGCCTCGCACTCCTTTCTTGCGGCGCCGTACTCCTCCTCGGTGGAAATGCCGTTCTGCCCGTGGCCGAAGCAGAAGTCCGTCTTGATTCGCGGCTTCTCGAAGAGGTAGATGCGCCCGTTCCCGAAGCGCACCGCGTTGGCGTATTGCTCGTCGAAGTACTCGATGTCCTCCGGCTTGGAGCCGTGCACCTTCGTCCAGTCCTCAAGGATTTCGCTTCTCAGTTCCTCGTCCATGATGTTCCTCCCTGTTTGTTTGTTGGTTTGTTGTCTGGTTTGTCAGTCATCGCCACTTGCCAGCATCAGGCGCTTCCCCATGTCCAGGGAAAGCCCCTTGAAGATGCCGAAGTAGCGCTCCGCCCCCTTCGCCATCTCCGGCGTGAACTCCTGGGCGATTTCGGACGCCTTCTTAATCCATCCGAGCTTCTGCGACACGGCGACGTTCAGCGCCTTCATGAACTCGATGTTGAACTTCACGTGGACGTTGCCGTTCTGGTAGCACCGGAACTCGAACAGTGTTTGCGGCTCCCCGTTGATGACAGTCGTAACCTTCCCCTTTGTGCCATATCCATATGGCTCCTGGATGGATGCGGTCGGGAACCCCAGATTGTTCGCCACCGTGCAGATGTCCTGAATCTTCGTCTGGTAGACATCCCACAGCTTTGAATTGCTCCACTCGTATCCGGCCTTGCCAGGGAGCGCGTACTTGGTGGCGATGATGCGGTAGTCTAGGGTGTAATGGGAGTTGGGGCTCTCCCCGGATGTGGAGTAGCGCCAGCGGTCTTCCTCGAAGGCCCGCTTGTTCGAGACGTAGTTCCTCACGTTCTCCTTCGATGAAAGCGCCATGAAGAAGTCGACCATCTGCTTCTCAGCGTAGATGTTCGCGTTCTTAATCACCCAGACGATAAGCGCGTAGATGTTCGACGGGGTGAAGTCCACCGTCTTCAGCAGCGCGAAGCGTCCAAGCAGAGACTCTCGCGAACTAGACGTAAGGCGCGAGGTGATTTCCTCAAGGCAGTCGAAGGCGGCTTCCCAATACAGGTTCTTCAGCCCCTCGAAGTTGCTCTTGAGCGCCTTCTTAACGGCGTCCTTGTGCACGCCGATTGCCTTCAGCACCCCGGTATCCAGACCGCAGATGGTCTTGAAGTGCTCGAAAAGCTGCTTCTGCTTCTCCTCGTATCCCTTGCAGAGGATTTCGACCTTGTTCTTCCCGGCCATCAATGCCGTCTTCAGCTCGTCGGCCTCGCTCTTGCGCTCCTCGTGCTCGAAGTCGTATTTGTTCCCCATGTCCGGCATTCCGAAAACCTCGTCGAAGAAGTTGTCGAACACGGCGTCCTTCGACGTGTATTTCTTGCAGATGTGGAGGATGTCCACCTTTGACCGCGATGCCCGTTCCGCGTCCAGGAAGTCCGCGCTTCCGATCACCTCCACGTCCGCGAAGGTGTCCTTGTATGTGGTAATTCCGTCGAACCGGCATCTCGTATGCGGCTCCAGAAACAGTCTCATTTTTTTCAGCGCCAGCATTATCTTCTCGCTCTCCCTCCACCGGCGGGGGATGACAAGGTAGATGTCATTGCAGACGCCTTCCGTGATGATGCGCGCCGTCCAGTCCTCAAACTCCTTGTACGGCGGGTTGCAGAAGATGGTGTCGACCGGCTTGTCAATCAGGGCAGCCTCGTGGAAGTCAGTCCCCAATACAACCACGTCCGGGTCCAGCCCATCCAGCAGGATGCGGCTCTTCTCCATGACGTAGTATCCGCCCATGCCGACCGCGCTTCGCTCCCCCTCCTTTTCCTCCGCCTCGGCGTTGAGCTCATGCACCCACTTCCTGAAGTTGCAAGTCCCGCATCCGATGTCCAGGACCGTCCCGAATGGGTCGATGCGCGGGCTCCCGTCGCTGTACTTCTGGCGGCGGTTGTCCCAGATTGCCTTCACCATTTCCCGTGTCGTCGGGTAGAACTCGTAGTCCTCGCCCTCCGCCTTCAGTTGCTTCACCAGTTCACTTGTTTCCATTTTTCTTCCTCCCTGTTTGTTGCTTGTTCCTACTCTGCCTCCCTATGGGAGAGCTCCTCCTCTATTTCGTCGAAAAGACAGTTGCCGCCCACCACATCACGGAGTCCGTGCAGGTTCTTCAGAACCCCCTCGAAGTAGTCCCCGCCCTGTGCGCAGTCGCGGATAATTCTCGTCTGCTGCTCTTCGGTATTCCAGCGGGCATAGTCGCCGTTGAGGACGCAGTAGCCCCACCACCCGCAGCCGTATATTGCATAGAGCATCAGTCCAGCCGTGTACAGCCCGCCGGGGCCGGGTATATTGGTTTCGTACACCCTGAACCCATCCCACTCAAGCTCTTCCTTCCGAACGAATCCGAGCCTGTCCAGAATCTCGAACGCCTGTTCCTTTGTCGCGTGTTCCATTCCCGTTTCCTCCTTGATTGGTTAGAATTACATTAGTTCCGATTCCTCAATGACATAGGAGGTCGTTCCATCGTTGAACTCGCCCGTGTTCCTCAACTGCTCGTGGATTTCCTCAAGGTACTCCTTGTCCCATCCGTATTCGTCATCCTCGTCATTCGACATCTCGACGAGTTCAAAAGCCTTCTCAACGCATTTGCTGCGCTCCTTGCTGACGTAAACGCTCGGCTTTGACTCGCCAATGCCATAAATGCTTAGAACGAAAATCTTTTCCATTTCAGTTTCCTCCTCTTGCCTGTTGTTACTTCCAGTCTTCCATCTTCGCAAGCTCCTCGGCAACCGCCCACTTCGCCCATCCGGCCTTCCTGATTCGCAGGAGCATCCGGCGCATTGCCTCGGCGAGAATCGTCTCGCGCGGAGCGGTGTCCATGTCGATTTTCGGGTTCCACTCTTCCGGCTGGTGGATGTGGCCGATGAGCCAGTCGAAGGTCAAGTCCTTGTCGATGCCGTCAATCTGCCACTCCTCCGGGTCAAATGCCCTCATCCACTCGCGGACGTTCTCGATGCCCTCAAGCGACTTCTTCTTTGTTTCCGTCATGTTGTCCGTTCCTCCTCTGCTATGCGGTAAACTCCTTTTCGTTATAGACGAAAGTCGTCCCTTGCCCATCATTGAAGAAGCCTTGTTCGTCAAGCGACTTCTCTGCCTTCTTGAGATAACGCTTGAGGTCTTTCTCATCCCCGTCGGGGCTGCTCCAGGATTCGGTGATGACATCTTTGACATACTGAATGACCGCCTCTTTGGTGCGGAAGAGGTTGCAGTAGGTCTCGTTGTCATCCAAATTGTAGGTAAGAAGCGTGTGAATCTTGTCCATTTTTTCCTCCTCTTGTTCGTCGGTTTCATATTCCTCCTTCGCCTCTGCCGCAAGCGCGTCCAGTGCATGGGAGTAGTCGCTTTCTACCAGAGGCTCCATTTGTTGATAGAACTTCTGCACCACCTCGTCGTCGTCCCATCCAACCTTGTCCATGTCGATGCCCCTGTTCTCCAGTCCGGCGCGAATGGTGGCTGGGGTGTCGTAGTCGATGTATATCCGCGCACCCTCGCCGTATGTGCGGTAGAGTTCGTCTATCCTTTCCTTCGCGTGTTCAAGCGTCCAAATCATTTCGCATCCTCCTCGCTTTCGCCTTCATTGTGTTCCGCGTACAGCCAGTCCCGTACCGAGGAGACTGCGCTATAGTACACCTCCTCCTCGTCCCGTCCGTAGTTCCCCTCGAACAGTTCAAGGAGGCTCTTGTCGTCAATCTCATCCAGCCGCTCTTTAGCCGCCTTTTCCTCCGCGTCGCCTTCGTCATCGTCAAGGCCGCTGTTCTCGCGGATGTCGCCAGCCGAGTAGAGATTGCCGACAAACAGCGTGTCTCCGCCTTCATACTTTCGTTGGTTCTCAAGGCTCCTAATCCACTCGTCCAAAGTCCTTACCAGACTCATCTTTCATTCCTCCTGTGTTTCGATTTCGTGCATCATGTCGCTGAAGGCGCAATAGCGGGCGTCTTCCTCGCCAAGTTCGTATGCACGGCAGAACATCCGCACCAGGGCTTCGTCGGTCGCGTTCGCCAGCCTCGCCCTGTCGCATTCCCTTGACGTAAGCTCCTCGCGGATGTCCTCCGCGCTTGTCCACTCCACATCCACCAATGCATCCCCACCGAGGCGGTCGCGGAGCATCCCAATGTCATTAAGCAGGTTGTTCAGAGTGTAGATCATCCTTCAGTCCTCCTTATTGCTTTGTTTCCTGTTTCCCTCGAAGACCGCACGCTCCATCATCGCGGTCGTCAGCTCCGCCCCGCGGCAGAACCCGACCGGGAAGGCGGACTCCATCACCCTCTGCTGCGCCTCGGAGAGGTTTGAGTTGAGGATGAACAGCGCGGTCTTCAGGTCGTCCCCCCGCAGATGCTTCGAGGCGATTTTCAGTGCGTTCCTCAAGTCCGAGACGGTGGTCTTCAGGTTCTCCTTCACCGCCTTCCACCTGCCCCTTGCGTCCTTGCGAACGGCATCCTGCCCGTCCCTCACGAGCCTGACCTCAATCCTTTGCTTCGCCATTGTTGTCCTCCTGTGTTTCCGTTTTGATTTCCCTGTCGTCCACGACCTCGCTGTAGATGGTCTCGTCCTCGTTTAGGCAGAGATGCCCGTACGCCTGCGGGACCAGGATGATTTTCCGCTCGTCCGCCAGCGGAACCGTTTCGGAAGGCGTGACGATGAAGCCGATGGTGAACACGCCGTCCCCCCAGCGGGGGGAGGTGAAGGCGAAGTCCTCGAAGTCGTCCCAAGGCCATTCCTCGCATTGGGAGAAATGCTTTTCGCAGAACTCCGCGATTTCCGACGGAGTAACCCCGTCGTCGATTCCCCACCGTTGCAGGAACTCGTTTACCGCCTCGGTGTCAATCAGGTTTTTGTCGAATTTCATCTTTGCTTTCCTCCTATGGGTTGATGATTTTTGATGCGTATTCCATGAACTCCTCCGCCGTCTTGCCGTTGAAGGTCGCCCCCTCGGCGTTTTTGCCGGACAGGTGCCCGACGACGAAGGCGAGGGCGGACATCTGCGTCGGGAGGTGGATTGTCGTGCCCCCCACGCACAGGCCCCACTTCCCGTCCGGAGACTCGTGAAGGTCGACAAGCCCCCTCACCAAGCCCCTCTCGTTCACGAAGAACAGGACATCCCCGTTCCCTTCTTTGATTCCGTATTTAGTCATTCTAGTCCTCCTGTGGGTTGCGCCCCTCCCTTTCGGAAGGGGCTGGTTTCTGTTTGTTTCCTTGTCTATGCGACCTTGTTGCTTCCGTCCGCGAACGCCGCGCAGGCCATCCGCCCGCCCCCTGACTCGATGAGGCTCAGAACCGCCTCTAGCTCGGTGATTGCGCAGTTCTCCTTGTCCATCAGTTCCGCCTGCCACATAAGGGCATGTGCCGCGCTAAGGATTCGTTCCGCACGCCTATTCATGTTCGCCTGCTTTGCAACCTCGTCGTTCAGCTCCGAGGAAATGCGAAGCCCATTCTCCATGACGTGCGCCTGCGTCCGCTTCCAGCTTTCGATGCGCTTCTCAATCGCATCCCTGAGTTCATCAATCTCAATGTTCTTCATCTTTTTCTCCTATGGTTTTGGGTTTACTGTCTCTTCTGAACCTCAAATGTATTGGATGCGGTCGCCCCGTAGTGGAACTCGGTGGACATGACCGGCGCGTCGCCCCCGCCGTCCCCCTTCCGGGACTCGGCAAGGATTTTCCCGTAGAGGGCTTCCGCCTCCTCGTGCTTCTGTCCTCCAGCCAGCCACGCCTTGATTTCCTCGGAATGCCTCTTGATGGCTTCGGGAAGCCCCTTGAAGTCCATGTATTCGTTCTGAGGAAGCTCGCTGTAGCACTCCTCCTCTACCAGCGACATCGGACTGTATCTGTCGAAAGACATGGTGTCGTAGTCGTCCTCCCACTTCTCGTCAAGCACGAAGTAGAGGAGCTGGCCGGCCAGGTTGCCCGCCAGGTCCCCCCATTCCTCCAGCGGGGAGTCGAGGTATTCCCGCGCGTCGTCGGGCATGAAGGAGATGAACCCGTCGCGGCTAGACCACCTTTCGGATACATACTTCTGGAACTCGTCGCGGTGCTTCCTGCACTCGTCCAGCACCTTGTTCCAGTCCTCGTCGGAAGGCGACCACTCCGCCTCCAGCTCGTCGCTTCTGAAGTTGTATTCACGAGGCGACCAGAAGCCCTTGACGGACAGGCTTGAGCCGTCAAGCCCCCTCTCCTCCATGAGTTCCCGCACCTTCGTCTGGTAGAAGTCCATGATGGCCTTGTGCCAGCCCTCGTAGTCGTATTCCACGACCTCGCCCCAGAGCGGGTTCAGCTCCCCGATGTCGTAGGGAAGCCCCGCCTCCTCCTGATAGTATTCCGCCTCCCGCGTCGTCTGCTCCCCGTCGTAGTCCAGCGTGAGCAGGGTGTCATAGCATCCTGGGAAACCGTCCAGCCAGAACTCGTATGTCCGTTTTTCTTCCATGATTTCAACTCCTATGGGTTGCATTGTTGTTTGTTTCGACTGAAAAGGGGACGCTTCAACGGCGTCCCCCTTCAGGTGCTTGTTTTGGATTCTGGAACTGGCTAGTCCAGCGGGATGCCGTACTTCTTCGCCAGTTGACGGATGACCTCCCCGCCGTAGCTGCCGCAGGTCAGGCGGCAGAACTCGCGGACGGTGAGGCTGTCGCTCTCCGGCGACAGTCCGTGGTCTGCGCACCATGCGTTCCTTCCCGCCCTGCACGAGCCAGTCAGGATGTGGTGCCAGTCGTAGAGTTCCGCGCCGGGGATTTTCGCATCGGCATCGGGGTAGGCTGCGGCGAACGACGCGATGCGCTCCTCCACTGGCCTGCGCTCCATGTCCTTCGCCGCCGCGTCGCGCCTGGCCTCCTCCAGTGTGTCGCCGTGGGCGAAGCTGTTGCCGACACGGGCGATGTAGCAAGGAGACACGCTGAGGTCACTGTGCAAGATTTCTCCCTTCGCGTAGCCGCCATGCACGAAGTATATTAGCGTCATGGTGTCGTCTACCATCCACACCGTGTCGCCGCAGAACTCGGCTATGTCAGAACCGTAACCGGAACCGTAACCGGAACCGTCACCGTAACCGGAACCGTAACCGGAACCGTCACCGGAACCGTCACCGGAACCGTAACCGGAACCGTCACCGGAACCGGAACCGTAACCGGAACCGTAACCGTAACCGGAACCGTAACCGGAACCGTCACCGGAACCGTAACCGTCACCGGAACCGTCACCGGAACCGTAACCGGAACCGGAACCGGAACCGTAACCGTAACCGGAACCGTAACCTACCGCCAGGAAACGGCGGATTTCCTTTGCGCTCACCTTAGCCACGTCTCCACTCCTTGACCGCATCCAATGACTTCACGGCCTTGTCGGTGCAGGGGATAATCTGGATGGCCTGTAGCACGGTCATGGATTCTACCGTGACGGTGAGGTTGCAGTTGTCGGGGCGTGTCGTGCCGTTGACCGCCAGCTCCTCGACGGCGCACGCACCGTCCCAGTACCAGACCTTGCGGACGTTCCGCATCTGAACGGTGGAGCCGTCGATTTTCTCAATTTCGCCGAAGAACACCCCTGCGCGGTCGCATCTGACGATGTATTTCTGGCTCTTCTTCTTGCTGGATTCCTTCTTGACCATCTTGCTTTTCTCCTTGTGGTTTTTGTTTGGGTTGGGTTATAGGGGGCAGTCCCCCCCTTCTGGCTTGGTTCCGGGGAAAAGATAGCGCCTCTTGCCGACGCTTCAGTCCCCCGCTTTCATTTCTCCACGCAAAATATTTGCGTGCTACCGTTTCGTCAGCACCCATTCGTAGGTGCTGATGTCGAAGTAGTGGTACGCCGCCTTGCCCCGCGTGTTCTTGTCGAGGAACTGCTGAGAGCAGATGCACAGGCAGAGGTGAGGCGACACGCCACCCTGTCCGTCGGGCATCTCGATGAGGCATCTGCCTCCTAATAGCCGCATGTTCTCCAGGCTCTCCCCCGTCAATGCGAGGCGGGACGGCGAGAAGAACCCGTCCTTGTGGCGGGTGTTGTACTGGGTGATGAACTCAATTGGTTGCATGGTCGTTTTCCTCCTTCTGGTTCTTGGTTTCGTTTCGCTTGTCATTGGACTTGACCACCCCGAAGTAGAGGTGCGTCCGCCCCCATTCCGTGTCGAGAAGCCGGCGAATCTCCCTCGCCTCCTCAAATGTCTTCTGGCTCATGGGCTTGTTGTTCCTTCTGGTTT
>JAEEGL010972562.1_pt1 | contig 13086 bp, 7 predicted proteins | sample 9134231 | NCBI WGS metagenome assembly JAEEGL01 (sample SAMN16246548, study PRJNA631951) | gut metagenome | biome: gut microbiome; feature: rumen; material: fiber-attached | host: Bos | place: Iran: Karaj | collected 2018-10 | reverse complement strand
TGGCCTATGCGGGCCATATCCATGGCGGTGCAGTGCAGCCCGTAGCCCATGTCGGTGATATAAGTGTCCTTGTTGCCTAAGGGCAGGAAAAAGTTCTCGTGGAAAAGCCTGTATATGCTTTTGCCGCTGACAGCCTCCATGATCCTGCCGGAAAGGTCGAAGCCCATACCGTTGTAATTGGACACCAGGCCCGGCTTGAGGAACCGGGCGCCTATCATCTCGTCGGTCTCCAGGAAGGGGTTGGCCAGCCCGTTGTAATTGCCGTGGCCGGAAAGGCCGGTGGTATGGTTGTTGAGCATCCTTATGGTGATCACCTTGCCGGAATCGGGAAAATCGGGCAGATACCCGGAAGCCTTGTCGTCCAGGTTTATGAGCCCCTGATCCAGAAACTGGGCCAGCAGCAGTCCGGAATGGAGCTTGGTCAGGGAGGCTATCTCCAGCTTGCTGTTTTTGTTGACCCTGAAGCCCAGCAGCTCCTTGTCCCGCTTGCCGGGATACACTTCGTCCAGCACCACCACTCCGTGGCGGGCCATGACCACCTGAAAACCGTATTCCACGGCCTTCTGCCACACCGTAAGGGAAGCCTTCAGCTTTTTGAGGTCCGATCCGGCCACGCCGGCTTCCTTCAGGGAGCCCTTGTGGAGGACGGGAGCCTTTTTCTCCAGATAAGCGGGCTCTTTGATGCCCTTGGGGGTCAGGTTCAAAACCTTGAGCTTGAGCTTCAGATAATAATCTGCGTTTATGGCGTCGAAGCTGTCAAGCTGCCGGGGCTTTTTGGGATCCGGCTTATAGCCGTCCGCCAGGACTCCCAGCATCTCCGCTCCCCGGGGAGAATAAAACCAGTTCCATACGCTCTCGGCATAGGCGTCTCTTATTTCGGAAGAGCTGTCGTACCACGCCTTGGGATCTATCTCGGCGAAATTGGGATACGACGGGTCGAAACTGCCGTTCCTCCAGGGCACGTTCAGCTTTTCCCACCAGTTCCTGTCGGCGTTGTCGTAAACGAAGATGGGCAAAAACAGCCGTTTTTTCATACCGCCGGGTATGTCCGCCTCCACGTATGCGGTGTAGCGGCCGTAGCCCTCCGGCTTGGCCACCTCGTTGAGGTCTTTGTCGAACCAGCGGACGTTCTGCGCCTTCTGGGAACCCCAGACCCTCTCGGGCAGGCCCTCGTCAAAGGGGAAGGTCCGGAACAGATGCTCCCGGTTGTAGAAGGGTATTACGGATACTCTCGTTGCCGCGCTGCTCCAGAAAACGTCGGGGAAAACGGCCTTCTCAAAATTGCCGCCGGGAACTCCGTAAAGCCAGTCGGTGAGGGCCGTCAGCCTCTGGAGGTTCCTTATATCTCCGTCTCTGAGTTCCGCAGGAGCCTGGGCAAAGAGGGCGCCGCACACCAGCATGAGCGCTGCAGCAATATACAGTTTTTTCAGGATATTCATATCGATACACCTTTTCCTTTTACCACACCTTTACCTTGCCGCCCGCTTTGATGCTGTCGATGGCCGAGAAGGTCATGGCGATGCTCTTGTAGTTGTCTTTTCCGCAGCCGTGATACACTCTCCCCGCCTTCAGGTCGGACATCATTTCCTCTACGCCGCACTCGTGGAACAGCATTCCGTTCCAGTCGTCGCCGGGCTGAAGGTATTCTTCTTTGATGCTCCCGTCCGGCTGCCTGAGCTGGGCCAGGGGCAGAGTGTCCTCTTTGCCGTCCCATACGGCGGCGCCCTTTTCGCCGATCACGCGGAACTGGGAATGCCAGGGAGTATTCAGATAATCCGTATCCATGACGGCGTTGAACACCAGGGTGGAACCGTCGGACATCTCAAAAATACAGGCCCCGGAGCCGTCTCCGTTGTATTTGGAGCCGGGAGGGTTGTAGCTGTGGGCGTAAACCGTTTCGGCGTCCGCCCCCAGGATAAACCGGCAGCTGTCAAAGCTGTGGACAGCCTGGTCCTGGAGCATGGGATACGGCAGGGTGTTGCGTATGCTGGAAAGGTCGCTGTTCACGTAAATCTCGCAGCAGGTCATCCATATTTTCCCCAGCCTGCCTTCGGTTATGGCCTTCCTGAGGGCGCGGGTGCCCTTCATGCTGCGGCGGTTCTGGTGCACGTTGTACACAAGGCCGGTCTCCTCGGCGGTCTTCACCATATCCTGGGCCTCGGCTCTGTCCAGGCACATGGGCTTCTCGCCGAATACGTGGGCTCCCGCCTTCAGGCTTTTCACCGTGATATCGTGGTGGCAGAAGGGGAAAGTGAGGTCCACCACTATATCCGGCTTCACTTCGGCAAGAGCCGTGTCAAAGTCGTCGAACACGGGGCATTTGAGCCCGTACTGGGCGGCCCTTTCCTCCGCCATGCCCCTGTTGATGTCCACCACGCCGGCTATATGGCAGTCGGTCCTTTTCGCAAAGGCGGTGAACCACACAAAGGAGATGGCTCCGCAGCCTACCATCAATACAGAATAGTTTTTGTCCATTTGTTATTCCTTTTTCAAAAGCTTTTTGAGTATTTCAAAGGACAGGCGCGCCGCCTGTCTCAGATCGCCGCCGCAATAATTGGCCAGATAGCCCGCAGATTCGAATTCCACGGAGCAGACTCCTTCGTAGCCTATATCGTCCAGAGCCTTCCGGAAGGCCTTCCAGTCCACAAAGCCCTCCCCCGGCAGGGGGAATATGAACCTGCCGGGCTCCATGACGCCCACGGCGTCCTTCAGGTGTATGTGCTTTATGGCGCTGCCCCAGCCCTTTACGAGAAAATCCATGTCCGTGTTGTTGCTGATCACGTCGTGGGAGGGGTCAAAGTTCACGCCCAGATAATCGCTCCGGTAACGGTCCACCAGGTATTTGGCTGTGAAGAAATCGTGGCACAGGTGGCACCAGACTCCCTCCAGGGCCAGGCGCACCCCGTTTTCTTCGGCCACGGGCACGACGGCGTCAAAGGCCTCGAACACCCTGTCCCAGGCCTCCTTCTGCGACATATCCTTTCCCACGATGACGGGGTCCGGTATCCAGGGAGCGGGCCCCGTGAAAACGTTGATCGTGTCCACTCCCGCGGCGGCGCATTCCTTTATACACTCTGCCGTGAGCCTCACGTTTTCCTTCCCCTCGGCGGGGTCCCGGGTGACGTAGTCTCTTTGGAAAACTATCTCCGACAGGATCAGCCCGGCGGCCTCTGCGGCGCTTTTCTTTTCCGCCACCCTGCCGGGCTGCCACAAAAGCTCAACGGCGTCATAGCCTATCTGCTTCAAATCGGCAAACATCTCCCCGCAGGGTTCTTCGCCGTAAGGGCCGGGCATATCGCCCCAGGGACCGTTTACCAACAGTCCGATCTTCAGTTTGTCTATCATTTTCGCCTCTTATGTATTATTATTTTTCCGGTCTGTATTCGATGAGAAGGCTCCCGGGCGCTTCCTCTATCACAAGCCTGAGCCTTTTCAGCTCTTTGCCCGAAACCGCCCTGCTTTCCCGAAGGTCGAAGGTATCGTATATGTCGAGCCTGTAGGCCTTGTTTTCGTCAACTGCCGCCAGCGACGCTTCGGTCCCGAAAACGGGAGCCTCGTGGCGCCGGAAGGCGACGAGAAAGCCGTCGTCCGCCTCCGGCCTGTGATACTGCCATATACACCATTCGTCGGCGGAAGGGCCGGGATTTCTGAGCGGGTAAAAATCTCCCTCCAGATATTTTCTCAGCCGGCGGCACTCGGCAAAGCCTTTTTCGGCCAGGAGCTTTTCTTTCCGTGTAAGATCCGGTCCGCACACCATGGCCAGCCCGCCGTTGAAGCAGCTTCGTATGTCATAGGGCTCGATCCACCGGCAGCTGCCCGTGGACCAGGGGATATAGGGATTCAGGTTGCAGGTGAGATACTGCGCCAGTATATTGTTTCTGTTTCTGTCACGCTGTCCCACGTGAGAATCCGACCGCCACAGGCAAATGCTGCGGCTCATGAGCTCCGGGTCGAGCCTGGTGCCTCCGCCGGCGCAGTTGTCTATACAGAGCCCGGGGTTCCGCTCCAGAAGAGAATCCCAGAAATCATACAGAGCGCAGACGAACCGGTCTTCGGCGATCCCCTGCCTGTCGGGGGCGTTTTCCCCGGTATAGGCCAGCAGGTTCTCTTCCACGGTAAAGGAGTCGGTGCGGAAATAATCCACCTTCCATTCCCTGAAGCAGGCGGAAAGCACATCCGCCATCCACCTGCGGGCCTCCGGATCGACCAGGGCAAAAAAGCCGCTTTTTCCCCCGTTGACGGACATGACCCACTCGGGATGCTCCCCGGCCACAAAGCTTCCCGGCGAGACGGTCTCGGGGGCGAACCACACCATAACGTCTTTTTTAAGGGCCTTTGCCGCCAGAGTCAGGGGCTTTATACCGTGAGGATACCTGACGGGATCCGGGATATCCGAAATGGGAAAATGATAGTTCCCTATCCCCTTGGGAAAGCCGTCTCTGGTGTACCATGCATCGAACCACACGGCCTCAAAGCTCATATCGGCAAAGGCTCTCAGAAATTCCCTGTCTTCCTTTTCCACGGCGTTCACGCTGGTTTTCCATGCGGATTCGTAGCATATGGGCACAAAACGGGGCCGCCCGTCCTTTTTGGGTATGATATGCCGTATCATCATCCGGCGGAACGCATTCAGCCCGGTCTGCATGTCCGGACCTTCAAAACTGCAGGCCAGCACCCGGGCGCTGCGGAGAGTTTCTCCGGGTTTTAGATACGCGTTCACCTTGTCTCTGCCCGCTTTGATATACACGCCGTTCTGGTCCCTGCCGATATCCGCATACCAGTTGCCGGTCCAGCCTATGGCGAAGCTGACGCCTCCGTCGGGCCATTTCACCGAATAATAAGGCGAAGCGCTCCCCGAGGTGGAAGCCAGCCCTCCGTGGCGGACCTCCAGCGGGCTTGCGGTCTGCAGATACGAGCATTCCGGCGAAAACTCATACCAGTTGAAGCCCTGATACCCTGTGGAGCCCCTCATGGTGAGCGCCGCCACGTTTTTCTCCCCGGCGGCGGGGTTTACCGGCTTTACGGGCAGGCAGGTAACGGGGGCGTCGGCCATATCCGCTATCTTTATATCCAGGGCCGCCATGTCGGAGATGACCCCGCTGTTTTTATCCCCGCGGTTCTCAAAGAACAGGGTCCAGTCTTCTCCCTCTTCGTAACGGGCCAGCTCGCAGGATATCCGCAGCCCGTCGGGATGGCTCCAGGTATAAACGGTCTTGCCGTCCCGGTCTTCGACCTCCAGGGGGAGATCCTCCAGAAACTCTCTTGACGAAACTCCGTTGTAGCAAAAGCTGAAGGGATAACGATATTCCTGTTTTGCCCGGGACAGCACGCTGTCCAGCCAGACGGTCTTTCCGCTGCGGGTGACGACCCGGGCTTCCCCCCAGTCGAACCAGTCCGAGTTGAAAAGGCCGTCGGGCCGCCAGGCCTTCAGGGTGATATCGGTGGCTCCGGCAAGGGGGATATCCAGATCGAGGCTTGTCCCGTCCGCCTCCAGGATGCCGCTCTCGAACAGCGCCTTTCCCCCTGCTTCCACCGAGCATTTGTCGGCAACCGGCCTGCCGAAGGCCGCCCGGTCCACTCCCGCGGCGGCAACGAAACGGGCCAAAGGCTCGCGGAACACGAACCTCAGCTCGCTGTCGCAATGGACCCCGATGCCCCTGGGAAAGGTTTTATCTCCCAGGACGATGGGGGAATGGGAGGCGTTATAAACGCATCTGTTTATCCGAGTGGTGCGCCCTTTGCCGAATTCCTTTACTATGATGCACTCCGCCTCTTTTCCGTCTCCGCCGCCCCAAAGGGAACCGGCCCAGGCGCGGCAGCAGAAAAGCAGGACGAGAGCAAGCAATAAAAACAAACGCATTATTATCTTCTCCGAAAGCCGGAAAAACTCCGGACACATATATTATAACACACCTCCGGGGGCGGAAAACCAAAAATCTTTGCCGTTTTTCGGCGGCAGCTCCCGCTTCTGTTCCCGCGGTAAAAATGAAAGACGTTTTTTTTGCGAAAACAAACAGAAATTATGCTATAATAGTAATGTAAGCAAAGGGATGCCGTCTTCCTCCGGCAGCCCCGTAACAGGAGAATATTTATATGGAAGGAACTTTCTGGGCGATCCTGCCTGCCCTGATAGCGATTTTTCTGGCGTTGCTGACAAAAGAGGTGTATTCGTCTCTCTTCTGCGGCATACTGGTGGGCGCTTTTCTGGCAAACGGCTTCAACCCCGTGGACTCATTCAACACCATAGTCACCAAGGGCCTGTCCGAGCCTGTGGCCGACCTGGCCGGCATCTCCATCTTTCTGGTGATCCTGGGCAGTATGGTGGTGCTCCTCAACAAGTCCGGCGGCAGCCAGGCCTTCGGCATATCGGTCAAAAAGAAGATCAAGTCCCGGGTGGGAGCAGGGATGTCCACCTTTTTCCTGGGCGTGCTGATATTTATCGACGACTATTTCAACTGCCTCACCGTGGGCTCCGTTATGAGATCCGTGACCGACCGGTATAAGATATCCCGGGCCAAGCTGTCCTATCTCATAGACGCCACCGCCGCGCCTATCTGTATGATAGCCCCCATTTCTTCCTGGGCCGCCGCCGTATCCGGCGTGGCGGACAGTATGGACAGCGGCATATCCGGGATCCAGCTGTTCATCCAGGCAATACCCTACAACTTTTATTCGCTGCTGACCCTGGTCTTCATCCTGATAATCACCGCCATGGACTTTGATTACGGCAAGATGAAGGAAGCCCAGGAGAAGGCTCTGGCCGGCGATCTGGGAGGCGAAGACGAACCCGAACCGGAGCAAACAGAAACAAAGGGCATAGTCGCCGACCTGGTGCTGCCCGTCATTTTGCTGATAATAATCTGCTTCATAGCCATGCTGTACTGCGGCGGTTACTTCGGCAAGACCCCCTGGACAGGCGCGGAAAACCAAGGCAACGTCATAGCGGCCTTCGGCAACACCGACGCCTTTGTGGCCCTCCCCATGGGCAGCCTGGCCACCTTTATACTGTCGGTCATCTATTTCCTGGCCCGCAGAACCATCCCCTTCCGGGAAATAATGGACTGCATCCCCAAGGGTTTTTCCGCCATGGTGCCTTCCATCATGATACTTACCCTGGCCACCGGCCTGAAAAACATAACCGGCATGCTGGGCGCCGCTGAATTTGTCCAGCATCTGATGATGGGCGCCTCCACCGGTCTGTTCAATATGCTGCCCGCGGTCATATTTGTGGTATCGGTGGCGCTGGCCTTCGCTACGGGCACCTCCTGGGGCACCTTCGGCCTTATGATCCCCGTGGTCATGGCAGCCTTCAAGGTGGGCGACCCTCTGCTCATCATCGGCATCTCCGCCTGTCTGGCAGGCGCCGTGTGCGGCGACCACTGCTCGCCCATATCCGACACCACGGTGATGTCCTCCGCAGGAGCCCAGATCAAACACATCGATCACGTCACCACCCAGTTCCCCTACGCTCTCTCGGTAGCGGCCATAAGCTTCATATCCTTTGTGATAGCGGGCTTTGTGAAGAACTGGGCCATCGGCCTGGCGGCCGGCATCATACTGGTCCAGATATTCCTGGGCATCATGCGCAAGAGAGTGGGCGGCAAGACGCCTCACCCCGAGAACGTATAACGCGCAAAAAAAACCGCCGGCTTCTGCCGGCGTTTTTTTTGCGTCGGGACAGACGGCAGGAAAAGGCTTTTTGCAGGCCGCGGGTCAGACCGGCTTTTCCAGCCTGCTCCGGAAGCCGGGCAGCCTGTGGAAGGTGGCAAAGTCGGCATCGTGGAAATTGTGGGCGCCGTTCATGGCAGTCCTGCTCTGGAACAGTATGTCGCCGCCCTCTATAAAGAAATCCGTGTACTGGAAGGCCACCTTTCCGGGATCCATATACGAACGGTCGATGATATGGGACCCCAGGCGCCAGTCTTTCAGATCCTCCGACCACACCAGGGAAAGCAGGTTCCTTGTGGTACGGGGGATCTTTGCGTCGTAGTTTACCAGGGAAATATATTTCCCCGAAACGCTGTCGAATATCACGTTGAACTTGGAATCCACCGAGGGGAAAGCAGCCACCCGGTCAAACACGGGCGCCTTTTCCGGGTCTTGCGGGTCGAAGGAGAGCACCAGGGCTTCGCCCCGCTTGTATCTCATAAAATCGTAAAGCCTGCCGTCGGGGCCGGCAACTATATTGCCCTCTATGCCTCCGGGGCGGACGATGCCGGGCTCCTTCAGGGGGTTCCACAGACCGCTCACGGTCCAGGCAGCCGGATCCAGAAGGTCGGCGTCCTCGCGGACGCTCAGGACTCCCGTATAAAAAACGTTTTTGTTCCACGCGCCGTATTGGAAATCGGTATAAAAAACGCCGTTGTGCAAAAGCAGCGGCATAGGCGCCCGGTGCACCCCGATCTCCCGGGAATTGGAGGACCCCCGCAATATCACCGAGGGGGCGCTCCAGGTCCTGCCCTCATCCTCCGAGCGGCCGATGAGAAGATCGCCGTATTCGTCGGAGACCGCCAGCATATACAGGGCGCCTTTTGCCATGAACAGCTTTCCCCAGAAGCAGGGGAACAGGTCGGCGACGTAACGCCAGTGGGCGCCGCCGTCCCGGGACTCGTACAAAAGGGTGAGGTTCTGAGGCGCCTCCGGCGCGAACACGTCCATAGAAGACAAAAGGGTCCCGGAAGGAAGGCGCAGCAGGGAGGGCGAGCACAGATATCTGCCGGAAAAGGAAAACTCTTCGTCCTCCGGATGCAGGTAGTTTATCACCTCTCCCGGAACTTCTCCCGTGCGCACAAGCCGGCGGGAGGAACAGCGCCCCCGGAGATCCCGGGCAAACAGCTCGTAATCCGTATCGTCCTCAAGCCCCTCGATGCGGACTGTATCCCGGGCGGAAACGGCTGTCGGGGCGTCCGAGCCTCTTTTGCCGTAATATACAGTATGCGCGCTTCCGGGAAGGGAATTGTTTATAATATCTGCCTCAAAGCCCCCGGCAAAGGGAGCCAGCCGCGTTATAAAGGGCCCCTCCGCCCTCTCGGGCCTGTGGAGAGGGGTGTAGGGAGCGAAGCTCCAGCTGTCTGTCCCTTTCATTTGATGAGCCTGCCCATCTCCGCCACCTTATCCACGGTGCTCTGCCGCAGGGCGCCGGTGCCGGTGTTGGGGATATTGACTGTGAGGGCGCCCCCGGCCCGCTTCATGTTCCGGGCCAGCAGGGCCAGCTCTTCGGCGGGATAGCTGTTCCACTCCACCGGCATTTCCGACCAGGGCTGGTCCAGGCACATGAGGGAGTGCAGCTGCTGGCCGCAGATATACTGCGTTGCGGGAACGAAGTATCGGGGCCTCTGTCCCCTCACCCGCACATAGCCGTCCTCGCTGAGGTAAAACTTTTTGCCCTCGCCGTAGTCCTCTTTGGCGCCTATGGTGGCGTCGGTGCGTATCATGCCCTTTTCTATATCGTGGGTCTCCCCGGCAAAATAATCGCAGCCTTCGTAAAGAGGCTTCAGGATGCCTATGCAGAAGGAACCGTCGGAAAGGGCCACGGCGGCGTCCGGGTTGCCCCTCCGCATGGCGCGGCACCAGCGCTCCCAGTCCCATTTTTCCCTGTGGAGCTCGTGATAGCACCCGTCGATCCACCAGCCGTCGCAAAGACGGCCGTATTTACGGGAATACCCCTCGAACAGGGCGACCATGCAGTCCTCGAATTCCCCGTTTTCCGTGTTGTCTTCGCCGGACTTCCAGCAGAAGGCTTCTTCCAGCCCTTCGGCGTATTGGTCCGTATTGTTGAACTGCCCCGGCAGATAGATGATGAACCTCTTGCCCCGCTTTTTCACCTCCCGGGCGATCTCCATGCCCAGGTCCCTGCGGGGAGTGTGCCCCGGATACACCCGGTCCAGGAAGGAGTTGGCGCTGTTGAAATAGCCGTTGGACTGGGCCAGGGTGAAAATGAGCCACTCGGCCCCCGTCTCGTCAAACTGCTTCATCAGGGTCTTCACGTCAAAGGCGTCCACCTGCTCATTGAACCATGCGGTCCGCTCCTCCTGAGTCCCCTCCGGGAGAGCCAGGTCGGGATACACGAACCAGTGGGTCATGATGCCGTAATGACCCGCCATCCATTCCGCTCTGTTCACTGTGTCTCCTTTTGCCGCCGCGCCGGCAGCCGGAATAAGGACCGCCAGGGCGAGCAGCAGTAATGTTAGTATAGTGTGTTTCATAATGCAGTATCCGATCGTGACGCTCCGGCAGGCGCTGCGGGCCTGCCGGGGCGGTGGTTTTTTGTTTTGAGGGCGGGCGTCCCGGGGCGGGCGTCCCGTTCAACAACAGACGTCATCTCGGCGGTTGAGCGTATGCGAAACCGGTAAGAGATCCCCTGTAGTGAAACCGCGAGCCCGGGCCATGGACCAAGACCAACGGGACAGGGAAGCGGTCTCATGAAAGCACTCTGCAGCCCCGCGATACGGCCCCTTCCACCTGCCCGCTCTGTCTTCGACAGAGTAAGGAACGGGCAGGCGGACCCTCCGTAGATCCCTGACCCAAAACGGCTGAGATGCTGACGCATCTTGACATATGCCGTTTTGGGCGGGATGACACGGAGTGTGGCGCCGGGAGGCCGTCTGCGCCGGCGGCGGAAAAAGCGCCATGGGCCGAAAAAAAATGTCGCGGGCGGGGGAACATTTTTGGTTGCTTTTTCGTCTGCAATATCGGGGACAGGTGTTCCCGGGCAAAGAGTCTCAACAGCTTTTTGCCATGAGTATAAAGGAAGGTGTGGATGTGCCCGCGTATTTTTTTTACGCTTGTTTATTCACAAAGCCCCAGCAGCTGCCGCAGCCGCTGCCCCGACCCGCTGTTTCCCGCAGCGCAGCCCCACGGGCTGCAAGTTCCGACAGTTTAAGACAGTAAGCTATATCATCATATCGGAGGCAAGTGTTTCGCCCGTGGCGGAGCGCGGGTCTGCCGACAATTAAGGAGGACCATTTATATGGCCATTACCCGTGACCAGCTCTACAAGGTCATCAAAGAGAAATGGGAGCAGCTGCATCCCCACATACAGCATGCTGTTTTCTGGGGAGATGTGGACGCCCCCCGCTACAGCACCGCCAACAGAGACTATTATTTCATAGTGCTCGAGGACAATCTGGCCGACAGGATGTCGCCGGAGGTCCGGAGCTCCTATGAAGAAGGCGACGGCAAGGAGCTGTTTGAATACACGGACGACAGAGGCAGGCTGCAGCCGCCGAAGATATATTCTCTCGCCAGCTCGTCGGCCCTGACCTTCAACATGTTTCTCAATGAAACAGTGGGACTCACCGGCGACCTCAGGGAGCATGCCGTCCACTCATACCCTGCAGCCGCGGACGGCCCGAAGGGCTCGGAAGGCAGTTATACCGTAGAATATGAGAAAAAGCTCAGGGTCTTCAATACGGGGGACACGGCGGCCAACCTGGACGCCTGTCTGACGGAACTCGCGGACAGGGACCCCCGGGTCATCTTCGTGGAGACGAAATACCTTGAATGGATAGCAGACGAGCCCAAGACTCTGGCTCCCTGCTACGACGACCCTTCCCGTTATCCCCGGGAGCTGTGCGCTGCCCTGAAGGTCCTCAGAGACCGGATCAACGCCAAGGGCTTCAGCCATCTGGACGCCAAGCAGCTCTACACCCATATATGCGGCATATACAACGAGAGGTTTTACAGAGGCGGGCTCGACTTCGACCCCTGCAGGATCACCCTCGCCCTCTGCTGCTGGGCTCCTGACCCTCAGTACTTTGAGGGCACCTGCATCGATCCGGCAGAGTATCAGGCGGTCCGGGACACATTAGTCGAGGAGTGCAAGCTGTTTACAGACTGCCTGACCGGCTGCTCCCCGTCGGTGTTCGACCTGGTGAGGGAAAAGGGAGGGGACTTTGAATTTGCGGCGATCCCCGCGGGCAGGATCATGCAGATCACACAGGTCGCAGCCAGAGCGACTCTGACCGAATTTTTACAGGATCCCGCCGGAGTCCTGAACGGAGTCCTGAAAAAGATAACAGAGACGAGGGCAGAGTCGGAGTTCATGAAGAGATACGGACCGGATACCGGCAGCCCTGACGGGAGCGCAGAGTGAACGCTTAATTGCGGAAAACAGGTCACAAAAGGGACTGTCTGCAAAAATAACAAATATTTTTGGCACAATAACTCTCAGGCAGTTGTTTTCTTGTTTGTCTTTGTGGTATAATAATATTGCCGGAGGTTGTTTGCCCGATCATTTCGGAGAGCCGCAAGGTGTTCGGTCTCACACAGATCGCCCCTTGATCCGCAGGCGCAGTCAGGCGCGGTATTTCAGAAAGGCAGCTCCTGCCGGCGCACAGTCCATACATCGTTCGGCGATAGACGCCGACCGTCCGGGCCTCAGATCCCGGAGCAGCCAACTAATATGGGGAGCCCGCAGCCGGTCGTCCGGAAGGCCGGTTGCGGGAGAAGCCGCCCTTTTCCGCGGTCCCTTCTTGTATCCCCTGTCGTTTATGCCCGCGAGCCTGTTTTCAGCTCGGGCAGCGGAGGCGCATATGGCCAGCTTTGATCATCTATACCACACCATGAACGCCGTCCAGCTGGGACAGCCCCTTCCCCCGAAGACTGTCAGGGCCCTGGAAGAGTGGATCGGCCGAAAGAAAAAGGGCGACCGGAGGCAGGCTGTCAGCGGGCTTCTTGCGCTGCTGGATTCTCTCTGTCCCTCGGGGCTGCTGCAGGAAAAAGGGCTGCAGGCTGCGGCGCAAAAGGCCGCGCAGGATCACTATTCCGACGGCCTGGACCTGGCGGACCTGTTCGGCATCGGCGCCGACAGGGAGCTGTTTGCCCGGAAATACAGGCAGCTGATGCTGTCGTCCCCGGACAAACCGGCGGCCATGGCAAACCCGAATGGGTCCCTGCCGCTGTATGAGCTGCTGTTTTATTATCGCGACAGGGCAGACTTCGCCAGATGGCTGTCAACCGCAGCCGGGGTCACGGGGTTTTCCTCGGAAAAGACGGTGTTCGGCTTCCGCAACCCTTCGGCATTCCCGGGAAAGACCGACGTCATCGACGTGGTCCTCCGAAACCGGGAGCAGGTGGTCTTTCTCT
>JAEEGL010308244.1_pt1 | contig 13086 bp, 13 predicted proteins | sample 9134231 | NCBI WGS metagenome assembly JAEEGL01 (sample SAMN16246548, study PRJNA631951) | gut metagenome | biome: gut microbiome; feature: rumen; material: fiber-attached | host: Bos | place: Iran: Karaj | collected 2018-10 | reverse complement strand
CTGCCTGAGAACAAGAAGGGCGAGGGACTTTATGCCAACGTACCAGGCACTGCAGAACTAACACTCCAGCAGGAAGACCTTCCATTGGCGACCTTCCAGATTCCCATGGCGCAGTTCGGTTTCGTCGAGCTTCGGGAGGCCAGCCTTTTCAAGCGCTACAACATGTCCCTGCTACTCCACCCCGCCACAGGAGCTGTCATCTCCTGCCACCCGTAAATATAATATCTGCTATATACAACCTATAAAGATATACTTCTATTAAGTATATCCCATCTGATGGTAAATATTCACCAAGAAAAGGCAATTTTATGTTTTTTCGTCTAAAAGGGCATATAATTCCTTTTTTTTTTGTACTTTTGCAGCCGATTCTCGAAGATGTGAGCCTTTGGGTACAAACGTCGGATGTGTACAATAAGTGTTTACATCAAGCATCGAGCCGAGCGTCGACCAAAACGCGAGGTGGTCCGATATGAGCACATTGTCTAATGTGGAAACTCGACGAGGCGAGGCTAATCCTCCATGTGTCAGGCTTACCCCTGATACCATCCCCGAAGCCAAGAGCTCAAAGACAGGGGTGTCGGTAAGATATGTACATGACAAAGATAAAAACTGGTATGTTTTCCGGGCATCATACGGAAGAGAAGACAAGGCAGCTGATTACATTGTTGAAGATGGCACGTTTGTCTATATAGCAAAAAGATATGCGCGCAAGTCGGTAAATGGCAAGCAAAAGAAGGTTCTGGAGACACTTATCCCTAACCTCCTTTTTGTATATACCACCGAGGACAAGGCAGATGAGTATGTGAAGAACACGCCAGCCCTCTCATACCTTACCTATTATTACAATCATTTTGAACAAAGCGTAACCCTGAAGAATCCCCCATTGACTGTCTCCTGTAAGGAGATGGAGAATTTCATCATTGCCACATGCAACAAAAGTGAACATCTGAAGTTCGTTGATGAATCACGATGTCATTTCAAAGGCGGAGAGTTAGTGAGGATAAAAGATGGAGCATTCAAGGGTGTCGAAGGAAGGGTTGCCCGGGTTTCAGGCCAGCAGCGGGTTGTATTAACATTGTCCCAAGTCGGACTTGTTTCTACGGCCTATATTCCAACGGCTTTTATACAAGTGATAGAACAATGAAATAATGTTTAAATCACGTTTATAAGTAATGTCAAATAAGAATAAAAAACAGAAGGCGGTATCTATTATGAGGTGTTTCTATTGTTTTATAGCTAGCATCCTTTTAAGTTTGCCAGTAACTGCAGAGAATGCTGTCTTAAAGAAGGCGGAACTGAGAGTTCTTGATATAGGGAATAGTTATACAGCTGGAGCGACCCATCTTCTGCCTCTCATTGCAAAGGCGAGTAAGGCCGACCTTAGTACGATGTGCCTATATCAATGCTCTCGGGGAGGAGCCTCCTTCAAGAACTGGGTTGATATTTATAATGATAAGGACTCTAAAATCTATTCTATTACAAAGGTCGTAGGTAGGCTGTCAGCCAATGTACAAACAGGTGAAGGAGAAGCTGGAGATGGCAAGTTATTCAGAGATTTGTTGACCAATGAGACTTGGGATTTAATCATTATCCATCAGTATAGTTTGTATGCACCCTATTATTCAACATGGAACACCAATAGTGCAGCAGGTTATTTGGATGAGTTAATCTCTATCATCAAGGAGCATCAACCGAACGCAAAACTTGGTTTCCTCCTTGTACATAGTTATTGGAGCGGGTATGAGAAAAACACGGAGAAATCTTCTTATGACCGATGGCAGTTGATAGCCAATTCTACCAAGTCCTTTTGTGAAGATTATGGTGTAGATTTCGTAATTCCATACGGAACTGCCATTCAGAATTTAAGGTCGAGTTCGCTCAACAATGAATATGATTTGACACGAGATGGGACACATTGCGGATATGGATTGGCAGAATATACGGCTGCCTGCAGCTATTATGAATCGCTCATTGCACCGCGTTGTGGTATTTCGGTAGTCGGCAATTCCGCTCGTATAGATGTATCTGATAAAGACTCGAAGTATCCATCTGTTAATGTAACTGATGAAAATGCCCTTATAGCTCAGAAGGCTGCTTATTTGGCAACACAGAATATGTATCAATGCCAGAATCCCGAAGATTACACTTCTATTCTATATGGTGTAGTTAATGATTCGCCAAGAACTATTGTCTATGATATGCAAGGCCGTAGAATACGCCATCCTCAGAAGGGATTGAACATGATTCGTATGAGTGATGGTAAGACCAAGAAAATTATAACTAATGTCAAATAAGAATCTCAAACAGAAGACAGTATCGGGAATGATATGGACAGCATTGCAGAAATACTCTACGATGTTCATCCAATTCATTTCTGGTATAATTCTTGCCCGTTTGTTGACTCCATATGATTATGGTTGCATAGGCATGTTGATGATCTTCATGGTTTTGGCAGAGGCGTTCATCGACGGCGGCTTCGGCTCTGCATTGATACAGAAGAAGCGTCCCACACAGGAAGATTATTCCACGATATTCTTTTGGAATCTTGGAATGGCAGTGTTATTGTATGTCATTCTGTACTTCTCAGCTCCTGCCATTGCACGGTTCTATGATATTCCTTTGCTTAGTGATGTTTTGCGGGTGCAGGGAGTCATCCTGTTTATCTATGCTTTTAACATTGTCCAGCGCAATCAGTTGCGGAAGAAGATGAACTTCAAGACGCTTTCCGTTGTAACTATTTTTACATCGGTCACTGCACTGACTGTCACCATCGTGATGGCATATCAAGGCTTTGGTGTGTGGGCTTTGGTGGCTCAACACATCCTGACTGCAGCCATTCCCGCCATTGCATTCTGGTTCTATGTCAAGTGGCGTCCCCAGTTAGTCTTCTCATGGCAGTCACTCAGGGAACTTTTCAGTTTTGGGTTCTACATGTTTCTGACACATATGTTGAATCAGTTTGGCCGACAGATTCAGGGGCTTTTGATCGGTAAATTCTATAATCCTGCCACAATGGGATACTATTCAAGAGCCCAGAGTACGGAAAGATTGGCCTCTTTAAGTATTTCTCAGGTGCTAACACAGGTAACTTATCCCCTATATGCAGAGTTGCAAGATGACAAGTCTCGTCTATCGGATACTATTCGAAAGTTAACCATCTCTCTTTCGTATATCACCTTTCCGCTGATGTTTATCCTTTTACTATGTGCAAAACCTTTATTCGTATTATTATACTCTGAAAGATGGATTGATAGTGTCCCTTATTTCCAGTTTTTGTGTCTGTCCGGTCTGGCATATTGTCTACAAGGGGTTAACAACCATTCTATTGCCGCAATAGGGAAGAGTAAGGTGATGTTTAAATGGACAGTTTTTAAACGTATGGTTGGTATCACTCTGTTGTTTTGCAGCATCTATTTCTATGGAATGAAGGGACTGCTTATTTGTCTGGTTTTCACGACATGGTTTTCGTATTTTGTGAATATCTGTTTAGTTTCCAAATATATCGGATATACGTGGACAAGACAATTGGCAGATATCTTCCCAATTCTAATCGTTTCATTAGTTATATTTACAGTTACCTATTTTGTTGGCATGTATGCTAACTTGTCATTGTATTTGGATGGAATCCTAAAATTTGTCTGCTTTGTTTCTGTTTATTTGATTTGGTCTTTTGTCTTCAAGCCGGAAAGTTACGTAAACATAAAAGAGATAGTTGTGTCCATCTATCATAAAAAAAGGGGAAGGGTTAAACGTCTTGGTATATAAGTTTAAACATTCGTAGGTAATAATGAAAAACGATGCAAGTATAAAAATCATAGAAAAGCCCGACTGGGTGTCATGGGATGAGATTCACAATGTGCTATGGAAAGCTCATGAACAGAACCGCCAGAAAGGTATTGTCATGCAGCTTCCCACACGTTCGGCAGAAGAACTGCAGAAGTATGTAGGTGAAGGGAAGATGTTTGTAGCCATTAATGACGATAAAGTCATTGGAACATTAGCTCTTGTCATCAAAGAAGGAAAACAATGGTATAATCGTGGAAGCTATGGTTATGTTTGCCTTGGTGCCGTATTGCCTGACTATAGTGGCAAAGGGGTTTTCAGATTGTTATATGACCAAACTGAGAAAGAGGCCATGCGTCTAAATTTATCTGTTCTCATACGTAGCACTAATCACAAAAACTCCCGTATGCTTAAAATCTCCAAAAAGGAAGGTTACCATTTTGTCGCTTATAGAGCGTGTCCCGACCACTTTAATATCGTGCGAGCCAAATGGCTCAACAAATGTCCATATCCTATGTGGTATTTAAAAATCCGTTTTCAATTGTCAAAGCTGTATTTGAAGACGCGCTTCAAAATGATTCCAGAAAGGGGACGAGTTAAACGTTTTGGTATATAAGTGCAAACATGTGAAAAGGTTTGGTATTTGAAATATTATCTAAATTTTTCAAATGGGGACAAAAGTGCACAATCTCAAACACATAGCGATAGTCATGGGGCGCAATTATGCCTCGCGACTGGGTATGATAAGGGCAGCTGCTGAATCAGGCTGTGACGTTATAGTTATACAGACAGGAAGGAATACTAAGTGTAGAATCGACGCAAGTAGCAAATATGTTTTGAAAACATTCATAGCAAAAGAGCCTGACCATGCAAAGTTGGTTAATATTATCAAAAGTTTAGAGAATGTTGGAGAAAAGAGGATACTTCTACCAACCGATGACTATACTGCTTCTGTGATTGACCTGCATCTTGACGAGCTAACGCAAAATTTCATGATGCCCAATGTGTCGAGAAGACAAGGAGAGCTGGTAAGCATGATGAACAAGTATCGGGTCAAGCAAATAGCAAAAGACGCGGGGCTTAGAGTTGCTGATGGCTGGGTGGCTCATTGCGATGAGGCGAATTATATAATTCCCGATGGCATTTCTTATCCTTGTTTCATAAAGCCCAAGGAAAGTTTCAAAAGAGCCCTAAAACGCTTGATGACAAGATGTAACAACGAGCGCGAGTTAGCACTTCAACTGAAAAGAATTTCAGAGATTTCCAAAGACGACATCTTGATAGAGGAGCTCATCGATATAGATCAAGAGATTGCCGTACTTGGAGTGTCTGTCGATGGAAAATCCATTATTCCTGGTATAATAAGCATCAAGGAACATTTCTTGGGGGTTGCTGCCACAGGAACTGTTTGTTCCATAACGTCATATCCCGGACTTGAAGAAAAGTTGACCGCATTTATGGAAAAGATAAACCTAACAGGACTTTTCGACATAGATTTATTCGTCAGCAATGGGACGATTTATTTCAACGAACTCAATCTCAGGTTAGGAGCCAGTGGCTATGCCATCACTAAATCAATCATTAATCTGCCAGGAGTCCTCATAAACACTCTTTTGGGAATAAATCCGAAGGCAGAATTTGAACGTTCATTCCCCCAATATCATTTTATAAATGAGAAAACTGCACTATCAAAGGTTTTCGCTGGACAATGGACTTTTAGCCGATTTTCAGAAGAATTGGCGAAAGCTAATGTTACATTCATTTTGGATGATACAGACAACAAGCCATATTCGCAATTAAAATTGAGTACACTAAAACGCAGAGTCATGACATTTGTAAAAAAATGTTTTCGCATATAATAATATGAAGAAGACGCATAAGATAGGCTCCACGTAAGGCATTTTCGATATGTTACACATCGGTCACTTGAACTTGCTCCATCAGGCAAGAAAATCAAGCGCAATTCAACCAACAAGTTAAGATGAGTATAATTTCAAGTATAAAATCATGTGTCATGGGGGCCTTTGTCTCTGTAAGGCACTATCGCAGATATCGACGCTATTCAAATCAATATAAATGCTATCTGAAACAACAGCATTTCGAAAACAAGAAAGCCATAGGTGAGGATCTCTACATGAAGAAATGGGAAGTCCTATGTCCTCGTGTCGAACCCTATTCCTATCGATTCTTTAGTCATTTTTGTGGAAATAATCCGAATATCGTTCCTGAAGACATCGGCCGTTCTTTCATTGAACCCGTTCTTAATCCGATAGAATACCGTCCGACTTATTCGGACAAAAATTTATTTCCAGAGATTGTTGGGAAAGAGCATGTCGCCCGTACCATCGTTTGTAGGATTAATGGAAGCAATTTGCTTGATGCTGAATATAAGAATGCAAGTGATGACCTCTCAAAATATATTGGCAACGCAACAAGTTTAATATTAAAGCCCTCTGTCAATTCAAGTTCTGGAAGAGGTATCATGAAATTTGAAAAGAAAGGTAAGGATTTCGTTTCCGTTGGGGGGGATATTACTTTGTCAAAAGCCTTCCTGCTATCGTATCAGAAAGATTTCTGCTTACAAGAAATGATAACCCAACATAGTTTTATGAAAAAGCTATGTCCTACGTCTGTAAATACCATGCGGCTTTGCCTCTATCGTTCAGTTGCCAACGAAGAATCCGTAGTTACTGCTGGTATAATCAGAATAGGAAAAGATGGCTCATTTGTAGATAACATACATGCTGGGGGGATGCGTGTTGGCATTGATGTTGCAACTGGCGAATTGGGAAAGTATGTTGTTGATCAATACGGAAACAAACAAGACTCTTGGAATGGAATTGATTATTCTAAGAATGTCTTTACCATTCCTCATTGGAATGACGTGATCTCATTCTCCAAATACATAGGATCAAGCATTCATCATCATCGATTAATAGCTCTTGATATCGCACTGAATGAAAATGGGAAACCTGTACTCATAGAATATAATATTAACGGATTCAGCTATAGCGCATATATGTACACTAACCAAGAAGTTTTTGGTAAATATACCGATGAAGTGATAGACTATTGCCGTCGCAACAAGAGTGTTGCGTTGCAAGCAAAGTTCAAAGTTTAAAGTAAAATAGTGAATAAAGAAAATGAACACCGAGGCCTGCGCCTTCGTTACCAAGGATGTTCTCTCACATAGCGTGGTAAAAGGTTTGAATCTGGTACGTCCTAAGCGGCCTGAGGAGATACCTGACAAATATAAACAGACCAAATGAAAAAATACAAGATAGGATATACGCAGGGAACATTTGATATGTTCCACATCGGACACCTGAACCTCCTCCATCAGGCAAGCGAGTTGTGTGACAGCCTGATTGTCGGAGTGAATACCGACCAGCTGGTAAACGAATACAAGCACAAGAAGCCTGTAGTCAATGAGCATGACCGTGCTGCTATTATTGGTGAAATGCGGTGTGTAGACAAGGTGGTGCTATGCGACACGCTGAGCAAGACCGATGCATGGCAGCAGCTGCATTTTGATGCCGTATTCATCGGCAGCGACTGGAAGGGTAACGAACGTTGGCTACAGACGGAGCGAGACCTGCAGCCATTAGGAGCCGAGGTGGTCTATCTGCAACACACCAATGGCGTAAGTTCCTCGCTCCTGCGGGAAATGGAAAACAATAAGATTATAGATTGAAGCATGAAGAAAACTGTCATCATCAAGAAATGGATCAGAAAGGCCTATATGTATCTGTGCTATGCAACACGGCCACGGGATGTCAAGAGCGTTTTCTTTGCCTCGTTCAGGGGACAATACTCCGACAATCCCCGTGCAATCAGTGAGTGCCTGCATAAGATGGCTCCCGACGTGAAGATAGTTTGGCTCGTAAAGCCCCAGTTCAAGAAATATGTGCCCGACTATGTCACAGTTGTTCCCCCAACCCTCCGTTTGGCATTGAAGGCTCAGGCACAGGCCAAGGTGTGGGTGCTGAACTATGTTTACAGGCCCAACACTGGTATTTACAAAAGCCCCAACCAGTTTTATATCCAGACGTGGCATGGCGACCGAGGCCTAAAGACAATAGGATATGCTGATGAACTAAGCAGGAAGAAGAGAAAAAAGGCTAAAAATAGAAATGGCTATTTGATGTCCGACTGCGACCTGTTTATCGCTGCTTCTGACTATGGTGTCATGAAAGCCCACAAAGGGCTAAGATACGAGGGTGAGGTAATGACGGCAGGAATGCCTCGGAACGATAAGTTGACGAACCTTCAGGCCTACAAGGAGGAAGCTGCCGAGATAAGAAAGCGTTTAGGTATAGACAGCAACACAAACATTCTGCTATATGCACCCACATACAGAGAGGCTGGTGACGAGCTCCAATGCCAGATAGACATCAGTCAGACTATTGCCAGTCTGGAAGCCAATGGGAATAAGTGGATATGCCTGATCCGTTCTCACTCGCTTACAAAACAGCTCAAAGTAACACAGAAAGAGGCAGTGTGTCGGAATGTGTCGGACTATCCTGATATGGCAGACTTACTATTAGTAACAGATTTGCTTATTACAGACTATAGCAGTTGCGCTGGAGATTTTCTCCTGACAGGAAAGCCCTTAATTCTTGCTCATTTCGACAAAGAAAGTTATGAATCGAAAAACCGCTTGCTCTGGGTAGATCCAGAAAAGGCCGGATACCTTGTGGCAGGGAACCAGCAAGAGCTGAATGATATATTAAAGAGAATAGATACCTATGACCATAAGCATATCAACAAGAAGGTTCTTCAGTTTTATGGAACAAGTGAAAGTGGACATGCCTCTGAGGCTATAGCTCAAAGAATCATAACAGAGCTTAAACGATAAAATAAGGATGCAAGCTTTCACATACTATATTCAAGAACCGCGAGCCATTGGCAAGTCGTTTTTGTACCATTTCGGTAATCTTTTCTCAGATTCCCTCTACCTCAAGTTGATGTACTATTTCCAAACGGGAAAGAGATTGCATCTGAAACACCCTATAACTTTCAACGAGAAGTTGCAATGGTTGAAACTGTATGACCGCAAGCCCGAGTACTCCACCATGGTTGATAAGTATGCTGTAAAAGACTATGTGGCTGACATCATTGGACAAGAATATGTCATCCCCACCTTGGGCATATGGAACAGTCCGGAAGAAATAGTCTGGGACAACCTGCCCCGGCAGTTTGTTTTGAAGACCACCATCGGTGGTGGCGGTAAAGGAGTAATCATTTGCCACAACAAAGCCAAACTTGATCGAAACGATGTTGTGAAACGTCTGGGTAAGGCTATGAAACAAGACGCGTACAAGCGATTTAAGGAATGGCCATACAAGGATGTGCAGCCCAGAGTGATAGCCGAGGTATTCCTTTCTGATCCTGAATCGGGAGAGGGAGGGATAAAGGACTACAAGTTCTTTTGTTTCAACGGCAAACCGTTATACTGCGGCGTTTACTCAAACCGCTGGGACGAGATGAGAGCTGACTTTTTTGACATGGAGTGGTCACATCTGCCATTCACCCGAAAAAAAGTGCCATTTGCAGAGAATTTGCCTATAAAACCACAGACGTTTGAAACGATGCGCTTATTGGCAGCAAAACTCGCCAAAGGGCATCCACACCTCCGAGTCGATTTTTACGAAGTAAATTCCAGAGTGTATTTCGGTGAACTTACTTTTTTTACGGCAAGTGGTTTTGGGCTATTCTCTCCTGATGAATGGGATGAAATCTGGGGGAGTCATATTAGGATTTAGTAAGTTAAAACGCCAAAATACAAAAAATGAAGGACTTCTACAGTTTTGACGAATTCTCCATACCTTATTGGATTAGAGTTCTGTACTGGGGGCTCTATATGACAGTTTTCGTCTATGCTGTATGGAAGACGCTATTATCGACACCTAAGTTCAAACAGCAGAAGGAGGTCACAGGCTTGTTCGCTGTCTTCTTTGCTTTGTATGCCGTATTCTATTGCATCAACCCAGACTATTTCAGATATCGGGAATGGCTAAACGTGACAGGCATTGACTTTTGGGCAAAAGAGAAGTTTTATATCTATACCGTTCTCTTTTGCCGAAGTTTGCCTTTCGACTATCCTTTCGAAGTGTTCCGCCTGATAGTATGGGGAGGAGCCGTCTTTATAGCTTATTATTCATTCCGAATGTATCGAGGGCTATTATTGCCAGGCTTTACTTTACTGCTATTGTTCGTTTTTAATGCCGGTACTTTTTGCTATGCCCGTGCTTCTTTGGCAATGGCCATCTATTTCTTTGGAATCGCATTTTTTCTGCTTCACAATGGAAAGATACTGAAACTATTGGGTATCGGAATTGCATTGTCTTCGTTTTATTTTCATCGTGAGTTGCTCATAGGTATTGTTATATTGCCTTGTCTTTCCATTCCATTCGAAAGAAAAAGTTTTTCATTTATTTCCATATTATTGCTACTCTTTGCTATTATTGCCATTTATTTCGTCAGTTCCAATCTTCAGTTCCTAGATGAAATGTTTGATAATGACGACATCTCTTCAAAGATAGAAGAATTTAGCGACAAGGGGCAAGGGGCGATACGAATAAGTACAATTATCGGTTATCTCAAATACTTTTATCCGTTTTATCTTTTAATGAAAATCTTTTGGAGAAAAAGAGTTCCCAATTCTGTCATTGGAATATATCGGATAACCTATGGAATTCTGATGGCTTCTGTGGCTTTTATGGTTGTGTTTGGACTAAGAAGCATATATGCCTATCGTGTTATGTATATTACGATGATTCCATTGGCGCTCCTGACAGCCTACGGTTATTACCAACGTTATTTCACAAAGAAGCAGTTCTTGATAATGATGATACTTGCCGTGATATCAAGCAGTGTACGATTTATTAATGCCCAATAGATGGAGATTGAGAATTGAAAATTGATAATTGAGAATTAGATGATGACGACTTTCATATTTTCACTTTGCTGTCTGTTCTTAAACGTGACGGGAATCAACAATGACCAAGACCTTCAGGGAAAGACCTTTCATATTTCTGATGGTGACGTGTCGATGTTCGATGGGCGTGAAGTAAAGAACGGTACGTTTGTCATCTCTGAAGGAAACTATCTTCTTCAAGTCAAAAAAGAAAAAGGAGCCTGCCTAATAGTTGGCGATAACACGGAACTTGTCATTGACGGCACCCTCCAATTGGCACCTAATGGTTTCAAAAGTTATGATATGATTCGAGTTGTTGGCAGCAATGTCAAGATTCATGGCAAGGGTAGTATTATCGGGGATAAGTCTAAACATTCTAGCCGTGAAGGCGAATGGGGCATGGGTATCCGTCTTCACGGTTCCAGCAATGTGACAATAAGTGGATTGACCATTGCTGACTGTTGGGGCGACTGCATCTATATTGGCGGCAATAGTAGAAAAACACAGATATCCAATTGTCTGCTGCGTGGAAGTCGCAGACAGGGGATTTCTATTACAAAGGCCAATGGCGTTGTAGTCAGCAATTGCAAAATCGCCAACATCAGTGGCACTAATCCTCAATATGCCATTGATATCGAGCCTAACAAGCGATGTACGGTAGATAACGTGCTGATTAAGAATATCACTGTGACTGGCTGCGAGGGAGGTTTCAGGGCTGTCATCGGGAAGAAAGGATTCGGCAATGCACGCATCGGTAAGGTCGAGATACGCAACTGCCGTGTGATGGCCAAGTCGAGGCATACCATCCACTTTGCCGGATGCGAACAGGGAGTAGTAGAAGATTGTTTCATTGAGACCCACAAGGGTGAAAAGCCGATTCTTTCACGCAAGGTTGGCAACCTGTCGGAAAAGAACAATCAAGTGATTTACAAATAACTGTTCTTTTATGAAAGACAAGGATCACGACATAGACATCGTTATTCCCTGGGTAGATGGTAGCGACCCGGAATGGCAGCAAGCATATAAGAAATATGCTGCCATAGAGATGGGGCGCGACAACAACACGGAGATACGCTACCGTGACTGGGACAATATGCAGTATCTGTTCCGGGGCATAGAGAAATTCGTACCTTGGGTGCGCAAGGTACATCTTATCACAACAGGCCAGAAGCCGAAGTGGCTGAACATGAACGCCCCGAAGCTAAACTTCGTCCGTCATGAGGACTTCATCCCGAAGGTGTTCCTGCCCACGTTCAGCGTACGGCCGATAGAGTTGAACCTTCACCGCATAGAGGGACTGGCAGAGCAGTTCATTTATTTCAATGACGACTATTTCATACTTCGCCCTGTCCGTCCTGAACGTTTCTTCCGTAATGGTCTGCCCTGCGACATGGCAGTACTCGACACATTGCCGATGGGCGGTCCTCGAGGACACATGCTGATGAACGATGTGAACGTAGTGAACAGCCATTTCAGGAAAAATGCAGTGCTGAAAGCCAATCCCATGAAATGGCTAAATCCCATCTATGGTTCACAACTTTTGCGCACCGTAGCTCTGCTGCCTTTCTCGGTGTTCCCAGGATTCAGAAACCACCACATGCCGCAGGCCTTCCTGAAGAGCACCATCCGTGAAGTATGGGAGGTCGAAGAGCCCTTGCTCCGCGAAGTGTCAAGCCATCGTTTCCGCGACATCACCGACGTCAACCAGTATATGTTCCGTTTCTGGCAGCTGATGTCTGGAAAGTTCCATCCGACTAATATCGCCAAGGGGACGTGCAGATATACCATATCAGATGACAGCGTAGAAAAGCTCTCGGCTGCCATCAAATCGCAGAAATGCGACATCCTAGTTACAGCAGATTCGGATAATGTATCTGATTTTAAAGCATTGGTGGCGCGGATAAACGCGGCATTCGATGCCATATTACCAGAGAAATCTTCATTTGAAAAATGATAATTGACAATTGAGAATTAATGGAGAAGAAAAGAATTGCATACCTTGATGCTCTGAAATGTCTGGGAATTTTGATGGTAATAGATTGGCACGTGAGAAGTGGCAATGGCTTTAAGCCTTACGGTTCACTATCAGCACTTATGATTTATTCATTTGCCTTACCTATCTTTTTCTTTGTAAGCGGTTTTTTGGCTTACCGTGTAAGCATGAGTGTCAAGGAGGTATTTAGCAACATACGCAAGAAATTCGTGTTTCTTGTTATTCCTGCTGTCGTGTTCCGACTTTGTATGGACCTTATGAAGCACTATGCCCCACTCCATTTCTTGACCGACGGTATGAGTGATTATTGGTTCACAGTGGTTCTGTTTGAATGTTTTCTTGTTTACTATCTGATTACACTAGCCATCAAGAACGAGAAGTGGAGAATTTG
>JAEEGL014866186.1_pt1 | contig 13087 bp, 12 predicted proteins | sample 9134231 | NCBI WGS metagenome assembly JAEEGL01 (sample SAMN16246548, study PRJNA631951) | gut metagenome | biome: gut microbiome; feature: rumen; material: fiber-attached | host: Bos | place: Iran: Karaj | collected 2018-10 | reverse complement strand
TCCACTTCTCCGCTCTCTCAAACATCGCATACAGAAGATCCCACTCATCCCAGAAATCATCCGTTATACGCCACATGTTTGCGACCTTTTTATAAAGCTCCGACTTTTCAAGCAGTGCGGGACCCGGTGAAAGTGAAAGCACCATATCTCTTCCGCAGTTCTGAAGAGCCTCGGAGAGCATGATCATCTCCTTTTCTTCATGAGGAAGCTCTCTGCAGATATCGTCACACTTGATAAAATCTACTCCCCACTCGGCATAAAGCTTAAATATGGAATCGTAATAAGCCCTGCCGTTCTCATCGGGAGTGGTCCCGTACATGTCGGGGTTCCATACGCAGATGCTGTTGAATCTCGCCGCATCGCGTGCCGTTTTATCGGTGCCGAGAATAGGAAGATTCTTATGTACCGCCTGACGCGGTATTCCTCTCATTATATGAATTCCGAATTTGAGCCCGAGAGAGTGAACGTACTCGGCAAGAGGTGCAAAGCCTTTTCCGTCCGCCGCTGAGGGGAATCTGTTGGGCGCGGGCATAAGCCTTCCGTATTCATCCATGCATAGATCCGCAAAAGGTCTGTATTCATGTGAAGTTGCTCCCGGCTCATACCACTGGATGTCCACAACGACATATTCCCAGCCGTACTCTTTAAGGTTCTCAGCCATAAACTCGGCATTTTGTCTTACTTCTTTTTCGGTAACAGCCGCCCCGTAACAATCCCAGCTGTTCCATCCCATAGGTGCGATCGCAGGTCTGTACATAAGTGTTCCTCCCAAGTAAACCAATATAAATATATAGCCTTTTTATTTTACTATAATTATTTATCCTTGTATAGAATCTCTCCGATATCTCCGCTCATAATTACATGCGGTGCAAGTTTTTTGTCGGCCCCCTCGGCTTTGATTATCTCACTTGTTATCTTTTTGATCTTCTGCGCGGACCAATCCCATGTGTTCAAAAGGATGCAGTCCATTTTGTTTCTCACCGCCACTCTGAAATCACTGTCCGGATCGTTTCCGACCATTACGCATTCGGATTTACCCAGCTTCTCCCCCTTAAGAAGTGCTTCCATGAATTCCTTCTGAGGTTTCATCATCTCAAGATCCGATGAAATATAGATCGCATCAAAATATGGGAGTATCCCGCTCTGCTCTATTTCGGGATATGTAAATATTCTCTGTGCATTAGAAAGAAGATATACTCCCTTACCGTCCGCTTTAAGCTTTTTCAAAGTTGAAATCGTATTTTTATACGGACGCATAAGCTTCCTTGAATGGACTCTGAAAAGGTTCAGCATACAGAAAATAAACTCACTTTCCGCTACTATCTTCAAAGCCTTTTCTTTATCTTTTCCAGCATACATCCCTCGAAGCTCATCCACAGGGGTTCCTCCTATCATCGCGGCGGATCTGTGTGATACCGGAGTCTCGAAAAACAGCCTTGTAAATACATTTTCAAGCTTTATCTCGGGGTGTTCTGTCTTCTTTTCTCTTCTGTATCTTTGCCTCTCCTCGAAATCTTCGCGCCAAAAAGCTTCAGATAACGCCTTTCCGGTCCAGTTGCACCCATAGACGTTAAACTGCTCCGCAAGCAGCTTCCATAAAGAGGGCTTACGCTCATCCGTTGAGATATCAAGAAGTGTCCCGTATAGATCAAAAATATAGTTTTTGTATTCTTTCATAGCCGTTCCCTCAGAGAAAAATAGCAGAGTCTGTATGACCCTGCATATAAAAAACCGCCCCGCGCGGAGCGAAGACCGAACATAAATATCCGCGTGCGCGAGAAGGCGCATGACGTCCGGGGGACGTCAGCCCGGCGCGGACCGGAGCGGAGCGAAGACCGAACTCTTCGGATATGAACCGGAGGTTCAAAAACCCGAGATAGGCTTCTGCCTGTCTCGGGTTTTTAGCGTGCGCGAGAAGATTCGAACTCCCGACCTTCTGATCCGTAGTCAGACGCTCTATCCAGCTGAGCTACGCGCACGGATCGCTACGCGATCCGTGCGCGTAGCAACGATAAGAATAATAACTCAAAAAAGGCTAACTGTCAAGCACTTCTTTTATGGTTTCAAGCACCCTGTCAGAATCAAAAGGCTTTGTGAGGAAATCTTCCGCTCCGCGCTTAAGCGCTTCAACCATCTTCTCCCTCTGACCCGCAGCGGTGATCATTATAACCTTGGCATTCTCATCCTCATGTCTGATAAGGCTGAGGCTCTCAATGCCGTCCATCTTGGGCATTGTTATGTCCATGGTGACAAGATCGGGACGAAGCTCTTTATACATCTTGAATGCTTCCTCGCCGTTAAGCGCTTCACCTACTATTGTATATCCGTTATCCTCGAGGAGCTCCCTGAGCACCTTTCTGGATGTCTTTGAATCATCTACTATCAATATCCCTGCCATATGTGTGCTCCTCCTTTTAGCTCAACACGCCGATCAGAAAGTCCACTTTCTTCTCACCCGATCTGATCTCCGCACTGCAGAGCTGTTTGGGTTTGTAAGAAACATCAACATTTCCGTAATCCGGGGGTAACAATTCACACTGCGTCCCGTTCATGCTAAGATCAGCAGCGTATGAACCACTGATATAGTTGAGAAGCTCGCCCGCGGCATCAAGCGCATCCTCTTCGTCGATAGCTCTGAAATTCTCGCCCGCAAAATTGCCCGCCGCAAAGAGCAGACCACCGTTCTTTTCAAGAAGTGCACAGAGAATCTTCTTTTCTCCCTCTATGATCTGATTGGCTCCGTAACTGACCGGGAAAGTGTTGACAAGTTTAATATCCCCGACCTTGGCTGCCTCCCCGAGATACGGCTTAAGCGTTTTTACCGCTCCTTCAAGGATCTGCGCGTACCCCTCCATGCCTTTCGGCATCTGATACAATACATTGCTCATTTTCGGTCACCCCCTGACCACTACACTTTTTCTGCTTCCGCCTTAAGCTTTACAGCAGCGGAATTGATCGCTACTATATCCAGAGCCGCTACTGCCCCAAGTAGCGTCTGAACATCTTCTTTTCCGTCCCAGGGAAGGCTCGTACCCATTATCGCCTTTGCCTCCGGGTCCATTGTATCTACGTCGAGCATTTCAGAAGCATCCATAAGCTTGTCGAGATGCCCGATAAATACCTCCTTGTCAAATTCTGCCCCGCCCTGCTCATTTCCCTTTTCAAACAGCGGTGCCAGCTTTTCTTCATATGAATTCCAGTTCCTGATAAACACATCGTGAAGTGCCCTGATGGTTTCAAGATCCCCTGCCGATGCCGCCTTTTCAAGAAGAAATGCAAGCCCGGAAAGCGGAATGATCCCAACCAGCGTAGCAGAGCTCTTCATACTGTGCACGAGTACCCTGTATTCGGACATCACATAATCTTCCGGCGACGCGGTGTTCATGTACTTGAACTCTTCGTAGAAAGCCTGCAGCCTGCCCGAATCGCGCCGTATCATCAGCCTGAAATTGTTTATCGTTTCAAGCATGGTGTCTTTGTCGGTAAAGTGGATCTTGGCAAAATCCCAGTCAAGCCCCTCTATGGAGTGATCCTCGGGATTAAAGCCCTCCTCCTTTTTCTGCTCCATGCTGTATCTTTCAACAAGATCTTCGGGAAGGAAATCCGCAAGCACCTGCTCCAGAAGTGCGGGTTTAACCGGCTTTTTAAGAAAGCAGGAAAAGCCTTCCTTTGTGTAAAGCTCCCTGGCATCTGTATCCGGATTTGCCGTAAGTGCTATCACCGGAGCGTTCCTATTGGGTCCGTCCTGCGCACGGATCTTCCTGAACGCCTCGATACCGTCCATGCCCGGCATCATATGATCCATAAGGATCACATCAAACTTTTCGCTTCCGGTCCTTGAAAGCGCCTCCTGGCCGCTGAAAGCTTCCGCTACTTCTATCCCCGTCTTTTTTAGAAGCGATTTAACAAGCTTGCAGTTCATGCTGTTGTCATCGACTACAAGGACCCTGGCGCCCGGTGCATATAGTCCTGATTCTTTTTTTGAGGAATTAATCCCGTCCATTGATAATCTCCTGCATTAAGCCGCGATATGCAGCCAAGGCTGTGGTTGGTTATTTCCGGGCGTCGTTACATTTCCCGAAGAATGACAAAACTTCCTGCATCAGTTCTTCATTAAGGCCGTATTTCCCGTTTTCATCAAACATGATATCGGTATGGCCGCATTTTCCATCTTCCGTCTTTAATACGAAGTCTACACCGCTTCTTCCTATCGCGTCTTTATGTGAATAGACCGAGTATTTATCCGCGGGTGATCTTTTATCTTCCGATCCCTGCACGATAAGAACGGGCGTATCCTCCGACCCTATTATCTTATCGGCTCTCTGAAGTGTGAGATCCTTTCCGAAGAGCATCATCTGATAAAGCATCAGATTCAGGTAATTGGCATATGCCACCTTCCCCACGTAAGTGGAGGAAAGCCCCATAACGGCCTCCATCGCGCTGTTAAGCCCCGAAACGGAGCAAACGGCTTTGATGTTTCTGCCCTCTTCGTCCGCACAGCACACCGAATATCCGCCTCTGCTGTGACCGAAAAGATAAATATCCTCTTCCGGGTAATGTTCACTTACATAATCAAGACAAACATCAAGATCGACAGATTCCTGTGAGAACCCTTTCTGTGACTTTCCGCTGCTTCCGTCACATCCGTAGGGATCAAATGCAAAAACATCATATCCCTCGTCATTAAAATACGCTGACATGGGTATGTACATATCCGCCCCGGAATTAAGGCCGGGAGCGATAAGGATAAGGCCTTTTTCCTCGGGCACATCATAAAAATATGCCCTGATGGTCTCACTTCCCTCGGCGATATCTATTGTCTCTCTTGACTCGGTGATCTCTTTAAAATCTTCTTTGTTAAAATCGTAGCTTTCTTTGTCGCTCCTGCCGAATATCATGTCATATATCGGTTTGGTAGCTATGGCATTTGAAACAAGCAAAAATGCCACAATAATGATTATTATCCTAAGGGCCTTTTTCCCCTTACTCTTTTCTGACTGTTTTTTCATTACCTGTTACAGATACAACTTCCCCTCATTATAAAAATTCTTCTATCATTCCCGCGATCACACCGATATTCACGAAAACAGATATTGCCGAGAACACGATTCCCACTATAAGCCCTGCCTTGCCGAGATTCTTTCCGGTCCTAACTTTGTTGGGAAGAGAACCGTATGTCCTGAGTATCTTGGCCGCCTGTGAGAGTGCGATAGCACCGCACACGATTCCTCCTACAGAGAAGAAGTAACTGATCGCCAGACATAGCGCCACTATACCGAGAATAAGCACTGTCTTTGCCCCCGGAATATCCGCCGCAGGTGCGGGTGACACAAAAAAGGGCGCCTGCTGGTTATAGACAGGAGGCTGATATGCGGTCTGACCCTGCATGTCAGGCTGTGCATATATGGGCTGCGCATTGGGTATGGGCTGACCGTTTGCATCCAGCGGAATATACATCGTCTGAACCTGCTGATCGGGCTGCGTGTATACCTGCTGTGCCTGAGGTTCAGGCTGCGCGTACACTTGCTGAGTATACACAGGCTGCTCTTGCTGTATAGGAGCAGCTGTAGGAATCTGTATTTCCGGGATCGGATCTACAGTAGGGATCGATGTTTCCTGAATTGGAGCTGCTGTAGGAATCGGTGTTCCCTGAATCGGCGCTGCCGTAGGGATCGGCGTTTCCTGAGGCTGAGGAGCCGCAGGTGCCTCGGGCTGCATTCCCGCTGCAGCATTCATAGCTGCCACTGATGTGCCGCAGGCAAAGCAAAATTTATCACCGGGTTTAAGCTCGGTTCCACAAACAGAACATACCATTTTAAAACCTCCCATTTACAGTCGTTTTGACTATAATCTCCTTGGTATCGCGAGTTGAATATCGAACTCCGTAAATTTGACCAAAAATTCAAAAAACTTAACAAATTTATTATATAATATTTTTCACGAACTTGCAAAAAAACTTTTCCGCTGCAAAAGCTTCATATTATCTGCCTTTAGCTTTGTTTTGCATTCTTTTTCTTTTTTATATTGACACTTACCACTATAAGTATCACCGCTGTAACAACGACCACCGCTGCGACTGCGATACCGATGACGAGAGCAACACTAAAGCCCGGTCCGGGTATGGGTTCTACGATTATCTCCGGCGGTGCGATCTCTCCGATATCTCCCGAAAAATTCTGCCCCTTCGGATATAGTTCGTCAAAGGTTGCGTCCGGTGCATCAATGCACACCCATCCATCGGAAATATAATAATATGATACATATCCCCATTTGTGTCCCTCGGGGTCGGTAAAGCACATGGTGTAATACGGATTGTCCGATTCCTTGTTGATCCTGCTTCCTTCCTCTGCACCAGGATATTCATAAAAATAGAGATCTTTATCATCAGGGATCTTAGAAATATCAGCTTCTCCGCTCTCCTGCTTTATCTCACCCGAATACTGTCTGTAAAACGCCTCACCGTCATAGACTTCTGCGAGATAATCCATGGGGGCCCATCCGGATTCATACAAAAGTCCCCACTCACGGCCCGCGGGATCCGTGTAGCTGTGTGAAATACCGATGCGCTCACCTTTTTCCCTGGTGGCGATAACTTCGGTCGAATCGGGTGCCTTATACACTTTCAGGGGTTCTCCCTCGGGAGGATTTGCCTCAAAGTTTCTTTCCACAACGCTGCACTGCGACGAATGTTGTCCGTAAAAATCGTCCTCCGGCTCCCAGATCACATCGGCATATGCCCTCGAAGATGCGAATAACAGGCATATGGTCAGGATCGTGCATGTAACCGTCGTGATAAATACATTCTTCATTTTTCTGCTCATAAACTCACTCCTTCACTTTTTATGGTATCAGCAGATCTATAACGATCCCTGCCGTATATGAAAAGCCGTTAAGGATCAGGGCTTTTAAAAACGGTCTGCGGATTGAAAATATCTCATTGCGGTCAAGTACATAATAAACCGTTCCTTCAAATAAGACAACCGCCGCTTCTATGATCAGAACCCATGGCAGTTTTACATTTCCGAAATATGCAATGTACACAGCAACCGGATTTGAAATGATGTTGACCAGAATGACCGGAATAAGATCCGGTTTTCTGATCCTCATCAAAAACGCAAGACCGGTTTCAAGTATCAAAGTCAGCCCGAGGGATATTCCAAACATCTTAACGTAAAACATTATCTCACCCTCTTTGCTTCAGGTATAAGAGCGATCAGCAGAAGAAGCAGCGAAATAATACCCGCCAACACTCCTGTCAGACTGTCTCCGAAAGGAAGTTGTAACTTCCCGTAAACAGGGAGAAAACCGATAAACAGTCCGAAAGTCAGAAGCCCGAATGAAAAACCCGGAAGAGCCGGCATCTTCTCTATCAGCAAAAAGAGCGTGATGGGCATCGTCATATTGAAGAAAAACAATGCAAATAACCCGGGTATCTCAAATGCGGAAAATGCAAAACAGATTATGGCGGGGATCAATGTGATAAGCACGCATTTTAACTGACCGATCCGTGCGGAAAGGATGCCGCCGGCGGCTTTTCCGAGTGCTACCGCAAAGGTGGCTGTCAGTCCCGCAAGAACACCGTTTTTCCATTGCATCTCCACTCCGAATGCAATGTATGATCTTATTATAACTACCGCAAGACAGCATATCAATGTCAAAAGAATTGCGGTAATTCCGTTTTTTACAGGCTCTTCCTTCCTGTCAGCTTCCCGGAAAATTTCCTCGTGTCTCTTCTCCCGCAAAAGAATGTATAAACCTGTTACGATCAAAATGATCGCTGCGATGATCCAAAAGAGTCTGATATAGACGGATATCCCCCTGAAAGATGAGAGGAATCTTCCCGCGAAAAGACCGAGCGCTCCCGGAGATACAAATATTCCCAGTTCCGCACCTTTCTTATGCTTATCGCGATCATCAAGGATAGTCCTTAATCCGCCGCCCACATGGAACAGGGCATTTCCGGTTCCGAGAACAATACATCCGGTAAACATTCCGGTAACGGTAAGTATGATCCCGAAGATTGTTATCAGCTGATAAAGTATTTTTTTCTTCTGCGGATCAGCTCCGAACAGTTTTATACAGGTAAGATCTGCCAGTGCGCCGAAGGGCATCTGAAGCGCAAACGCGCAGAAATTATAGAAGAGGTATGCAGAGGCATCATTTGCCCCGTATACCCCAAACATCATGTATGCACAGATACCGTCAATAATAAAATGTAAAATCGAATTAATGATCAACATGTTGATACCGAATACCTTTGTGATACAATTGCGATGCTGCCAACACTCTTACAGTATTCCAATCTCTTCCCCCAGTCAAGTAGTGCCAAGGATGAGTTTATATGATCTCCCGAACCTGCAAAAAAATTTTCCACTAAAAAAGCTGCAGGTTATTTTCCTGCAGCTTTTTTAAGATCGGTCCATACATTATCGGGTATATAAAGGCTTCCGTAGCCCGTGCCCATATCAAGGCCGGGCTTGTTTTCTCCGTGGAAATCACTTCCTCCGCTTATCGCCAGGCCATGCTTTGATGCCAGCGAGCGAATATATCTCTCATCGGAAAGAGTGTGAGTACAGTAAAGAGCTTCGATCCCTATGAGCCCGACTTCTTTCATTTCGCATATCAGCCTTTCAAGCTCATCATTTTCAAACTCATAGCTGACAGGATGGGCCAGCACCGGTATTCCGTCCGCCGAAAGAGCCATCTCCACCGCCTGTACGGGGGTGATCTTTTCTCTCGGAACATATCCGGGACATCCGGGGCTTAAGTATCTGTCGAAGGCCTCTTTTGTTGTCTTAACATATCCGTATTCGATCAGGTATTTTGCAAAATGAGCCCTGGTAAGCACGCAGTCGGGGAACATTTCAAGCATTCCCGCATAGGTTATTCCTATTCCCAGAGAAGCCAGCTTTTGGCACATCTTCTCATTCCTTCCGTCGCGCGAATCTATGAAATCCTTCAGCTTCGAGAGAAATGAAGGCTTTTTATGATCGATGGAAAGAGCCACCACGTGTACGTCCCGTCCGCCCCACTCCGTTGAGAATTCAATCCCCGGGATCACTTCGGGAACAACAGGGGAATCATTCCCTTCCGCCGAGGCGGCTGTTTTTGGAAAAGGCACAGCCCCGCTTTTCATGCTCGACGCATAAGCCAGAGCCTCGTCGATTCCGTCAATCGTATCATGGTCGGTCAGGGCAAATGCCGACAGCCCTTTTTCCATTGCATGAACCACCAGTTCGGAGGGTGTCAGCGTGCCATCGGATTTGGTTGAATGATTATGAAGATCGATCATCCTTATTGCTCCTTATCAGTACTTCTCAGTTCTCATCTTCTTCAATGTTGGCAGTAAATACCATACGCTTTCTTGCCATCTCATCGCTGGCGAGATACTCGTCATAAGTAGTGATCTTGTCGATCATCTGACCTCCGGGAAGGATCTCGATTATGCGGTTTGCGGTGGTCTCCACAAACTGGTGATCACGACAGGCAAAAAGTGCCACGCCGGGGAACTTGATCAGACCGTTGTTAAGAGCGGTGATGGATTCCATGTCGAGATGGTTGGTGGGCTCATCGAGGATGAGGCAGTTAGCCTGCTGGATCATCATCTTTGAAAGAAGACAGCGCACCTTTTCTCCTCCGGAAAGTACCTTTACCTTCTTAACTCCGTCCTCTCCGGGGAAGAGCATACGTCCGAGGAATCCGCGCACATAAGTAACGTCCTTTACGGGAGAGTAGCCTGTGAGCCATTCGGTTATATTCATGTCGTTGTCAAATTCTGCGGTGTAATCCTTGGGGAAATATGCCTGCGATGTGGTAACGCCCCATTTATAGGTTCCCTCATCCGGCTCGAGCTCACCCGCAAGAATCTGGAAAAGAGTGGTCTTTGCAAACTCGTTTCCGCCAACAAATGCGATCTTGTCCTCATGTCCCATGACAAATGAAATATTGTCGAGAACTTTCTCTCCGTTGATGGTCTTTGAGATACCATCAACCATAAGCACTTCGTTTCCGATCTCACGCTCGGGCTTGAAATCGATATAAGGGTACTTTCTGCTGGAAGGACGCATCTCGTCGAGCTGGATCTTCTCAAGGGCACGCTTACGTGAAGTAGCCTGCTTTGATTTGGAAGCGTTTGCCGAGAAACGGGAAATGAATTCCTGCAGCTCTTTTATCTGCTCCTCTTTCTTCTTGTTTGCTTCCTTCATCTGACGGATCATCAGCTGGCTTGATTCGTACCAGAAGTCGTAGTTTCCGGCGTAGAGCTGTATCTTTCCATAGTCGATATCCGCAATATGTGTGCACACTCTGTTAAGGAAATATCTGTCGTGACTGACCACGATAACTGTGTTTTCAAAGTCGATAAGGAAGTCCTCAAGCCAGCCTATGGCATCAAGATCCAGATGGTTGGTAGGCTCGTCGAGAAGCAGGATATCCGGGTTTCCGAAAAGAGCCTTTGCAAGCAGCACTTTAACCTTAAGTGATCCTTCAAGCTCTGACATCTGGCTGTAGTGGTAATCGGTCGAAATACCGAGGCCGTTTAGGAGCATTGCGGCATTGCTTTCGGCTTCCCATCCGTCCATCTCAGCGAATTCACCTTCAAGCTCGCTGGCGCGGATGCCGTCCTCCTCGGAAAAATCTTCCTTTGCATAGATTGCATCTTTTTCCTTCATTACCTGATACAGCCGTTCATTTCCCATGATAACCGTATCCATTACATTGTATGAGTCATATTTAAAGTGATCCTGCTCGAGTACCGAAAGTCTCTGACCGGGGGTGATAGCGATCTCACCGCTCGAAGTATCGAGTGCACCGGAGAGGATTTTAAGGAAAGTAGATTTACCTGCTCCGTTTGCGCCTATAAGACCATAGCAGTTTCCTTCTGTGAATTTGATGTTTACGTCCTCGAAGAGGGCTTTTTTACCTACACGGTATGTTACATTATTTGCACTGATCATTTTTTCAAAACCTCTTTGTATAAAACTGTAAATCCCCTTAAGGGCACAACAAGTTATTATATATGTTTTATACCCTTCTTAGCAAGCAAAATCCGTTTTTTCACAAACATGATCGAAGTTCCTGATACAGCCTCCCCACAGGCAGGCCTACTACATTATTGTAATCCCCATCTATCCCTTTGATATACCTTGCGCAGAATCCCTGAATCCCGTATGCGCCGGCTTTATCGAGAGGATCACCCGTTGCAACATACTCTTCTATCTCTTCACGTGTCATATCAAAGAATGTAACCTTCGTGCATTCGTGAAATGTTACGGAAGTCCCATCCTCGCATACTATCGTAACTCCGGTAAACACCTCATGTGACCTTCCGCTGAGGCGCTCAAGCATCCTTACAGCATCTTCCTTATCCTCGGGCTTTCCGAGTATTGACCCATCCAATGCTACAACCGTATCGGCACCTATGACCATGTAGTCTTTTTTATTATCAGCTTTAAGCTTTTCTGCTACGGCCAGAGCCTTTCTTTTTGAGAGCTCTTCAACCAGTCCGGCCGGATCCGTGATATCGCAGCTCTCATCGGCCTCGCTTACAAGCACTTCATATTCGATTCCTATCTGCGCCAGCAGTTCACGCCTTCTCGGCGACCCCGAAGCAAGATATGTTTTCATAGAAACACCTCTTATATATGCGAGCATGACTCGCATTTTTGACCTTATTATGATCCCGTATGATACAACGGATTGCTTCGTTGCGTTGCAACTTTCGCAATCCTACAAACATTCGCAATCCGCTAATTTCCTGTGAAACAGGAAATTGCTACTTTGCTTTGCACCCCGCGCTTTGCTTTGCAAAACGCTCGGGCATCATGTTTGTTCGGCTTCCGAGATCAAAATGCTCATTTATGCAAGCATAATTCGCATTTTTGCTCTCGGAACCCTTGTATCATTCACATTATAAATCTCTGGAATCTTGCTATCAAGCTAAAATTGGGGTATCATAGTTCTGACTACGCTAAGTCCTCGGGGCATATGTTGCCCGGATAGAGAGGCATGCACTGAGGCGGGTTATTCAGAACAGCTATGTGAGGTATCTGCAGAAATGGATTTGCTTGAATTAAGAAATAAACTCGACGAAGTAGACGAAGAGATCGTAAAGCTCTATGAAAAGAGGATGGAGCTTTGCTCTCAGGTGGCGGAATATAAGATTCAGACCGGTAAAAAGGTCTTTGACAAACAGCGCGAACAGGAGAAGCTATTAAAGGTCTCCTCCCTCGCATCAAACGATTTTAACGCTCACGGAGTGAAGGAACTGTTCGTCCAGTTAATGTCGATGAGCAGAAAGCTCCAGTACCGTATCCTCTCCGAGCACGGAAGCCTGGGACGGCTTTCGTTTATCGAGGTGGATAATCTTCTTGAAGATAAGATCCGCGTGGTTTTCCAGGGCGCGGAAGGGGCTTATTCCCAGATAGCGATGCAGACATTTTTCGGCGACGATGTGAGCTCTTTCCACGTTGATTCATTCCGTGACGCCATGTGTGCCATCGACGAAGGAAGTGCCGACTTTGCAGTGCTTCCCATCGAGAATTCCACCGCAGGCATCGTCAGCGAGATATATGATCTGCTTGCGGAATTTGAAAACTTCATCGTGGGCGAACAGATCATCAAGATAGAGCATTGCCTTATGGGATTGCCCGGTGCGAAGGAAACCGATATCAAAACGGTCTATTCCCATCCGCAGTCACTCATGCAATCATCGAGATTCCTGGGAGACCATCCCTGGCAACAGATAAGCATGCAGAATAATGCTTTTGCCGCAAAACATGTTGCAGAGGAAAAAGATATCACCAAAGCCGCCATAGCCAGCAAACTTGCTGCAAAGCTCTACGGCCTTGATATCATCAAAAAGGGCATAAACAATACGGGCGAAAATTCCACCAGATTCATAATAGTAACAAACAGAAAGATATTCAGAAAAGATGCCGAAAAAATAAGCATCTGTTTTGAGGTTCCACATGAGAGCGGTTCCCTTTACGATATGCTGGGTCACTTTATCTACAATGATATCAACATGACCAAGATAGAGAGCCGTCCCATAGAAGGAAGAGACTGGGAATACAGATTCTTCATAGAC
>JAEEGL013107838.1_pt1 | contig 13087 bp, 9 predicted proteins | sample 9134231 | NCBI WGS metagenome assembly JAEEGL01 (sample SAMN16246548, study PRJNA631951) | gut metagenome | biome: gut microbiome; feature: rumen; material: fiber-attached | host: Bos | place: Iran: Karaj | collected 2018-10 | reverse complement strand
CATGATTGCATAAGCATAGCCAAGATTTCTACTTGCCATAAACAAGTTTTCATTTTCATCTTTTGTAACAAATAATACTTTTCCGTCTAATTTTAAATCTTTAATTATTTCTTTAACATTCTTAGTTTTTAAGTTTTCTAGTTCGATTTTATCAATAACTATTAATTCTTTATCTTGATATTTGTGTGAAAGAGCACTTTTTATAGCAAGTTGTCTTTCTTTTCTGTTCATATCAAATGTATAATCTCTTGGTTGAACTCCGCCAGCTACTCCGCCGCCTACAAATTGTACAGATCTTTTAGATCCTTGACGAGCTCTACCAGTACCTTTTTGTCTATATGGTTTTCTTCCACCACCAGACACTTCTGAGCGAGTTTTTGTTTTAGCAGTTCCTTGTCTTGTTGCTGCTAATTGTAAATCTATAGCTTTCTTTAATACTATATCGTTTGTTTCTATATTCCAAACATTGTCAGCTAATGTTAAATCCTTTAGTTTTTCACCTTTTTGATTAATTAATTGTATTTTTGCCATATTAGATCACCTTTCTAGAGTAATTATTTACTTTCCTCTTGGTTTTCTTCAGCTTCTTTTTCTGAAGTTTCTTCTACTACTTCTTCAGTAACTTCTGAATTAGTTTCTTCTACTGCTTCTTCAGCAGTTTCTACAACTTCATCTACAACTGTTTCCTTTTCATCTTCATATGAAATTATTTCTTTTTCTGGAGCTTTTTCTCCAGATTTTTTAACAGCTGATTTAATCAAAACTAAGGAATTTTTAGCTCCTGGAATATTTCCACTAACTAAAATATAATTATCTTCAACATTAACTTCTATTATTTCTAGGTTTTGAATAGTTGTAGTTTCAACACCCATATGTCCAGGTAATTTTTTACCTTTAAGCACGTGCATTGGAAGCATTGTACCCATTGAACCAGGTCTTCTATGATAACGTGAACCATGAGTCATTGGTCCTCTTGATTGATTCCAACGTTTAATAACACCTTGTGTACCATGTCCTTTGCTTGTTCCTGTTACGTCAACATATTCTCCAACTGTAAATATGTCAGCGTTTATTGTATCTCCTAAGTTATAAGTACCTTCAAAGTTTCTAATTTCCTTTAAGAAGCGCTTAGGAGTGGTATTTGCTTTTTTAGCATGACCAATACTAGCTTTACTAGCATTTTTTTCTTTTTTCTCAACAGTAGCTAATTGAATTGCATTGTATCCATCTGTTTCTACAGTTTTAACTTGTGTAACAACATTAGGATCAATTTGTACTACTGTAACTGGAATTAACTTTTCATCTTTACTAAAAACTTGAGTCATTCCAATTTTGCGTCCTAAGATTCCTTTCATATTTTTTCCTCCATTTTATTTTACTAGGCAACTTTGCCTTTTAATTCAACACCACTTGGTAAATCTAAATGTTTTAAAGCCTCTTTAGTCTCTGGTGTTGGGTTTATGACATCAATAAGTCTTTTATGTGTACGGCTTTCAAATTGTTCTCTAGAGTCTTTGTATTTATGTACAGCTCTTAAGATTGTAATTTTTTCAACCTTAGTAGGTAGAGGTACAGGTCCTACAACTTTTCCTCCAGTTCTTTTAACTGTTTCAATAATTTTTCCGCAAACATAATCAAGTAAACGATGATCATAAGCTTTTAATGTGAAACGCATTCTTTCTTTTGACATTTGCATGTCCTCCTTTCGCCTATATTCTTATAGACTCGCTCCGTAATGAATTACCCGACTTTCACAAAACGATTTTAACAACTTCGCCTGGCGTATCGGCAACCTCACACATCTATGCAGTCATACAGGTTCAATTATAGCAACTTATTCCCATTAAATCAAGTATAAATTTTAGTTTTTTTAAAAAAATAAAATGCGGGCGCATTTTATTTTAATTCATCAATTATTATTTCAGTATTTTTCATTTCTTTTGGAAGAGTAATATCCATATATGACAATATTGTTGGGGCAACACTTGTTATATTACCATTTCGCAACTTAACCTTTTTATCCATTATTATAAAAGGAACTTTATTTAATGTATTTTTCGTTATAATTTTATTATTCCTATCTATTATGGTTTCACAATTAGCATGTGATCCAACAATTATTATTTTATAAAAATTATCTTTTGCTACTTCTATTATTTTTCCTAAGCACACATCTATTGCTTGTAACGCATTTATTGTTGCTTGAAAATTTCCAGTATGACCAATTATATCTGGATTAGCAAAATTGGCTATTATAAAATCATAATCATTCTCCATACATTTTATAGCTAATCTAGCAATGTTTAGAGATTTCATTTCTGGTTTTTTCTCTATATACTCAATTTTATTTGTTTTTAATATATAATTTTCGCAATTGTCTATCTTGATTTCTCTAGCTCCGTCAAGATAGTAATCTAGAGATTCTTCTTTTATTTCTTCTGCTATTCTCGCTTGGGACAAACCTAAATTTCCCAAGTATTCCGAAAGTGTATTCTTAACTTTTTCCTCTTTTAATAAATAATCGACATTAAGATTTTTTCTTATTTCAAATAAACTATATACTTTTATTGTTAAATCATTTCTCGCAAAAGCATCGAATTCTTTGTTTACTAGCGAATTAATTATTTGGAATTGAGAATCTCTACCATAATTTATAAATAAGACTACATCGTCATTTTTTATCGGTGTAAAATCCCCTACTTTTATTGGTGGCAAATAACTGTCCGTAATTTTCTTGTTGTAACATATTTCTATTATCTTTTCGATGCTTGGAGTTTTTACACCTTTTGAGTTTACTAGCAAATCATAATACACTTGTGTTTTGGCATAGTCTCTTGTTTTATCTAGTGCATAATATTTTCCACATACACTTTTTATTTTTGCCCCCAAAAAATCAACATTGTGTTTTTTAAAGAAATCTAAACTATAGAATTTTGAAGAGTCTTCCCCATCTGTAATAATGTGTAAATTGATATCGTTTATATTATTCCTTTTCAAGTTTTCTATTATTAATTTCAAATCATTTAAATTAGAATTAAGTAAACTTTCAGAAAGCATATATATTATGTGTAAATTCTTTTTGTTAGTTTTTAAGTATTCAACCATTTTAATATATTTATTACTAACAAAAAACAAATTGCTTTTTAGAGCTTCTTGCATTATTTCATATTTACTTTTTACAATTCTTCCAGCTCCAATAGTTTTATGAGCCAATTCACTATTAATAGTTACTTTGTTTGGTAGTCCTACGCATTTTTCATTGCATTCCAAAAGAGAATGCGGATAATTTTGCCAAGCATTAATAAAGTTCGACATTCCAGCATTCTTTACCGCGTTACCATACACATCTTCTTTCATGCCAAATCCATCTAGAATAATAGTTAGTATTTTCTTCATGTATTACACTCCCCTTTTGGGATTTATTAATTCTCATTACATTTTCATTATAATATATTTACTCATATTGATAAAGAAGTTCTTAAAAAAATAAACTATTAGTAGTTTATTAATCTTTATAAGTATAGGCTGTATCGACTCCAACTTCACTTCTATTGTAACTAATTATTTTATAATCAGCATCTTTGGGATAACCCAATTTTATTATCGTACTCTTATCTCCATCTAAATCTTTAGTTGATGAATCATAAAAACCTATTATATTATCTTGCTCATCATAATAAATAGCATATATCTTTATATAATTTATTGTTATTGATGTATTGTTTTTTATCTCCACTTCTAAATCTTCTGCCTCCGTTGTATTTATTATTTCGACATCTTTATTGTGATACTTTTTAAATCTATTTATAGTTATTTTGTTATTTATTTCGTATTTCAAACCTTTATATTCACTAGGAACTATTACCGATTCGTAATATATAGAATTGGCAGGTATATTTTTTACTGTAACATCATCGGTTTTTACTATTTTTCCTTCTTCATTATAAAAGTCTATTGCGAATGTTGAATCTATATTTTCACTATTTCTATTGTTTATTTTTAACAATATGTTACCGTTGAATAAATTGTAATTTTCAACTTTTACTCTCTTATTCAATATTTCTTCTTTTATTTTGATTTCGCTATTTTCATCAACGTTAATGTTAGGATCCGTTGTTTCATGATTACTAATTAAACTTTTTAACAGCAAAACCAAAGCAATAATCAAAACTAATATCAATAAAACAATTGGTAGCTTTTTTAACAAAGGATTTGCATTGGAAGATGCATTGTCATTTTGATACATGTTTTCGTAATTATTGTCTTGGTAATCCTCATCATTATAAAAATTATTATTAATATATGTATTTTGATTAGAATAGTTTGTTTCATTTGATTGATAATCTTCTTCGTCTATGTTTTGATTAAAAAAGGATGTTGTGTTATTCTCATAACTATCAAGATTATTGCCGTAAGGATTATTGCTTTCTTCTCTATTATCATAGTTATTTGAAGAAGATTCATCTTGCATATTATCAGAGTTATTATCAAGGGGATTAAATTCGTTTTCTGCTTCTTTAAAAGGATTAGTTGTCTTATTTTCGTTATTCATTTATGAACCTCCTATTATTCTAATCATAGCATAAATAGTATCTTTTTAAAATATAAAAAAGGAATCTATTAGTAATTCCTTTTAATAACGGGTTTTATGATGAATTTTTTGTAACTCTTCTACTACAATCGCAATAAACTCACTATTCTTAGGTTGAGTTTGTTCATAAGATAATATATTTGAAAATAGTCGTTCTGAATATTCATAGTCGGTTTTTCTAAAACCTACAGAAATAGAATATCTTATGCTTCTTTCTATATCCTTTTTGTTAGTCGAAAATGTGTTTTCTAACATATCATATATTTTAGCATAATTATTTTTCAAATTTGAATCGTTAAATATTTCATATATGGCTTTTCTTAGGTAATGAAATCCATCTTTATCAGGAGATATTCCTAACCGTTTTAGCATTTGAGCAATTTCATCATATAAATTAGCTTTATTATAGTTGTAAAGAACATTTCTTTCTTTTATTTTTTCCAAATAGTAATCTATATATTTAATGTGACTTTTATTAAGTATCGCATATAATTGATAACCTTCATTTAACATGTTATAGCACGCATAATTATTATCTAATATTATAGTCTTAGATAGATTAAATGGATTATCATATTCATATAGTATGCTTAATACATTATAATCTATATTACTATCTATGATAATAGCATCAAATTCTTGGTGCATATATTCTTTTATTTTAGTGTAATCATCACACTTTGTAATTTTATATTCTTTTAATAAATCCTTGTATTCATTTTTAGCAATTAATAATATGTTCATCTCTAACTTTCCCTTCGTTAGAGATTGAGAAGGGAAAAATTATTGTTCTTCTATATTATCTATCGCCGGTAAACCACCATTAATTATGTATTCTAAAGTTGCTCCTCCACCTGTTGATAAATAAGTGAACTTTTCTTCTAAATGGAAATGTTTTACCGCACTAACTCCATCGCCTCCTCCAACAATTTTTATAGCTTTATTATTAGCTATTTCTCCTAATAATTCTCTTGTTCCTGTAGCGAATTGTTTTTCTTCATATTTTCCTGCTGTACCATTTACAAAAATTGTAGCTGATTTATTTAAAACATCCGCATAAGCTCTAACAGTATCCATACCAATATCCATAATTGATTGTTCTGCTAACACTTCATCTACTTTAATATGTTTAACTAGATTATTATCATATGAACTTCCTACAATTACATCTAATGGCAACATTATTTTTTCTTGGTACTCTACTAGCAAAGATTTTAGCTTTTCTAACACATTCTCATCTTCTGTTTTAAGCGACTGGCCGACCATATAACCAAGAGTATACAAGCAAGAATTAGCTATGCCTCCTGTAAGTAGTAAATGATCACACTTAGGTAATAGTGCTTCAATTAAACCCACTTTATCTTCTACCTTGGCACCTCCCATTAAAATAGTAAAAGGTTTTTCAGCATTTAATACATATTTATCCAAATTAATAACTTCTTTTTGTACTAAGAATCCTATGCAGCTAGGTATATATTTAGCCACACCAAAAGTAGAAGCATGCTTTCTATGTGAAGAGCCAAAAGCATCCAAACAGAATATATCTGCAAGGTCAGCCCAATACATCGCTAATTGTGGATCATTTCCACTTTCCAATTTATCTGGAACATCTTCAAATCGAGTATTTTCTAATACTAGTATTTCCCCAGGATTCATTTTTTCTACTAATAGTTTTAATTGAGTACTTCTTGTTTGTCTTGAGAACATTACTTTAGTAGTTATTAAGGTTTGCAAATGTTTAGCCACCGGCTCTAAAGTATTTTTCTTCTTATCTTCTTCTTTTTTTACTTTGCCAAAATGAGATAATATAACAATTTTAGCATTATTTTTTATTAAATATTCTATTGTTTCTAATGATTCTACAATTTTGCTATCATCAATAATTGCTCCATTAGAAACTGGGACGTTGAAATCGCATCTTAACAATACTGTTTTATTTCTGACATCCATATCTTGTATTCTTTTTTTCACAGTTATCACCTATAATAATTATAGAATAATATCAATTCTTTAACAATCAGTATAGCATTTTCTTTACACAAAAATAAGAAATTAGTTGTAACAACTAATTTCTTATTCATCTAATTATATGTTATTGTTTTGTCAGTTTTAAACTAGATCCTTTTTCTAGTTGTATTAAATAATCTAGATATTTTTTACTATCAAAGTAAGTATCATAGTCTTTTGGAGATATTTCACTAATATTAATCCACCCTTTACCTTTTCTTTTGATATCTTTATCTGTTACAAAAATATTACCTTTGAAATCTTTTTTTACAACAAGAGTTGTCTGGATAGGAAGATTGTAAGAAATTCCCATATCACTAACAATCCAACAAGTGTTTTTATGTATATAATCTCTTCTAAAAATCATATCTGCTTCTTTTTTTATAGGTTTATAATCGCTAGCACCTTCATCAAATGTTCCATCAAATATGGTATCACCTGATTTACAAGTTTGAATTAGGAAGGCAAAATTTTGAGCCATTGCCAAGTATTGTTCTTTCACATCTGCCAAATGATAATTAGGAATTATTCTAGCGGCCAGCATTTTTCCATATTCTAGATTTTCTTCAGTTATTTCAACTCCTTCACTAGCAGCACTAATTCTAGGAGTATTATAGGTAGACAACGCTTTTTTACAAAGATGTTCTATTATTGTTTGATCCCATCCTACAAATTTAAAATTATTAATAAATTTTCTCTTTTTTTCTGTTTTTTCATCTTTTTCTTCACCGAACCAGATTTCACTTTCCAAATCTTTTTTGGTAAGGTACAAAAGTGTTTCTAACCAATTTATAAGTGATGAGTGATTTGATATTCTTTCATATTTTGGACTATAAGAAAAAGCATCTTCTATTATCAACATGTCTCCAGACAAATTAAACATACCCTTGTATTTTGGATTATTTTGCATTTTGGCTATTTTTTCTTTAGTATCTTTTAATCTACCAGGGCCTTCTGGACAATAAGCGTAATTTACGAAATAAGCATCTTGTGTATTTATTTCTTCTAGTTTTGATAGATAATAATATAATCTTTGGAAATAGCTGTTAATCTCTATAATATTTATTTTTCTACTAAATCCTTCTGAAATATTATAATAAAGATAATGCATAAGCATCTTTTCAAAGTATTCCGCTCTTTGGCTTTCTGCATACCAATTACGTTCTGCAAAAGGTTGTTTAATATCTGTTTCATAGATCATTTTTCTCACCGTTTTTTCTTCCTTAAAGTTGGCCCATGCTTTCATATATTTTGAGGCAGCAACTTGTTTTTCTAACGCTTCTGCACGCTCTTTTTTCATTCTTAATAATTCTTCCTCCAAATAGCCTTTTTCAGGAAATGCACTTTTCCTTTCTTCTGGAGATAATTTTTCTAGGTTTGTCATGCTATAACTTACGGAGTCTTTAAACCAAACCACTCCATTTTGGTCTTTCTTAACTAGAAAATCTTGGTAATAGGTTCCGACTACATCTAGAATATACTTTTTTCTTCCCAATCTAAATGCTTCATCAGCATCTGGGTCACGATTTAGTAATCGGTCATATTTTACGGGCTCATAAGCTGAATCAAAAACTATTTGATCGTTTTTAGCGGTTTGGATAAGGAACGCAAAGCGCCTTGCTAGCTCTGGATATTTTTTTATCATTTGAATTCGATAATCGTCAGTTATCTTTTTTATGGCACATGGATAGTAATCAACACCTTTAATAAGTATCTTTGGTGTTCTAACACGATAGGCAAGTTCATCTTCATTCCTTCTATGCCAATCTTTAAAACAACGATAAATAAATTTTGCTGCTATAAACTCACCTAATTCGAGGTTCTTAGAGGTTAGTTTAATTTCTTCTGTTTCAGGAGTTATAAGAGAATTTTGGCAAAAATTAGGGTTATTAAGATGCCATTTGCATAAATATTCTATTAGAGATTGATCATAACCAGTCCCCAATTTTCCTATAAATTTTTTTATGGCCATCCATTTTGGTTCATCCCACTTATAGAGTTCATCTTCGCTGTAATAGAAGGCAATGTTTAAATCACTGGTTCTCCAATTTCTCCCCCATCTTCTAGCACCATTATGTGAATAAGAAAAACCATCATCTATAACAATATATCCGTCTATTAGATGAAACATTTTTTCATATAAGCTATTTTCCCGAAGTTTTTCGGCCATTTGTATTATTTCCGCATCATTATCTTTTAAAGAATTACTAGAACATACAGCATTTCTTTTATATTCATAATAAATTAAATCCATTTCTTTTTTTTCTGCCAAATTAAAATAAAGATTATGAAAGAAGCGGCTTACATCTCTTATACTAACTTTGCGACTGTGACATTCTACTATACTGTAATAAAGATAATGCATAAAAAACATTTCAAAATATGTTTCTTTTTCTCCCCTATCTTCTGCTAAATCTCGAAATTTCTTCCAATCCATCAACAAACACATCCTTTTTAAAAGTTTATAGTTATTGTATTATGACGGATGATTAGATGTCAATTAAAAAAATGGTTTTTAAACCATTTTATTTTTCCATTAGCTTTTTAGCTGTACGCATCATTTGAGATGTATATCCCATTTCGTTATCATACCAAGCCAATACTTTAACTAATTGGCCTTCTTCAGTATCTAATACTTGAGTAGATAATCCATCTACTAAAGCTCCTATTTTCTTGCCAATAACATCACTTGAAACCACAGGGTCCATAGTTATTTTTAAAGTATCATTTTGATTTTTTTCAAATAACTCATTTATTTCTTCAACTGAAGTTTTCTTATTTAGTTCTAATGTTACATCTACTACAGAACCATCTGGTACAGGTACTCTCAAAGCATTTCCATCTAGTTTTCCATCAAGAGTTGGTATAACCTTACCGATAGCAGATGCCGCTCCGGTTGATGTAGGAATTATATTGGCAGCGCATGCACGTCCACGACGAGATTTTATTCCTTTTTTATGTGGAATATCTAGTGTAGCTTGATCATTTGTATAAGCATGAACTGTAGTCATAAAACCTTTTTTAATACCAAAATTATCTTCTATTACTTTTAATACTGGGGCAAGACAATTGGTTGTACAAGAAGCTGCTGATATTATTGTTTCTGTTCCATCTAGTATAGAATCATTAACGTTATATACTATAGTTTTCATATCTCCTTTTCCAGGTGCTGATATAATAACTTTTTTAGCTCCAGCTTTAATGTGTTTCTCTGCACCTTCTTTGTCCGTAAAGGCTCCTGTACATTCTAACACCACATCAATTTTTAAATCTTTCCATGGCAAGTTTTCAGGGTCCTTTTCGCTAAATACTCTTACTCTTTTTCTGTTGTTTATAACAATTTCATCACCTTCAAAAGATATTTTATCTTCATGGAATGAGCGATGATTTGTATCGTATTTTAATAAATATGCTAAATCTTCTGCATTTGTTAAATCGTTAATAGCTACTATATCAAAATCATTACCAGTTATTATTTCTCTAAATGCTAATCTTCCTATACGGCCAAAACCGTTAATTGCAACTTTTATCACTTTTTATCCTCTTTTCTATATGCTATTAAAAGCACTTTTTCCTATAAATTCTCTTAGTATCGAATCTTCATTTACATAGTCTGATGGAATTGGAAAGAATATTTTTAAATTTCCAATTAATCTTCTTGCTTCGTTATATGAAGGAGAATCTGATTTAACCGAATATAATAGTGGTTCTACAAATACTTTTAATACTCCTACTTCATATACTAAAGATGTATTTAATATATAATCTATATTATTAATAAACGGATATATATACTTCTTTTCTCCGCTTCTTACACTATTCCATTCTTCTATTGTTTTTCCAACATCTCTTGCTCTTGTTCTATTATCTCTTACTATTCTTCTTAATAATCTTAAATCTACTGTAGATATATAATTATGTTTATCTATATTAAGAGGAATAAAAGGACTTAAATATACTTTATATTTTGTAGATGGATCAACGTCAGGAACCATATCATCATTTAAACAATGTAATCCTTCCATTAGAATAATTGTTTTTTCATCAATTTTTATTGGTGGATCATTAAATTCTTTACATCCTGTAACAAAGTTGAATGTTGGTAATTTTGTTTCTTTACCAGCTAGTAAATCATTTAAAGTATTATTTAAAAGTTTTAAGTCTAACGCTTCTAAACATTCAAAATCATAATTGCCATTTTCATCTTTCGGAGACTCTAATCTTTCTTTAAAGAAATCATCAACTGCTAAAACTAAAGTGTCATATCCTTTACTTCTTAACTGCAAAGCAACTTTTTTAGTAGTGGTTGTTTTTCCACTAGATGATGGACCAGCAAACATCATAAATCGAGCTTTACTTTTTATAAAGTCATCTACCATTTCTGATATTTTATTATTGAAATCTATTTCTGTTATTTTTACTAATTCTTCTATTTTACAATTAGATACTCTTCTATTTAAATCAGATACATATGGAATACCTAAAGCTCTAATCCATTTTTGACTAGCTTCAAAACATTTTATAACATTCTTATAATGTATATACTCTGGTATTTTATATTTTGTATTAGGATTAGGAAATAATAGTACTAGTTGATTTTCTCCTAAGAATACCAAATCATATTTTGATAAACAGCCAGTGCTATATGGCATTTCAGAATAGAAATAGTTTATATAATTTCTTAGTTTATAAGCTGTAACTATATTGTTTGTTATATTATGAATATTTTCTGCTTTTTCTATAGCATCAACCTTACTATAGTAATTAATAGCTTCTTTCTTTTCGACATTTAAGTTATAAATTCTTTCGTCATTACTTATTATAAGATTCATTTCTTTTTTTAGTTTTTTAGCATCATTTAATGTAAATATTTCTTTACCTTCAATAGACATATGCAAGCCATTTCCAATAGAATGATTAAATTCAACTTCATATTTCTTATCAAAAGCTTCTTTTAAAGCAACTTCCAAAACAAAACATAAACCAACTTTATTAATTCTATATCCATTAATACTATTTTTATCAATAAAATTTATAGTAGTATCTTTATCAATAATTGTATCCATTGGTACAACTTCGTTGTTAATTTCAGCACCTACTATATTATTATCTTGATGTGGATAGAGTTTACTAATTTCATATAGTGTTAGGCCCTTTTCCACCTCTAATGAAGTATTATCTGAAAAAGTTATGTTTATCATTGACATGGCATATCCCTCTTATTCTAATAGTTATTATACTATATTTTTATTTTTTTGAATAGGTATTTAAAAGTGAAAAAGAGATATATTAATTATTTAGACATTATTTTTTGTAAACATTGTGTCTTTTTAGTACAATGAAAAAGAAAGATTTATTTAATAAATATTCTTTTTTACTTAATTTGGACAATAATAAGTTTTAATGGTATAATACCTCCTAGTTATTGAGGGGTATTATTATGAAAAGATTGAATAAAAAGGAAATACTATTCATTACTTTACTTGCTATCTTTTTAGTTAGTATTATTTCTATTCTTGTTTATTTTAATTTTTTTGTAGGTCCTAGCATTACCAAAGTTGAAAAAAAAGATAGTGTAAGGTTTGAGAGTAAGAAAATATTTAATATAGAAATAAATAATAATCCTCTTAAAATCAATAAAGAGACATGGTGTTTATTAATTGAAAAGAATTCAGCTTTAGACGAAGATAATAGTGTATGGGAAAAAGCGAGTAATGGTTATTGTAGTATTATAGCTGATGACAAAGATTATGATGTATATGTAAAAGACAGTTATAATAATTATGATAGTACTAAAGATGGTTTTAAAAAAGATAAGAAAAAAGAAATAGTTTTGAAAACTATAAAAACTGATGTAGATAACGTGTATTTATATATTGGACAAAGTCAACAATTGGTTGTTGATACTAGTAATCTAGATGATAAAAATATTAGTTTTAATTCTGAAAATAATAGCGTTGCAAATGTAGATGATAACGGATTAATAACAGGTAAGTCTTATGGAAAGACCACTATAACTATTCAGAATAAAAAGGAAGCTAAAAAAGAAATAAATGTTGTTGTAACTAGGTTAATTAAAGAAATGGATGCTGCAGCTAAAAGAGATTACTTTACTTGTAATATGTTAAATGATGAAGAAGCCAATTTATTAGATGATATCTTATTTGATCGAGTTAATAGAGCTGGTTATGGGACAAGAGCTGGAGTTTTAGCTGCTGCTAGATTTTTAACTCTAGAGAGTACTTACGAAGTTCCATATTTCTATGAAAATGGGCGTTTAGAAAACTATGAACCATATAAGCATGTAGATGGTGAAGGTAGATATTATCATAGAGGGTTATATCTAAGTCCAAGAAAAACTAAAGAAATAACAGCTAGTTTTGGCGGCCCTGTTATGTGTGGATGTAAATTACAAAACTATACCGATTGGGTCTGCGTATATGTTACCGGCGAATTATACCCTAATGGATTAGACTGTTCAGGATTTTT
>JAEEGL012148965.1_pt1 | contig 13087 bp, 14 predicted proteins | sample 9134231 | NCBI WGS metagenome assembly JAEEGL01 (sample SAMN16246548, study PRJNA631951) | gut metagenome | biome: gut microbiome; feature: rumen; material: fiber-attached | host: Bos | place: Iran: Karaj | collected 2018-10 | reverse complement strand
CTTATTAGTTGTATTGTCAACAATACCATCTCTCCGGTGGCTTACACCGGCATTGGTAGGCCTTCTTTTCTTTGTTATGGGGATCATATTTCTTAATCTTTCAAAGGTTAATTACATAGCCCCGTTGTTTGCTGCGCTTATAGGTGCGGTTCTGTTGTTTTTCTGCATCGCTGATAAGTTCTTTCCCGACTTTTTAGATGAAATGGGAGACAAGGGAGTCGGCATAATAACAATGACATTCGGTCTTATAATGCTGCTCTATCCTTATGCCGCGACTCTGTATTATAAATGCAGATACAAAGTGACTGTTGAAGCTACTGTTGCCTATGTGGATTATCGTATTTCGAGAACAACCAGAGGGTATCATGCAAGAACTTACCGTCCGGTATATGAATTCACATATTCAGGCAAAGTATACCAGGTCTCGGATAAGATCTATACGTCCGGAAGCCATCCTGTGCAGGGCGAAGAAAGAGAACTGCTGATCGACGAGAACAGACCTGAACACTTTTTCGACGCAGAAAGGATGGAGTCCAAATCACTCTCTAAATATTTTTTCCCCGTTGTTTTTCTGGCACTCGGATTATATTTATTTTTGAAAGGATGAGAACGGAATTCTGATCAATAAGCCAGTGTTATGCATTCAGTTTTGCTGAAAAATATTTATCTGGATGCCTTTCACTATTTGATATTCTTTTGTTTTACCTACAGTTTTTCAAAAAACGAAATTCTGTAGGTATTTTTCTCATTGATAAACCATTGTCATACCTACAGATTTTCAAAAATCATAAATCTGTAGGTATATTTTTCATTGATACACTATCATCATACCTACAGTTTTTAAATAATCGCAATTCTGTAGGTATTTCACTCGTTTATTAACTGCCATCTTACCTACAGTTTTTAAATAATCGCAATTCTGTAGGTATTTCACTCGTTTATTAACTGCCATCTTACCTACAGATTTTCAAAAATCACAAATCTGTAGGTATTTCATTACTTGATGAGTCATCGTTATACCCACATCTTTGCAACAATTTCCGGATCCGATCTGTATATATGACAGAACCGATCAAAAGGAGATGTTGAAATGAATAAGTTGATTACAAAGATCGCATGTGCAGGAATTGCATTAGTATTTGTTTTAGGTGCTTTCACAGGCTGCAAATCAGGTAAGACCGGATCCGGGAAAACAGTTGCTCTGCCAAGCTTTACATCAGTAAAAGATCCTGACGGCAGCCTTGCCCAAAAAGGAAAAGCCGGCGATATGGAATACACTATCCTGGATAAGAATTCCTACGGCACTCACGAAAAGAAAAGAGGCTACTATATCGATCAGTTGGAACAGCTCGATTCTCCGTACTTCATAGTTATTACTGCAGGATCAAAGGCTGAAGACGGTGATGAAATCAATATCGTCGATCTCGGAATGCAGGGCTGCAAGCTTGTTATCGTTGTTGAAGAAAAAGTTAATTCCGGCGATAAGACCGCAGACTCCGGCACACCCTGCTGTGTATTGGAAACAGATCATGATCATTTGCCTGAAGAGATACTGATCGTAAGTACAAGCGGTGAAGAATTCAAAAGCATCACCGTATGATTATTCTGATCAGATCTATCGATAGCAGGAACTGTCTGTTTGCTGTTCCGGGAGTGATACGAAGGCAAGATGTTCATTGCATCAGAGATCCGTATTTCATCGCCTTATACAGTATAAACTCAATAGTTTGTCCCCTGTCTCAACCCCTTTAATCGTGCTAACCTTTTTATGTGGATCGAAGCTTTATTTGGAATCAAGGCATTTGGAGGCTCAGGTCATGAAAAACAAACTGATAGTGTTGCTGGTGATATCCGCAATGGTATTATGCTTTGCAGGATGTCAGGGCAAAAAGGATCGTGACAGATCACGTGACAGAGATAACGATACGGAAGAAAATGTCGACGAGAAAAAGCTTGCAGAAGCTAAAACGGTCCACGATGTTTCAGATCTGATCGAACTTAACGAACACGGTCTTTATTTCAGTGAATGCAAAAAAGACAAAGACCTGTATTTTTACTTTTCTCTGCTGGATTTCGATGAATATATCAAGGTCAACTACAGAGGTAATGACTATCTTCTCGTCTGGTATTACTACTACAATTACGGCAAAATCGGAACCAAAGTAAACAGTGTGGAGAAAAAGGTTTTCGACGGCATAATGCACATCGGAGTCGACCTGGAAAAAGAAGAGAAGGGAAACGATGGTTGCTTTCCTCACAGCACAGGATGCCGCCTGATACTCAAACTCGATGAAGATATAAAAGACCTGGTCGTGGAAGGTCATAACTATCATGAATACGACGGCGGCTATGTGACAGTGTGCAATAAGAAAGGTATCCTTGATAAAGATCTGAATTTTGTCGTGCCGCTGATCTACGATAATATCTTCGATTATCCTATATCAGATGATGAGAACGGTCCCGTTTACTACCGCGTATGCATCGACGGTGCGGGTCAAGGGCTCCTGGACGAGAACTTCAATCAGGTGCTGAGCACAAACTATTCCAATATCTACTATTTCAATTCAGATAAGATCATTGCCATGATCAACAGCGAAAACTGTTCGGATAACTCTGAACTTAAGATCGTATGGATCGACGGTGACGAGAACGTTATCAGGAGCATTCCCGGCTTCCTTCACCCAGACGATGACAGCAGATTCCGCTGCATGGACGGCCACATCCTTATCAGCGATCCCTCATATGGTTCCCAATGGGGAGACGGTGTCATGGACGAAGATCTCAACATAATCATAGAACCCAAGTATTACACCATCTTCTGGAATGGTGAAGGTTATTATAGAGTCGAAAACTTCGATCAACAGGAAGCCCTCTTCAGCTCCACAGGAGAACAGCTGACAGACTTTGAATAGACTTCATCACCAACGTTGTTCTTAAAACAGGCTGCTTCATTTTTTCGAATAATCACATCGATAAACATTCCGCCGTGAACAATGCGTGGAAGTATTTGCGTTTGGCCATCAGTTCATCAAAGGTTCCCTGCTCTTCGATCCTGCCATTCTTCATCACCAGAATGCGGTCATATCTTTTCATGAGCTTCTCATCAAGAGAATGTGTGATGACTACTCTTGTAATGTCCTTAAGATCGAGAATGTCGGATGAGATCTTATAAGCCGTTTGCGAGTCCAGAGCAGATGTTATCTCATCAGCCAGAAGAACCGATGAATCCTTAAGAAGGCTCCTTGCAATTGAGATCCTCTGCTTCTCGCCGCCGGATAAGCCGCTGCCGTTCTCTCCGCAGAGATAGTTGCTGCCGCGCTCGCTTATCAGCCCGCTGAGATTGGCGCGCGAGACCGCCTCCCTCACCTTCTCTTCAGGGAAATCCCGGAACATCGTGATGTTGTCATTAATGGATGAATTGAACACGAACACGTTCTGCTGTATCGATGCCACCTGATCGAAAAGCGAATCCGATGAGTATTTCTTAAGATCTTCATTATCCCAGCTTATCTCTCCGGTGTATCCGGCGCCGCATGCGCAGGACAGGATGAGGTTAAGAAGCGTGGACTTGCCGCTCCCTGAAGAGCCGACGATCGCATAGGATTTTCCTGCTTCAAAATCAACTGAGATATCGTGCAGGACTTCTTTTCCCTCTTCGTAGGAAAATGAGACATCCTTAAATGAAATTCCGTCTGAAAGCTTTGGAAGTTCGGCATCTCCGCCTGTATAGGAACTCTTCTCCAAAGATGCCGCGATCTTCTCTATCAGAGCACGCGATGCCTTTCTGGCTGCAAGAAGACCGGGAAGCTCTGCTACAGGAGAGATCACAAAGTTCATTAAATTAACAAACATCAATACGTTGCCGGCCGAAAGCCCTTTGCCCGAAAGAGCAAGATAAGCACCTGTAAAGAAGACTGCGAACTGCGCGGACATGCCGGATAACGAGCTTAAAGCCTCAATAAAGATCCTGAGCCTGCTCTTTCTGAATTTGGAATTCTCCAGCTTTGCATTCTCCTTTGAAAAGAGCCCTGATACGGCCTGTTCAGCCCTGAAGCTCTTCACTACCGAAAAGCCGTTCAGGCAGTCGCTTATGGTGGCAGTAAAGCTCTTATTGCGCTCCGATACCGTTACTTCATTCTGCGCAAGTTTCTTACCCGACATAAGCGATATAAGAAGCGGAACGAAAGTTACTCCAACAGCGACAGCGGTCAGCAAAGGCGAATAGAAAAGCATCAGAGCAAGAGCACAGAAAAACGACGACACTCTGTATACGAACCAGAATTCCTTGTCCAGATAATCAGCCTCAATAGAATTGCAGTCATTCGTAAGTGCCGACAGATATGTCGCAGTGTTCTCGGATCTGAACGATGTGATGTTCTTCTCCGTAAGCTTACGGAATAGCGTCTCCTTGTAGTTCTGCAGTGCCTTTTTTATATATCTTGGCTTTGCATAGTAATTCAGGAAAGAAGCAAAGAGATAAAATACACTGACTGCCAAAGAGATCCACAACAGATCTGTTATGCTGTGGTTTCCTTTGCCGGAAGCTGTATCGAGGAGCTCTCCCAGGATCCACGATATGCCCATACACATCGTGCCGGAAAGAAATGCTCCTATGACTGAGAGGATGAAATTGACGTGGTTGTCCTTATGGAACTGAGACTTCAGTTCCATATATAAGTTTTTGGTTTTCATGGCTGATTCCTTTTTAGATATTTTCTTTGGTTTTTATTTTCCCGCGAATGCAGTAAATTTCTTGTCGCCCATCATATCAAGAACAGTCCGGATAGTTTCTTCGCCGGTCCTTCCGAGCATTGTATATGTGCTTGATGCGTACGTGATATCGAACAGCTTCACAATATCCGCATCGTCGTTTGGTGCTGCGTCAAAATACCCGGCAAGCCTTTTGGCCTCATCAACGAGTTCTCCGGCATGAGCCTTGTCACCGGTCATAAAGAAGGCATAACTTTCCGTGATCAGAAAAGCCGCATTGGTCTTATCGAAGAAACAAGGTTCATCGTTCTTCCTTAAACTGTTCAGATAATCAATACTCCACCTTGCAACTGTCTTGACGCGTTCCCAGTCCCGGCAGTTTCTGTAGTAATACAAAAGGCCCATGGTGGTATTGATGGTTTCAGATATCTTGTTCCAGAAAGCAGATGATAATTGATTCAAACACGCCTTGTCAGTCCCGCCTTCAAGGGCCATGAGCCATCCGATCTTTGAATCAAAGACACCGGCCTCATTGTTCTTTTTCATCATATCCAGTGCTTTCTCCCTGTCGTTTACAAGGAAATGCAACAGAGCAACATCTCCGATTATCGAGATCCTGCCATATCTCGGATCGATATCGTGCGGCACTATGCAGGATGCTCTCTCGAACAGTTCTATTGCCCTTCTCTTCCAGACGTCATTCCGTTCTTCAATTCCGAATGACATATATGCCTTTGCAGACGCTATGATCACATTGAAGTCATTCGGATACTTGGTAATGGCCTTCTCCGCATATTCCAGTCCTTCTTTGTCCTTGGAAACGATATATCCGTATATCTGATCCTTAATGGAACGCCTTCTGTTCTCTGCCATCTCATAACCCAATAACGTATCTACGGAAGAATCAAAAAGATCCGCGATCCTCATCAGCATTTCCAGTTCCGGTGAAGAGAGGCCGGCCTCCCATTTATATACCGCACCCGCCGTAACGCCCAGAGCATCGGCCAGAGCTTCCTGGGTAAGCGAACGTTCTTTTCTCATTCTCTTCAGATTTCCGGCAAATTTGATATCCATGTTCCCGTTCTCCTGTCCTATGTCTTCTGACCTTATGATAACGGATACCGGATGCAATTTGAACAGATTACTAATACTAATCAGATTTTATTTTTCCTACTGTCAGTATGATTTTTCGTAAATCCCGAAAAAGTTATAGAATATGTTCATGTATAAACTTCTAGGATGATCACGAAGGAAAAAGGGGCCTGATGAAGATATATTTCGCGCCGCTCGAAGGCATTACAACTTATATATTCCGCAATGCTTTCAGCGGTATCTACAGCCAAGTCGACAAGTTTTTCGCGCCGTTCATATCACCGTCCGAGAAATGTCCTATAACACCTCGTGAGCGAAAAGACATCGCTCCCGAAAACAATCCCGGAATAAACCTTGTTCCGCAGATACTGACATGCAGATCAGAATATTTTATCGAAGCCGCGAAAGAGCTTCATGCCATGGGTTATAACGAAGTGAATCTCAATCTCGGCTGTCCTTCCGGAACCGTCTGCGCAAAAGGCAAGGGCGCGGGGTTTCTCCCTGAGACACTTGCTCTTCAAAGATTTCTGGATGACATCTACTCATATTCCGTATCCGATGACATGAAGATATCGATCAAAACAAGGCTCGGATACTACAACCCTGATGAGTTTTATGATCTCGTGGACATCTTTAATAACTTCCCCGTGAGCGAGCTTATCGTGCACCCCAGGATAAGATCTGACTTTTATAAAGTTGAGCCCAGAAAAGAATACTTCGCATACGCTCTGGAGCATTCGAAAATTCCTCTTGTATACAACGGAAACATCTTTAACTGCAAAGACTACGATAATCTGTTAAGCGAATTCGGCAGCGGTCCTGATCCAGTAATGACAGGCAGGGGCCTTATATCCGACCCGTCTCTTGCAGATAAGCTTAAAGGTCTTACAACGGAAACCGACTTTGCAAAATTCAGAAGACTGCACGATACCGTTTATCACGCGTATCAGGAGACCATGTCACCCGACATCAATGTTCTTTACAAGATGAGGGAACTTTGGTCTTACTGGCAGATCCTTTTCGACGGGTGCGAACGTGATATAAAGCGCCTGATGAAAGCAAAGAAATATGAAGAATACGAGGATATCTTAAACAGGATCCTGCAGACTAAGGAAGAGTAGACTGCTCATTTGCGAGTTTCTGAAGAAATTCTTCAGCGAACTTCTTATACTTGGAATCGCCGCCCAGATCATATGCTGTCTGAAGATATTCTTTTGCCCTTTCATGTTCCCCTTTAAGGAAAAGCAGTTTTCCCAACGCATATGAATAACTGGACTTCGTAATCGGGTAAAGAGGTTTAAAGGTATTCAGCACTTCCAGATAATGCTCCTCTGCGCCTTCATAGTTACCCTGCTTTATCCTTATGGCAAACTCCGCATTCTTAATGCTGATCTCAGAAGCCTCTTTGTATTTGGGATTCTTCATGTTATTGGTAAGTTTTCTCAGTTCTTCTATCTCATTTTGAGCAAGAGCGATCTGTTCTTTTTCAAGATAGTACTCGATCATATACTTATGATATTCAGCCTTATATGCCTTGCCCTTGATCTTTTTGCAGCATTCGTAAACTGAATCGTAATCATTAATGGCACTATAACCCCTGGCAATTAATGAATTATAAAGCGACACAACAGGACCTTTTTTCGTCTTCGCAAACAGTCTCTTCAGCTCATCTATGAATTGTTGTACCTGACAATTATAGAAGAGAGGTAATACTTCATTAGCGATCTTTTTCGATGAAAGCCGGGTAAAGATAAATGCATCAACTAAGACCAGCATTACCGTCACGGCCGTTATCGGGATCGCAGGATACCAGGTATCCTGGCAGAATGAGACATTCGCTATTACCATGCATATGATCTCGACGATCCCGATGCACCAGTATGCGATGTGATATTTCTTATAGATTGATATCATTATTCCTTATTCCTTTTCTTTTGTCTGAACTTTGGCTTTCGTAATTATATCATTACGTTAATAACCATGTATTCCATGCTTAAAAGATGCACAGATTTTACCGGCGTTTCAGTCCGGAACCTTACGCGGATTCTATCCTAAAAGATCTGAGATCACTTTATGATCACTGCAGTTGGTGATGATTATGAATCTGTCAGAAGGATCTTTGTAGACGTCAAGGGTATAGATCATGGAAGCTGCGAATTCCCACGTTACGGAATAAGTAAGTGAGGCATATCCTTTATCTGAATAATTGATACTGCCCAGACGGTCCTCTTTTTGCCAATCATTGAAACGGTCCCTTCTGATAATAAGGAAATCATTGCCCTTATACTTGCCTTTGACGACCATGTCACTCTCTTTGCTGATTATTTCCAGTTTGCTTTCGGCAAATTTGATAAGCTCTTCTTCACTTACGCTTATGTCCGAAGAATCAATATCATATCCCTCGTAGATCCTGTAACGGCTCACATCATATTCCGTATTTACGGGTGTTCCAACTCCCCACATGGAATTCAGATCACTTTCTTTTTCCGTCCGGATCACGGAGCTTTGTCCCACCAGCATTAAAACAACCATTAGGACAATAAAGGCCGCATACAGATTCGGCAAAGCAATTCCTGCTATACCAAACCCCTTGCCCTTTCTGCGCTTTATTCTGGCAGTTATAAGCCCTATGACCGACAGGACTAATCCGATCAACGGGAATAATCCTACAAGTGCAAACATGAGGGCATAAACTCTATAGTCCATGTACCAGGAAAAGCACAGGGTTAATACCAGCACCACCGGAGACAGAACTGAAAGAATAAATCCTGCCAAACAAAGCTTACTTAGTTTTCTCTTCTGTTCAGACATATATCACCCGTATGATCTGCATCGTTCAAGCAGATCCTGATAGCCGATTATCTGCTTCTTTAAGGATCGATTTCTCTTCTTCATTTATCAGCTCAATAAGCTCACGCTGACGGGCAAGTTTTCCTTCCTCTGTTTCCGGAATGCCTTCGTTTTTGATAGTGCTCGTATACTGAACCGGATCATCATCAGTGTAGATGCCGGGCTTCGATTCAGTATCTTTCCGGAGTTTGTTTACTCCGTAATCGTGCTCACGCAGTAACAGCTGATCCTTATCATAACGTGGATATTCTGAAAGATAATCGTTACCTGAATAATAGGTATCTGAACGTCCCAGAAATGTGAGCATATCGAGCACAAGATTCGCACCTGCTGAAACAACATCGGCCGCCTCACGGTCTGGGTTTTCAAGCGTACTCTTAAACTTCACCTTTATATCATCAAGTTCCTCAATAGGATCGAATTCATACGGGTTTATACTGTTGTACAAAGCCTTGGTTCTCTGGAAGTTATGGACGTCCTCTTTATCCATTTTGGAAAATGCCGATTCCTGTTTTGGATGATTTGTAATTCTCGGTGAATACAGCTTCTGAGCAATACCGCTTAAGGTATTACCCGACAGCACCAGCTTAAGGAGGCAATATTCCATCATGTTTCCGGCAATGTTGTTTTCGCCGGTTTGGATACGGGTAAGACTGTCAAGTTCGGCCCTTCTGGTAAACACTTTAAAAGCCGCTATACTTGAAGACGCTTTCGCCAGAAGCTCTTCCGTATTCTTAACCTGATAACTGCAAAGGAGCATCAGAAGATTTGCCGAAGCCGTATTCTGATCTGTCTTGACAGGGTCATTAAGGATCTTAAGAGCATCCTTGAACTGTCCGTCCTGCATAAGTGCATAGGCTTCACCGAGCGGAGTTTGGTTTGAGTCAGGCTCTCCGGGCTTGCCGAGTTTTTCGGTGAATTTTGATCTTCTTCCGTCCCAATAACAAAGAATGCATCTTCCATTCTCGAAAACATGGGCACAATTCGTATACCCGTACAACGCATGTGCGCATTCAGGGCAAATACTCCTCATCAGAGATGAACCGGCATAGTATTCACTTCCGCATTCATCACATTTTGCAATCTCTTTTTCCAACTTTCCATCCCCCGTGATCTAACTGATGAAAAAGCAATTCTCACTTCCAGTTGAACCCGTCATCAGTCAGTGATGTGTTTATCTTCTCCAGACCAGAATCAATTCTCTGAAACGCAATTTCGTACAGCTCGATTATATCAGGACTCTTCATGTATTAGTCTCATTTTTTCTCCCGGAAGTTAATACATTCCTTAAGTAATTCTATGATATCCGCATATTCCTTTTTCTCTTCATCGCTTAACAAGTTAAATCTGGACAGGATATGCTTGTCTGCCCGGACACTGAAAGCAAAGAAAGTTTTTCTGCAATCTGAAACCGGCATCCCGGGATAAAGGTCAGGATGCCATATCTTGATAAGACTGCGATACGCCTGCTTGAGTTCTTCAGCAGAAGCATCTTCAGGCAGATCCAGCACTTCATAATATGTCTTATCCTGTTGCATTTTCCGTTTCTCCAATTATCGCAACAATAATACTGCTATTATTGTCATAAACTACTGATTTCCCCCGCTGAATGAGGCCATGCAAAGGGCACAGATAATAGCCAAAGATAAGATAAGGAAACACATTATGTACAGCAGCCGGTTGCGTTTGGTGCCCTCCGGTGTCTTCTTATAGATCTTCCAGAATATGACAGCAATTATAACTGCCGGAACAAATCCTGCTATTGCTCCGGTCAATAAATAGTTTCTCCATTGATCGGAATTAACAACAGTCATGCTTCCGCTTTCAAAAACAACTATGCCGTGGTCTTTAGCTATATTATAAGCAATCGATAAACCCAGTAACGGGCCTGCAGCAAGTGTTCCTATTATTGCGGATTGGTGATTAAACCGTCTTATCATTTCAGTTTCTCCTGTAAAACATATTCAGCATAAGGGTAATCCGGTCCTCTATAGAATCCTTCATATTTGAGCATGTTCTGAGGGTTACATTCATTGAAATCACCGTCGGTACGGATATCACCCAGATCATCAACGGTAATCTCGTCTGAACTGTCCTCGACAACATATCTATACGTATATCCGCGCTTTTCGATACTGCCGCATCCAGGAACAAACACCAAAAAAGATAAGATCAGAACGGCTGTTATTGTCTTGCGTAAAAATGTTAAGTTCCTGTTCATGTTTACTCCCCCCAAAAACAAAAACATCTTATTTCTCAAACACCAGCAACTTGCCACGTTCAAGACTGTCAAAAGTGATCCCGCCTTTTTGCTGATAATACGGGCTGTACACTTTCTCAAAATGGATCCCCTGAAGATCTTTTTCGATATATTTAAATCCGTATTCGCAAATTTCATCTGTCAGTTTTTTATATGTGTATTTGCACTTCTTTTTATTCTTATCCCGGAAATTCGACAGATGGAAAGGAAGGACAGCAAGAATGCCGCCTTTCTTAAGTGTTCTTTTCGCTTCTTCCAGCATCACAAAACGGTGAAGCCCGTTATATGTTTTCTCTTCTCCGTGAAACATATCCGCGTATATGACAAGATCAAAAAGATCACTGTCAAAATCATGACGGTAATCTTCTCTTCCCTCAACCGGGATAATGCAGTTGATCTTAGCATCCTTTGATCTGCTGCTTACATAATCAAGGCACTGCTTATTTGTATCCACAGCATAGACTTTGCATTTCTGATCAAAAGCATATGCCGCAGCAAAAGAATAATTGCCGGCACCGCATCCGTAATCAAGGATTACCGGCTCACTCACATTGAGAATCGAAGAAAAGATATTTGCGCCTTCAGTCTTTTCCCAACTGTTTACTTCATCGAAAATACTCATATGCTTCTCCGTAAGTTTTGCTTCCGATACAACTTACAATCACTTCATCCCCGGCAAACTGAAAGTTTACTCTCTTTTCATGATCATTCTGACTATTGTAACCGGTGTGCAAAGATTCCATTCCTTTTTGCATCCGTCAAATTCAAAACCGTATTTGTGATAGAAATTTATAGCTCTCTCATTCTTTTCGAATACCCAAAGGAATATAGTATTGTATTCGCTAAGCCTTGAGATTGCTTCGTTCATCAATCTGTATCCGATTTTTTTGTTGTAATACTCTGAAAGCACATAGATCGCTTCGACCTCACCTGCATCTTTCAGATCTTCATCTCTCGACGGACCATATACTGCAAATCCGACAACTTTATCTTTATCCTTAGCTACGAGAGTATTTTCCGGAAAATTCCGCGCGCGTGCTGTAGTAGCTTCTACAGTCATCGTATCAAGATATCGATCATTTACGATACCTCTATAAGCTTCCTGCCATGAAGTACAATGCACATATCCCCTTCCGCATAACTCATCATCAGTTTCAGCTGATTTGATGCATATCGAATCATTTATATCTTCCATATATTTATCCTCCACTAAATCCAATTTTACTTCATTATCACGTTGATATAAATCTAATGTGTTCTTTGATCCGAAGACACCTCATAAGCCGTATATTCATGATCGAATTCATAACCGAATTTCCTTGCCAATTGAACTGAATTCATATCGTGTGCATCCCAGCTCGGGTAAAGCCCTTCATCAAGGCAGCTTAGTATCAAAGCAGAACATACAATACTTGCAAGTCCTTTGCGGCGTTCAGGCACAATAGTATCCACTTCGATCTCAATGCCTTCTTTGTATCTGGTATAAGAAGATGCACCGGACACGAACTTGCCGTCTTTCAGGATCACCATGCCGCGTCCCAGTTCAAGATATTTTTCCTTGCTTCCGAACGCGGAAACAAAATCAGCTGTTACAGGGTCTTGCACGCACAGATCGTAGATATCTGAATCTATCTTTTTGAGTTCGTATCCTTCAGGCAGTTTAGAAGCAGTTTCAGCCAATTTCTCCCTGTCGAAAACCGTATCTTTTCTGATTGCATAACGCGTAACTTTTCGGGCATCTGAAAAACACTCTTCTATAAGTTCAGCCCATCTCTCATCCTGAGGCACCATGATCACAAAACCGTCAGGCTTATTGATTATCAGTTCCCTGTCCGGTTCTCCGGCCGGAAATGCAAAACATCCGGCGAAAGCCATGGCTGATACCGGGTTTTCCGTATCAGTAACAAATATCTTTCCCATAACTTTCTGAAGGCACGAATATATCAATGTTTCTTCCCAGCCTTCAAACAGCGCCTCAACCTTGGATGTGTCTTCTAATTCATAGATCATATCTGTTCCTCTTACACAAAAAATGCAGTTACAGCAAAGCAGCAGGCTTCAATTGCCGCAAGCGGTGTCATTACATACTTTTCTTTTTTACTTGGCGATATAAGATTCATGACAGTGTTTACTGCAAAAAATCCCGCGAAAACAAAGCAGATGATCTTTACCGCT
>JAEEGL011691691.1_pt1 | contig 13087 bp, 10 predicted proteins | sample 9134231 | NCBI WGS metagenome assembly JAEEGL01 (sample SAMN16246548, study PRJNA631951) | gut metagenome | biome: gut microbiome; feature: rumen; material: fiber-attached | host: Bos | place: Iran: Karaj | collected 2018-10 | reverse complement strand
TAAAAAAATAAATTTTATATTTTTTATTTTAATTACTTTTAAATCATTTTAAATATCAACTTTTAAAAATTCTATTAAAATAATTTTGAAAGTAGATATAAAGGTTATTAATTTAAAAAATAATTGATTTTTTAATTATTTCTTTAAATAGAAAATAAATGATTCAAAATATTAATAAATTTTAATTTATATTTGTAAATAGTTTTATATGAATTTATATATTATAAAATACTTTTATTAATTTGCTTTTTTTATAATTTAAAATATTAGTTATTTAATTGTTTAATTAATTTAATAATATTTATTTTCCCTTTTAATAATATTAATTAGGTTTTTTGTTCATTATTTGAATGTTGATTTGGTCTTTGATTATCACTTTCAGTTTGATTATTTCTCAATCCCATTATAGGATGTGTAGATTCATGATAAAATATATGCAATATATTTATTGTATTTATATTTGAAAAATATCTTTCTATATTATTATTAAATAAAAATTGTTCAATTTGTTCATCATATCTAAATTTCATTTTATAATTTTTTTCATTGTTTATTTTATAGTTTCAAAATATAATATTTCTTAAATTTGTCTTTAAAAATTTAATTAAATATATCTACATTATTATTTAACACAAAAATTATTTTTTTTTCTTTTTAGTAAAAATAAATAAAATAAAAAATTAAATGTTCTATTAAATATAATATTTTTCCTATTCAATAGTTTGTTCAAATTGTTCAAGTAATTCATTTGCCTTTTTTTTCTTAATTTTTATCTTTTTAAAAAATAATATATAAACCATTATTATAATAATTAAAATAAAGAATATAACAATAAACCATAAAAATGAGGAAGATTCAATTTTATATAATCCAATTCTTTTTTTATTAATTTCAAAAATAAATTCTTTTTTTTTAAAAAATGGAATTCCAAAAGTCCATGAATATGCATTTTCTTTAAACACAATTAAATAATACCAATTTTTCTCATTTTTAACCCATAAATCATTATAATTTAATTCAAATTTTGATTCAAGTTCATTATTTTCAAAATATAATGTTGGTATTTTTTTAATATTAACACTTTCATCACAAGAAAAAAAAATATAATCATTAAATTGATTTTCTTTACATTTATTATCTTTTATTTCTTTTTCAAAGAAAATTTTTAATATTTCAATTTTATAATTTTGACTTCCAATTATAAAATTAAAATCAAAAGCAAAAATTGATTTTACTTTATCAATTTTTTTATCACCAGACATAGTTTTATTAAAACTAATTTCCCATTTATCATTAGAAATTTCAGTATTATAATAATATTCTTCTTTATATATTTTATTATTATAATTATGAGGAAAATCACCAAGTATAATTTCTCCATTTGTATCATTAAAAAATTTAACTGAGAATACTTCTTCATTTATTGATTTATATTCATGTAAATAATATATAAAATCATCATTTTTTCTTATTTTTTCAACTCTTAATTTAAATCCTAAAATTGCATCTATTGTTTTTATTTTATCTTCACCTTTTACTGTAGGATAAAAAAAAGGAAAATGTTTATTTTCAATATATTTTTTTTCTGAATTTAAAAAATAAAAATTATCTTCAACTAAATATCCTTTTGTATATATTTCATTAATTAATGTATTTAATTGAGGACTTCTTTTTCGATAATTAGATGATGATGATTCATCATATTTTCCTTTTATTTCATTTCCAGGTATAAATAAATATGATGTATTTGTAGATGGTTTAATTGGAATATTTTGTTTATTACTTCCTATTTGTATTATTGTAATTAAGTTATTTGAAAATAAATTCTCTATAAATGAATTTTGTATTTGTGGTTCTATTGTAAATGGGAAAATTATTACTGAATATGAATATTGTATAATTAGAATTAATATATTAATCATACATTTTTTCATATTTAAGAGATATAAAAAATTAAAATATTTTTTTTTTTAATTTTGATATATTTTTAATTATTTAAATCTATTTAAATAAATTTTTTTATTTTCTTAAACAGTTTTAAAAAAAATAATTTTATATTATAGTAATATAATTAAATATTTTTAATATATAAATGATAAATAAAACTCCTAAATTAAAACTAAGTGATAATAAAAAAGTAATTCAAAATTTAGCAAATTCAATAAAAGAAAATGAAAATAATTTAATATCATTAGAATCAATATTTCATGCACCAGAAACATTTTCAATAATAAAAACAATATTATCAAAATTTCAAAAAGATAATACTGACATTTATATATTAAGTCATTATTTAAAGACATTAAAAAATTTTATGAATTCAATATTACAAGATCAACCTGATGATTTTGATTACATTTCACTACTAAAAAAAATAAGTGAAGATTTAAAATGTGAAGAATATGCAAAAAATACTTTTATGATGAAAATAGGTGACATAGGAAAAAAATTTTATGTTATTATATCAGGAAGTGTAAGTGTATTAGTACCAAAAATAATTAATGTTTCAATGACTAAACAACAATATATTAATCATTTAAAACTTCTTTATTCTTTAGGAGAATTTATTCTTTTAGATAGAACATTTAAAAATAATTTATCAACATTTCCAGATTTTAAACAAAATGATTTTGAAAAATTAAAAAATAAAATGAAAAAAAAATTAAAAAATAAAATAACATTTAATGAAGAAAAAGAAGAAGAAAAAAATATGACATTAGATGATTATTTATATAAAGTAAATGGAGAATATTTATATATAGAAAAAATGTTTACACATGAAACTAAAATTGTAGGTTATTTTAAAGTAATTGAATTAAATCAAGGAAGTTCTTTTGGTGAATATGCTTTAATTAATGATGATCAACAAAGAACTGCTTCAATTTTTGTTAATCAAAATTCATCTTTTGCAGTTTTAAGTTCTAATATTTATAAAAAATGTCTTAAAAGTATTCAAGAAAATAATAAGAAAAAAGATATTAATTTTGTTTTTAATTTTAAAATTTTTAATCAAATTCCAATTTTTTTTTTTAGTCAAAATTATTGGAATTATTTTATTAGAAGAAAAGTTAATAAAGGAGAATGCATTTTTAAACAAGGACAAGAAAGAAATGAAATTTATTTTATACAAGAAGGTGAATTTTTAATATCAATTCGTAATTTGACTCATAAGAAAGTTAATTTATATTTAGCACAATTAGGTAATTTTCATTTAGTAAAAAATGAGGTTGAAGATATTGGAAGAGAATTAGATATTTCTTTATTTTTTTCTAAAAAAGGTGATATTATTGGATTAAGTGATTTATTATATAATAATCGTTTTTTTTGTTCTGCTACTTGTTTAACAAAAAATGGTTCTTATTTTGCTATTAATGTTAATATTTTAAAAAATATGGGAATTTCTTATCCAAAAGTTTTAGAAAGTTTATTAAAAATAGAAATTGAAAAAAAAATTCTAATGATTCAAACTTTAAATAAAATTAAAACTTCAAATAAAAATTCACTTTCAGGTGAGTTTAGAAAAAAAGAAGAAAATGCTATTTTTTGGGAAGGAAAAAAAAATTCAGATAATCCTTTTGTATTAAAAAAAAATTATTCAAAAATAAATATGATAAATTCAGATATTAAATCATTTGATTTAAGTGATTTAATAAAAAAAAGACAATATAAAGATATCATTGATAATAATATCTCAAATAATATATCTAATGATTTATCAAGAAATAATAGTCCATTTCAAAGTAATAAATTTAAATATTCAAGAAAACTTCTTCCTTCAATTAAATCAGCATTTCCATCAAAGAGAATTAACTTTTCTCATTCAAGAAATATTCATCAAAATTCATATTCAGATAGTACATTTCTGACAGAAATTCCTGTAAATAATTCTTTAAATATAAATTTAAGTGTAAATAAAAAAAGTAATGAAATTGTAAAAACTTTAAGTAATGATTCTAGTCTTACTCAATTAAAAAAAAATATATTAAAAAAAAATAGAGAAGATATTATTAGTAAAATATTATTAGGGAAAAATGTTGAAAAATATGATAATAGTTTTGATAATTTTTATTTTTTTAATTTTGAAGATAATAATAAAAATTCAATAATATTACCTAAAAAAATAAAATTAAAAGGAAGAAATTATGAAAATGTATTAATGAAGGAAATTACAGGAATTGATGAGTATAATTATAAAAAACAAAAAATAATTAATAGTTTTTCCAAAGATTTAAAATAGGTTAAAAATATGAATTTTTAAATCATTGGTAAATCTATTAATTTTGTATTAAATATTTCTATTAATTTTTAAATATCATATTTATTTATTCTTTATCTGGTTTAAAAAATATTAAAATTTATATTAAAATTAATTTTATATTAAATTTTATATTATATTATTTTGATAATTGAAGTTAATATTAAAAATTTATTAAATAATTTTTTATTTTTAATTAAATTAGGTTTGGAATTTTATATTAATTCATTATTAATTTATAATATATAATAAAAGCCCAATTTCCAAATTTTTAATTTATTTATTATATTTTACATAAATTTATCATCAATATAAAAAAAAAATGAATTTCAATGAAAAATTTGATGAAGCAATGGCAAGAATTGATTTATTATTGAATAATGATTATACTCCAAAAAACATAAAAAAATATATTGAAGCATTTAAATTAGAAAACTCAATAGAAGCAAGAAATAAAAGAAAAATAGGAGAATCATTTTTAAATCAAAGTATTAATAGCAGTTATATTTTAGATGATAAAAGACAAAGACAAACAATAATGAATGAAATAAGAGAAACTCAAAATAGATTTAATGGAACAAGATCAAGAAATATTATTAATAGACCAAATTCAAAAAGAACAATGATACAAGATGATGATTTATTAAATAATTCTAATAATATAGGAAAAAAAATAAGAGTTTTTTCACCAATTAACTCAAAAGAAGAGACTAATAATTTATTTTTTAGTAGTAATTTAGATTCAAATGAATATTCAAAATTATTAACTAAATTAAATATTGAAAAAATTGAACAAAGAAATAAACAAAGAACAATGGAATTAGATGTTAATAATTTAAATAATATTAATAATATTGAATTAAAAAAGAAAAGATTATTTTCTTCAAATGGAATTACACAAAGAGATAGAATTGATAATTTAAATTATAAACAAATGTTACTATCAGAATCAAATTATAAATTTAAAAATTATTCATTAAAACCAAAACAAAAAATAATTAAAACTTTTGAAAGAAAAAAAGAAAATAGATATAATATTGATATAAGAACTCCTTTATCAGTAAGACCAAATTATTTACGTCAAAAATTTAATAATTCAAAGAAAAATAAATTATATGAAAATAGATATAGAGTTAATTCTAGTAGTCCATATAATAGTCGTTTAAATGATTTAAGATATCAAATGAATAATTATAATATAAATAATATTAATGAAGGAAAAATAAATAAATTGAAAAATAATAATAATTTAGAAAATGATATTTCTGATTTATTAAATAATTCAATTACTACTAAATATGCTTTATTAAATAAAATACAAAGAGATATTGATATAAATAATGAAAAAATTCAAAATTTAAATAAATAAAAAAAATTAATTATTTTTAATTAAAAAAATAAAAAAAAAAATCAATTTAATTAAATAAAAATAAATATTAATAAAAAAATATATTCAAAAAAATACAATGGCAATAAGTCAACTTTTCTTCTTATCATTAAGAGGAGATACAATAATATTTCGAGATTTCAGAAGAGATATAAATAAAAAAATAAACGAAGTTTTTTTTAGACAAGTAAACTTACCAGAAAATGAAGCAAAACCAGTATTTAATTGTGAAGGAGTAAACTTTGTCTACGTTCGTAAAAGTGATATGTTTATTGTCTTAGCAACTTTAGATAATATTTCTCCACTTTATTATTTAGAAATATTAGATAAATTACAAAAAGTAATAAAAGATGAATGTGGAGTTTTAAATGAAGAATCAATAAGAAAAAATTTTGTATTAATTTATGAAATTATAAATGAAATGTTTGATTTTGGATATCCTCAATTATGTTCTACAGAAGATATTAAAACTTTTGTTTTTACTGAACCAGTTATGATGATGAATATTAGTGTAATGGCTCCAATTAATAATTTTATTAATAGAGGTGTTAAAAATAGTGAATATGTAAAAAAACCAATTAGTCAAGTTGTAGAAAAAAAAAGAAATGAATTATTTATTGATTTAATTGAAAAACTTACAGTTTTATTTAATTCAAAAGGTAATTTAGTTAATTTAGCAATTTCTGGTTGTATTAAAATGAAAAGTTATCTTAAAAATAATCCAGAATTAAAAATTACTTTAAGTGATGATATTAGAATTGCTAATTCACAAAGTAATTATATGAATTCATCAATTCCAACAATGAGTGAATATAATTTCCATCCAAAAGTAAAATATAAAGATTTTGAAAATTCAAAAATTATTTATTTAACTCCTCCAGATGGTGAATTTATTTTAATGAATTATTCAATGAGTAATGAATTTAATCCTCCTTTTAGAATATATCCAACAATAATTGATGACAATTATAAAATTGAATTAAAAATTAATTTACAAAGTACTTTTGATAAAAATACTTTTGCTGGGAATGTTACTATTAAATTTAATGTTCCTAAAAATACAAATAATGTACATTTTCAAGTTGAAAAAGATGCTAAAATTTTAGATAAATTAAATCCTGTTATTCAAAAAACTGATTATATACAAGGTGAAAAAATGTGTTATTGGAAAATTGGGAAAATTCAAGGAGGACAATCAAAAGATTTAATTACAAAAATTACTTTATTAGATAATAATATTACTAAAGCTAGAAGAGAATTAGGTCCTATTACTATTTCTTTTGATATACCTAATTTTAATTATAGTAAAGTTCAAATAAAAGAATGTGCTATTTTAACAAATGATAAAAAATATAATCCAATGAAATGGTTAAGAGTTTTAACTCAAGCTTATTCATATGTTATTAGAATAAATTAAATAAAATATAAAAAATAAAATGATTTAAAATTATTTTAATATAAATTATTTTTTTTTTTAAATAATAAATTATATTTTAAAAGGAATTTTCCTTTTCTTATCTTTTAAATTAATACATTATTAATTAATAAATGTTTACAATATATTTAAATTATTAAATAGCAAAAAATTAATAAAACCCATTTAATTTTCAAAAAAAAATAATTTCATTACTAATCTTCAATAAGATCAGGAAGAATAAGAGATTCCTCAAAACAATTTTTACATATAGTATAATTGCAATCTTTATCAAAATACAATCCATCATCAACTAAAAAACTTTTATAACATCTATCACAAGTATAACTATTAAAAAAAATGTCATTATTATTTTTATTGACTAATTTCAATTGATGATTACTTGGACATTTATTATTAACAATAATAGGATAACATTTACAACAATAATATGAATCACATTTATCACAATTCCATCTTATTACATTTCCTGTTGTTTGATTTAAATTACATTTATTACAATTTGTTGATTGAAAAACATATAATTGTCCTGTCCATTTTAATTTATGTCCTTTATCACATAAATAGTATTTCTCATAATATTTATTTATCATATGATATTTTGATGACATTTTTTTTTTAAAAATAAAAATATTCAAATAAATAATATTCAAATATTTAATTATTAAATTATATTTTTTTATAATAAATTATTATTTACCTCCTTCTTTAATAAATTTTTCAGTTTCATTTAATTCTTTTAACATTAATTGAATTCTAACTTTAACAATATTTGAATTATCAGTTTCATTTTCTTGAATAAAATATTTATAAAGTAATTTATCATGTTCTAATTGATTTTTCATAATATTTACATAACCTTCAGGAGTAATACTATCACCTAAAGCATTTTCTAAAAATTGAAGTTTAACTTTAATTCTATTACTTTTTTCTCTTAATGCTCTTGGAGTTCTTCCTTCAATTTTCTTTATTTTTTCTTGTATTTCTTTATCTTTATATTGTAAAACACCAACAGTAACTAAATTATCAATATAATCAGGATCTTTTAATTCTTCTGGTTTAAATTTACTTTTATCTATATGAGGTTGATCTTTTTTTGGTTGATTTTCAGTTTTATTTTCTGTTTTAGTTTCAGTTTTATTTTCAGTTTTATTTTCTGTTTTATTTTCTGTTTTAATTTGTTGAGTTGTTGGTTTTTTTGGAACTGGTTTTTTTTGAGGCGAATTATTAATTTGTTTATTAATTTCTATTTTTTCTTGTTTTACTGGTTTTTGAATTTCAATTTTTTGATGAGGTATATTATTTATATCAATATTACCTTTTTGATTTATTGCATTTTTATCTTTAAAAGAAGGAAATTGTTTAGTTATAACATAATTATTATAAACTTTTTCTTCAAAAACTTGTCCTGAACAAGGATTTCTAATTTGGATTTTTATGTATATTTTTGGAGGAATATCTTGATTTAATTGCTCATTTAAATGTAATTCTTTTATTATATCTATATTATTTTTTAAATCTTTTAATGGAATATATGCTAATCCTTCAACATGAGTTCTAAAAAAACTTTTATATCTTAATTTAACTCTTAATTTTTCTTTGAAAACATGTTTTAAATCTTTATCAAGATTCCAATTTACTTCTTTATCAAAATCAGTACATTCTGCATTTCCTGGATTTACTGCTTCTACATTTTCTTTAAATTCTTTTTTTTCTGATAAAACCAATTTTAAACCAATACTTACATTTTTACCATTTTTATAATCAGTTAATTTTCCAATATAAATTCTTAAATAATTTGGTTCAATATCTTCATTTATTTTTTCTTTTTTAATTTTTTTTTCTTGTATTGAATATAAAGGAGCTGGAATCCATTTATCTTGTAAATCATTTTTTAATATTTGAATTGTTTTATTTAATTTTTGAATTTTACTTTGTAAATCATCTAATATTTTTTTATATTTTGGTTGTTCTTTTTTAAATTTTGCTTTTGATAATTTTTTTATTTCTTCCATTATTTCTTCTTTTTTTGAATTTAATTCATCTTTTTGTTTTGTTAAATTATCCATTATTTCTTGATATTTATTTGCTCTTTCTTCTTTTGAATAACCAAAAAGAATTTCTGGTGTTATTGGCATTGGAATTAAATAAATATCTACTTCATCTCCTTTATGAGATTCTATTTTTTTTTTTATTTCGTTTAATTCTCTTGCTCCATTTATTATTTTTTCTTGAGAAAAATCATATATTTTACAATAATTTATTGCATTAATATATTCTTCTAATCTTTCTTTTACTATTTCATATTTTTCTTCTTCTTCTTTTGATAATTCATCATCTTTTTTTATTGTTGTTGATGAAGGTTTTTTTGATTCTTCTTTTATTTCTTCTTTGTTTATTTCTTCCTTTTTCTCTTCTTTTTTTGTTTCTTTTTTTGTTTCTTTTTTTGTTTCTTTTTTTATTTCTTCTTTTTTTTCTTCTTCTTTTTCTTCTTCTTTTTCTTCTTCTTTTTCTTCTTCTTTTTCTTCTTCTTTTGCTTCTTCTTTTTTTATTTCTTCTTTTTTTTCTTCTTCTTCTTTTTTTTCTTCTTCTTTTGTTTCTTCTTCTTCATCATTTTCTTGATTTTCCATTGCTTCTTTTATTTGTTTTATTTCTTCATTCAATAAATCAATTCTTTCTTTTAATCTTCTTTTCAATTCAGGAATTTCAAAACTTTTCAATTTTTTATCTTTATCAACATATCCAAATAGTTTTTTATTAAAATTCAATTCATTATTTAATCCTTTAAAATAATCTTCAATTGAAAGAGTACCTTCTTCAACAAAAGCTTTATTTTTATTAAATTGAATTTGTACTAAAGCTTTTTTATTTTCCCAAATATCTTCATCATCAAATTTATTATCAATTTTATATTTAATTATTTTATCACATATTTCTATTTCTTTTTGTAAAACACTAATTGCAGACATATGTTTTAATGCATGATAAAAATTTTCTGTATTTTCTTGATAAATATCTTCCTTTTCATTTTCTTCTTTTTTTTGAACTTTTTTTTGAACTTTTTTTTCTTCTTTTTTTTGAACTTTTTTTTCTTCTTTTTTTTCAATTTTTTTTTCTTCTTTTTTTTCTTCTTTTTTTTCAATTTTTTTTTCTTCTTTTTTTTTTACTTCTTTTTCATTTTTTTTTTCTTCTTTTTTTTTTACTTCTTTTTCATTTTTTTCTTCTTCTTCATTTAAATCATCACTAACATCATCAAGTCCTTCATCCTCTAAATCTTTTAATTCATCATCAAGATCATCATCATCATCAAGATCATCATCCTTTTTTTTCTTTTTAGTTTTTACATCATCATTAACTTTCTTTTTAACTTTTTCTTTTTTTTTTTCAATCATAAGTTCCTTTTCTAATTCTTTAAAATCATCATCAATATCTAAATTCATATTCAATTGTCCATTTTTTAAATCTTCTAATTTTTTAAGCATATCATTAGGATCATCCATTATTTTTAATTGTAAAAAATCAAAAAATAATAAAAAATAAAAAAATTAAAAAAATATTTTTACTAATTTATATAAATAAAAAAAATACTTTATATTGTCATTATATTTCAATAATTTATCATTGATTCATGAAAATCATCATCTATTTGAATTAATTTATCAAAATAATTGTTTATTGATTCTTTTTTTTTCAGAATTATTTCAATTATTTTTTCTTTATTATTAAAATCTTTTGGATTTATTTCATTTAATAAATTTTGATGAATTATATTTAAATATAATTAATTCTCTAGTTTTTTAAATTAATTTAAATTTATCTAAACAATTATAAGAAAAAAGCATTTTTTTTGATTTTTTAATTTCATTTTGAAATAATATAAAAAAAATATTATTTAAATTAATTTTATTTTTTTTCAATTGTAATAAATTTGTTTCTATTAAATAAAATGAAATACAATTAATATAAATTCTTCCAAACATGAAAGGATCAATTCATAGAGATTAAGGACATTAAATAGTAAGTTGGAATATTCTATATTAATCATCAATTTATGGATTTAATTTAAATTTTATATTTACTTTGATTTTATATCAAAATTTAATCACAAAATTGAGATATTAAGTTATCTTGGTTTGCTAACTGGTTTCCTTTTTATGTTTATAAAGATAAAATCTTTTGCTACTAATAAAGAACAAAAAATATTATCAAGATGGTTAAGATTAATAAATGAAAGTTTTAATGATAATGAAAAGCAAAATGAATTGACAAAAGAATTATTATTACTAAAGAAAAATTTTATTAACTTAAAAAGTTCCAAAACTAAATAAATTAGAGAAGACATATAAATAAAAAAAATTACATTATATAATTCAATTTATATGTTTAACAAATTTTAATTTCCATTCAAACTACTTTTTTCTTTTTTTTTATTTTAAATATATTTTTTATCGTTTTTTTTTTTTTTATTTACTTTTTAGGGAATTAGGATTTGGAGCATTTTTCAATTCTCAATCCTATATTCACAATAATTTGAATATGAAAAAAAATATTAAATTAAATATAAATCAAGTATCTTCTCCTTCATTTTCTTCATTTTTTATTCTTTTATATTTACATTTTTTCCAAATTTTTTTTGAACTTTTTTTACTACTTTAAAAAAAAATATTTTTATTCTTTAAATAAATAAAAAAAATATTCAAAAAAAAAAATTTATTAAAAAAAAAAAAAATTTAAACATGGAATCTATACCAGAAAAAATAACACCAAAAGCAAATTTATCAAATATAATAAATGACAAAAATTTAAAATGGATATTTGTAGGTGGAAAAGGTGGAGTAGGAAAAACAACAATATCATCAACAATATCAATTCTCTTATCAAAAATAAAAGAAAAAGTATTAATAATAAGTACAGATCCAGCACATAATTTAAGTGATGCTTTCAATCAAAAAATGGGATCAAAACCAACTTTAATTAAAGGCTTTACTAATTTATATGGATTAGAAATTGATCCTAAAAAAATGAATGAAGAAGATGATGATTCTGATTTAAATGTATTATTAGGTTTAAATATTGATGATGAAACAAAAGGAATTTTTGATGATTTAAAAAATTCAATTCCTGGAATTGATGAAGCTTTAGCAATTGGTTTATTATTACAAGTTATTGATAAAATGGATTTTAATACAATTGTTTTTGATACAGCTCCAACTGGACATACTTTAAGAATGTTATCTCTTCCTAAATTATTAGAAGATACTTTAACTAAAGTTCAATCTATGAAAAATAATTTTGGAATGATTAATAATGTTTTACAAGGAACTATGGGAAATGGATTTAATCAATTTATACAAATGAATGATATGTTAAAAAAATCTATTCAAAAAATAAATGAAGAATTTACTAATAAGGAACATACTACTTTTGTTACTGTTTGTATTCCTGAATTTTTATCTATGTATGAAACTGAGAGATTAATTCAAGAATTAGAAAAAGATAAAATTGATTGTCATAATATTGTTATTAATCAAGTTTTGTTTGTTAATGAAGAAAATGATAATTGTAATTGTGATATGTGTAAAGCTAGATTAGAAATGCAAAGTAAATATATTAATCAAATTCAAGAATTGTATTGTGATGATAATAATAATAATAATGATATTAATATGAATGAGAATAAATTTTATATTTCTATTTTGCCTTTACAAGAAGAAGAAGTTAGAGGAGTTGATAAATTAATTTCTTTTACTAAATTTATTGCTAAATAAAAGTTTAAATTATATAATAGAAATATATTTAATATTAAAAAAAATATTAAAATATAATTTGTAAATATTAAATATTGATATATATATATTTTTTTATATATTTTTTATTTTAAAATGAGTTTATGATGTTTATATATTAATTAATATATATGAAGAGTAGAATCGATCATACTAAGCCTAACGCACCGGATCCCTTCCGACCTCCGAAGTTAAGCGGCTTAAGGTTCGGTTAGTAGTCTTGT
>JAEEGL011455852.1_pt1 | contig 13087 bp, 16 predicted proteins | sample 9134231 | NCBI WGS metagenome assembly JAEEGL01 (sample SAMN16246548, study PRJNA631951) | gut metagenome | biome: gut microbiome; feature: rumen; material: fiber-attached | host: Bos | place: Iran: Karaj | collected 2018-10 | reverse complement strand
CTTAAAAATCAAAACAATGGAAAAAATAATCAAAAACAACTGGTGGAATCGTATATTTCACAAAGGTATAGTAAAAACCCAAACGGACAAGTATGTAAAGTGTAAAACTATACTTGCAATTGGGCCAGAAATTTTGCAAAATATTAATTCTTGTAAAACTTTGGATGCTCTTCTAGAGATCTATAAGTTTGCTTGGAGATGGGGATTCAGAAATGAAAATATTGGCCCTTGTTCTTATGGTATGTTCAGAACTAAAGATATTCTGAATATGACTATAGATGAAGTCTATTTAGGCAATATCTATGGTCTAAACACGATGTCTATCCGTTTTTGGGATGAGATGTCTTATGAGGATATGGGAGGTAATGGGTTTGGAATCCCTGAAGATACTAAATGCTATGATCTAGTATTAGATCAGTATAAGGGAATTCTACGTAGCAATATAAATTCCTTAAAGAGACAAGCAAATGAGTTTGTAATGGATTATGAAAAAGTTAACAAACCTAAAGATCCATTTAAATTAGCATAAACAAATAAAAGAGTTAGCACCGCAAGCCCTAAAAAAGTACTAGGCGTCCCGAGTGCACCCTAAGCTCTCATACACGACCGGTTAGTGGAATGAGTCTGTGGTGAAATCCAGATATAAGTATGCGTGTACACTAATAAAACTGGAGAACTAACTTTTGGTAAACAACTCCTCGCTTTACTCTAAATATTGTAGAGAGTTTGAAGTCCGTTTCAATAATTTCTTTTGGACTTCATTTTTTAAAAAGAACATGAATAAAATTTTAAATTAATAATTATGAATAAGTATTTTAAATTCGATCAACCAATTGACAGAAAAATGTTAGAAGCAACAGGTGATGAACCAGATGTAATTAACATTGATGAGTGTAGTATTAATCAATTTTAAGTCTTAACAAAATGAAGTGTAAAATCTGTGGAAAAGAATTTCCAGAAAATCAGTATTCAGATGAATATCAGATTCCAATGAATAAGGATCAAATGTGCTTTGATTGCACATTCTGGAATAAGCGTCTGGAGGAAGATAAAACTCTTCCTCCTCACACAGCCTGCATGATTGATGGAACACATTATATTATTGCAGACGAAAATGAAAAATCTTCTTTTAGAGGATTTGGTGGTAATAAGTTTGTAATTAAGTTCAATGATGGGACTGAAGTTACAACAACAAATCTGTGGTGTCAAGGTGAGCCGAAAGGATATTGGAAAGAGAAATTTCCAAACAACGCTAACTTTGATTATAAATGGAAAAACATTGGTGGAACAAATTATCTTGTACAAAAATGAAAGCAATAAAAGTTTGTTCCTCCGATGATTTCTCCTTTCAAAAAGGTAAACTTATTAGACTTATTCAAAGAAAAGTCAATAAGAAAGAGAAATCTGTTAAAAAAGCAGTAGTTAAATTATTTGGTAAAGAAACAGCTATTCCTTATGATTTAGCAATCAAAGAAAACTTTAAAATAATTAGAACAATATGAAAATAAATTTTACAAAAGAACATCTTGAACAGCTTCACAAATTAGCTGATGAGGCTTTGTTCGAGAATTTGACTGTTACTACTAAGCTTGGTGGACAGTTAAATATTCATGAGCTGTTGTATACAACAAGTATTAATCAATTAACAGAGATTAAGACAGCTCTTGCTAAGAAAATAGAAAAGTTGGAAGCTTCTGATGAATGGGTTCAGGTAGACAATGAGAAAATTCAGACAGCAAGAAGGTTGAAAGATCTTGTTAATCTTATTATAGGTTACAAGAGATACCAGTTAGAACAGTTAGAACTTCAAGAAAAGAAGGAAGAACTAACAGCTAAACTTGCTAAGTTGAAAGAATCTCAAAAAACTCCTGAAGATCGCATTAAGGAGCTTGAAGCTCAACTTAAAGAGTTAGAAGAATTTTAAATGCAGGAATGACCCCTCCTCTGGTCAAGGAGGCCTGCTCCAATAAGAGTGAAGCTTGATACCGGGGATGCAGCTGAGGCAAGCATTTTGAAGTAGAGATAAAACCGCTCGAAGCCACTCTTTTAATAAAAACATCTTACACCGAGAGCAACGATCCTCTATATAAGGGTTTCCCGGGATTTATGCACTTATATTCTGTGAGACAGGTCGGTTAGTTTAACTACTTGCGAAAGGGGTAGGGAAGAGTTAAGATGTTTATCAATTATTAATTAATAATAGTTACTTACAATTTTTAACAATATGGAAACAATCACTTTTAATACAAAAAGTAACAATAACCCATTCTTTGGGTTAAAGAATTGTCTTGAGATTCTTAATTCTGACAAGCCAATTACATCTCAGATGTTGGACAGTGCTTGGACAGAGGTTTCAGAAGACAAACAAAGAAGAGAAATGTTCTTTTCACTTCTATTTTCAATAGGAGATATTACTAATCGTCAGCATAACATCTTCAAAGGTAAGAAAGTTGATGGAGGTGGAAATGCTGCAAGAGAGTCATTCTTAACCATTTTCATGTGGTTGAGGATTAATCATCCGAAACAATTCACAAAGTTTCTTTATGCAGAACTCTTTAATGAGTATTCTTGCTTTGACTTACTTTTCCGTTCTAGAGTACAAACTACAAAGAGTGGAAGAGTTATTGGAGTATATGACTTATTCGGAAGTGAGGAATATAGACATATTCTTTTAGAGTATGTTTATAAGGTCATTAATGGCAATAATCCATTCAATAAGATGTTAGTTGCAAAGTTCTTGACTATTCCTAGACTTTCTAAGAGGCAAGGCCACAAGAAGATGCTTCCAGAAACTAAAGAAGTTATGAAGCATAAAGCAACTTTCCTTATGGAGCTTTCAGAGCAGATGGGCTGGGAAACAGATTATTTCAAAGGCTATCGTGAATGGAGAAAGCAATATAACGGAGAATTGGAATCGGTACTTTTCTCTACTGGTAAGATTGACGAATTTACTAAAGAAGATTTTCTTAGTTGGTTTGATAAACTTCCAGCACAAGCTCGTTTTAGAGTAGAGAAGCGTATTCTTTATTCTATGAAACCTGAAAAGGTTGATGGGGGAGCTCAAAATAGTTTTAAGTGGGCTAAGTTCCAACCTTGGGTTAGAGAATGGGAATTGACAAAGGCACAGAAGCAACAGGAACAGCGTATTCTTGAGGAGAAGGTTCGTCAAGGACAAGCATCCGACGAAGATAAGATTAAACTTCAGAAAGTAAAGAAGGAAGCAAAAGTAACAACTGGTGCAATAAACTTTAAGGATTTGTATCAATCAATTCTTAAAAATAATGTAGATAAGTTGGCTTTGGAATCATTCATACAGAATAAAGTGAATCTTCCATATAACTCTTTGGTTATCATAGATGATTCTGGTTCTATGTATGGAGCTCCATTCAACTTTGCTAAATTCATTGCTTCTGTATGTTTGGTTAAGAATCCAGATGATGATGCTCGTAATTTGATTGGATTCTTTAATAGCATCTCTCATTGGCATTCATTCATAAATCAAACTTCTTCTCGTAGAAATAGTCTTCTTAGAAATCAAATTGCTCAAACTAATTCTAGACCATTAGTTGATCCAACTTTGAGTTTCTATGATAACTATCAGAGAATAAGTGCTTTCTGTGATGCAGTCTTTCAAGGTGGAGGAACATACATCACAAGTATTCCTGAGGGGTTGGAATTTATCGTTAAAGAGAATCCAGATTTCTTAGATACTCTTAAAGAGTATCCTGTATGGACAATTTTGTCTGATGGAGATCTAAACAACAGTAGAAATGCTCGTGAAAGTATGTTAGAATTCCAAAATCAGTGTAAACGTATTCTTGGATATGTTCCGTTTGTTGTAATGATTGAAATATATCAATACAATAGTCCTAAAACATTCCATTTTGAAGGGATTGAGAATATGATTTATATTCCTGGAAATCCAGCACAGATTGAACAGTTCTTAACCAACTTTAAGGATATGGACATCTTTGATGTTTATACTCCACTGTTGAGTCTCTATAGAAGTAATCGGTATGAACTCGTGAGAGCAAATACCCTTTGATTATATTTTATTTTTATATTTTTTTGTTAAGCTGTGACTAGAGGAGGTTCGATTCCTCCTCTAGTTTCTAATATAGATACTTACAATCTCACTAGCTGGTAAGCAATCAACTTGTAATTGATCATTAGTATCTAAAAAAATAAAAAAAATTATGAATGAATTATATTGGATAACAAGATTAGATGCTATTATTGGATTTTTTATAGCATTGGTAATTGTTTCAGGAACTGCAACAATATTCTCAATTATCGCTAGGTGCGATGACTGCAGTGGTATGGCTAAACTTAAAAAGTTGTCATTTTGGTCTATACCAGCACTTTTATTAGGAATTTCTGGCTTAATTTTTGTTCCAACAACGAAGGAAGCTCTTGTAATTTATGGTGTAGGAGGTACGATTGATTATGTTAAATTAAATCCCACAGCAAAACAACTTCCAGATAAATGTATTAATGCCCTTGATAAATGGGTAGACACTTGGAATAAGGATTCGATTAATTAAACTTTCATTGTTATATAAATTTTAGGGTTAGTAAAGTTACTTACAAAATCAATCGTGTGTCGTTGGTTCAAATCCAACATTTTCCTTTTTGGAAAATTAGCTCAATTGGGTAGAGCAACGTATTTAAGTAACTTTTTATTATTTTTTTCATTTAGTAACTAAGAAGACACTTACAAAACAAAATTACAAGATTCAAATTAGAAAACTATACATTCTAAATTGTCTTTTATATGAGGGGAGTAGTGTAAATAAACCTATTCCTTTACGGAAGGTGGTGTAATGGTAGCACGCAGTATTTAGTATTAGATATTAATACTTACAATACTATTATTCGCTAGGGCACTGAAATCCTGTTCGAATCGGGCCTTCCGACAAAAAATTATTTATTTTGATTTTCGAACTAATAAAAATATTTTAAGTTCGAATATAAAAATAAATTTATTATGGAAAGAGGATTATTATAGAAATTAGTTGAAGAAAGTGGGACAATTAAAGAAATTTTAGAAAAATTAGATTTAAAAATTACTAAAGATAATTACAAAAAATTATATAAGAAATTAGATGAATATAATATAGACTATTCTGAAATATTAAATAATCATTCAAAAGGTTGTATAATAAAGTATAAAATAGAGGATATTTTAGTTGAAAATTCTTCATATACAGCAAATTCAAGACTTAAAGATAGATTAATAAAAGAAGGGTTTAAGTAGAATATATGTGAAATTTGTGGACAAAAACCATTTTATAATGGAAAAGAATTAACTTTACAATTACATCATATTAATGGAAATCATTAGGATAATCGTTTAGAAAATTTACAAATTCTTTGTCCTAATTGTCATAGTCAAACCGATAATTATGCTAAAAGAAATATAAAAAAGAAACAATATTTTTGTAAAAAATGTGGAACAGAAATATCTAAGGGAGCTTAGTTATGTACAAAATGTTTGGGAGAAACTCATAGAAAATCTAATAGGCCATCTAAAGAAGAATTATTAGAATTAATTAAAACCAAATCATTTTGTGAAATAGGAAGAATGTATGGAGTTTCTGACAATGCTATACGAAAATGGTGTAAAGCTGAGGGACTTCCTCATTTAAAAAGTGAAATTAAGAAATTAATAAACTAACGAAAGGTTCTAGGTTCCCTCCGTAAGGATTGTAACATAATTTGAAATTGTTTTGATTTTTAGGGATTAAATTATTGTGAAATATTTTAATCCCAATTTTTTGACTACTTTAGCTCGTTAACTATATAGATAAGATACTTACAACAAAATAAATATTATTAGTTCTTTAGTTCTTCAAATTTGTTTTTTAAAGTATCTTTTTTATTTTGAAATTTTTTTATTCCATAATATTTTAAGTTACTGACTTTAAGTAACTCTTTGATAACATAATTGTTGTGTTTTGATTATACCTTAGGGATTAGATTATTGTGAAATACTCTAATCCCGAATTCTTTTGATTACTTCAGTTCGTTAATTATATAAATAAAATACTTACAAAGTCTAATTACATGGTATTATTTTATTTAAGAACCTTAAAACAAGTATCTAATTTTTGTTAAAATTTCTTAAAATTTAAATTTAAATTTTGACTATTTCCAGGAAACTGATAAATTAAGTATTAATTAAATATAATTAATATGAAAGTATAGTATTCAAAAGAAATGTTGGAGCCGATTGTAAAAGAAAGTTTTTCAATTGCTGAAGTGTGTAGAAAGATTGGATTAAAGGCTGTTGGTGGAAATTATAAAACAGTGAAATCTAAGATAGAATTATATAATTTAGATATTTCTCATTTTACTGGACAAGGATGGAATAAAGGAGGAAAAAGTACTGAGAAAGCAGCCAGATACTCTTTAAAAGAAGTTTTAAAAGAAGATATAATATATAGTAGTGATACACTAAAAAAGAGATTAATAAAAGAAGGAATAAAGGAAAATAAATGTGAAATATGTTCCATTTCTGGAGAAGAAGTAACATTAGAGTTACATCATATTAATGGAAATCATTATGATAATAGATTGGAAAATCTTTAGATTTTATGCCCCAATTGTCATAGTAAAACACCAAACTTTAGAAACCGTAATGGAATAAATACTACTGAGGCTAGAAGGTTAGAAATTAAAAAGAACCATATGACAATATGTGAATATTGTGGAAAAGAATTTTATACTCCCAGATTGGATAAGAAACAAAGGTTTTGTTGTAGAGAACATTATGAAAATTATATGAAAGAATATAGAGGAGATAATGTTATAACAGAAGAAATTCTTATAAAGTTATGTGAAGAGTATAATAATATAACTCAAATAGCCGAGGTATTAAAGGTTACACGTCCTACTATAAGGAAATATTTAATAAAATATAATTTGTATGATTCATTTAAAATAAAATACGACTTTCATGCAAAGGTAGTAGAACAATATGATAAAAATTTAAAGTTTATAAAAGAATGGCCTAGTATACAAGATGCTGCAAATACTTTAAATATTGATGATGGCAGTATTTCAGAATGTGCTCTTCATAAAAGAAGAAGTGCTGGAGGTTTTATATGGAAATATAAAGAATAAGGCTGCGGATATGTCCAAATTGGTAAAGGAACGACTCTTAAACAGTCGCGGTGTAAGCCTTCCCAGTTCGAATCTGGGTATCCGCACGATTGGTGGATCAAGTCTGTTGCTAACAGATATGTAAGGTTAGAAGTTGACTACTCCACATTGGTTTGAGTCCCATTCTCGGTACAATTAAGCTGTTTCATAGTATTATGTTTTTTGAGAATAAGCTACTTACAATAATTACACTTTTCTATAATTTTACGCATGTTGTTTAAGATCTAAGTAGCTTTTAATAGGTTGCGAACAGAGCTGGCTACTGTACTGGACTTTTAATCCAGAGAGAATATTTCTCACGCAGGGTTCGAGTCCCTGGCAACCTACAAATTTGGCACATCATTAGTCTGAAGGTCTATAAAGATTGATGATGAATGGGGAAACTGCACTTGAGAATTAATCCTGTCCCATAGGCACGGACAAGGTGACAAAAGGAGTGTAATGAGGTTGAAAGAAAAGAGTACTCCAGAGTAAGCAATAGATAATCCCGCCAAATTTATTTTGTTCTATAGTGTAATGGTAGCACTAGAGATTTTGAATCTCTCAGTCCAAGTTCGAATCTTGGTGGAACAACTTTAGGGCATGTAGCTCAGTTGGTTAGAGCAACAGACTCATATGAAAATTGTGTGACAAGGCACGAAAGTCCTTGTTAGAATCTCCTAAATTCGGTGGAAATCCTTAGTAACAGTTAAAAACCCCATGTATGGTTCTGTTATTCGCAAGAGTGATAATGTATTAACCTCACTAACCAATAATGTGGAAGGACGATACCGAGCGAAAACAGAGTACTAATGCAGTATTAGTTTAAAAAGAGTAAACGGCCTGTGCTCTTGCTTTGTAAACGTGTAGAGACTGAACGGGAGATACCTAAGTTGAAATTTTATATTATAATAGGAGCGAGCAGCGAATCCTGAAATATGCCCCGACCAAAAAAGAAAACATCACTGATAGAGTAATTGCCTATTATATGTTAGGGAGCGGTACTATTATAATATAATCTTGCAAGAATTTCAATATGGTACTGAGACAGTCCAGACCACAAATTAATTCTTAATAAGGAGTTTTCACGTTTGATTCATGAAATGTTGATGTATTCGGAATTAATGCTATGGTAACATAGAGTGGCAGGAATCTGGAGGTCCTAGGTTCAAACCCTAGCTTGCCCACCACCCAAGTAGGATTTTATCTTAAGTTTTACCTGCTTGTAAAATATTAAATATGAAATTTAAGACGTCACTATACAGCATTAGTCGATTCAGAGGTAAGATCGTTAAACAACCCAAGGGCTCGAAAGTCCCTGAACTGTTTTGTACAGTAATCATCCAACAGCTGGTTACTTTTAGGATGATTACACATCGCGGGGTGGAGCAGTTGGTAGCTCGTCGGTCTCATAAGCCGAAGGTCGTTGGTTCGAATCCAACTCACCGCAACGACGAACTTAGATTCAAGGTAAAGTAGTTACTTATCGAGAATCTCATGCCTACTAAGTTATTGGAATTGGTAATTCTGACTTACAGGTAGGCTGTTTGGGGTTGTAGCTCAGTGGTAGAGCGTTCTTTAGTCGGAAGATGTCGTGGGTTCGAGTCCCACTGACTCCACAGATTTGTTAAACTCTCATTATTAACAATTTAATACAAAATGAACAATGATTAATGAAAATAGAATTTTTAAGATATTATGGGATAATAGATTGCATTTTCATGCTCCCATATATAAGTACAAGAAGTTATTAACCAATGATGAAATCAATTATTTGTTATGTAATGACTATCTAACGATGATAGATTATAAAGATACAAAATACTACCAATTAACAAAGAAAGGTTTCATTGAAATGGAAATAGCAAATTTTGGATTATGGAAGTATTTAGAAGTTATATACTTACATTCTCTAGGAAAGATAAGAACTTGGTTTATTAATATTTTTAATAAGGAATGACTCAGAAGCGTTATCAATATTATGGGCCAAACGGTATTGAATGGACTGAATGGTTCCATTATAGATATGATTCGAGAGAAAAATGGCAAATAAATAAAAAATTGCTATGTGAATATCGAGAGATAAAGGATTAATGCTCTCATAGCTCAGCAGATAGAGCAGCTAATTTTTAAAATTTATATTATGAATAAATGTTTATATTGTGGAAAAGAACTTCCAAAGGGAAGAAAATATTGCTCTAATGAGTGTTAGGGTAAGTTAAGGCACCAACAAAATTATAAAAAGATTATAGATGGAGATGAAAGTATAATGAGGGCGAATTATAACCTTAGAGAATTTAGAAAAGATATATTAAAGGAATAGAATAATAAGTGTGCAATATGTAATATAAAAAATACATGGAATGGAAAAGAATTAGTATTTATTATTGATCATATTGATGGACATGCTTCTAATAATAAACGGGATAATCTAAGATGTATATGTCCTAATTGTGATTCTCAATTAGATACTTATAAATCCAAAAATAAGAATAGCGATAGAACATATAGATATAAGAAGGAGGGAGGGCAGGATGGATAATGCATCAGTTTTCTAAACTGACAGGTCTAATAAACCTATCTGGGTTCGAGTCCCAGTCCCTTCACTTACCTCTAATTTTGCTTAAACAGCAGGTCGTAGGTGCAATCCCTACTGAGAGTACTATTTAGATATTTATTTACCTTAAAATTTTATAATATTATGAAAAAAGTATTTATTTTTTTATTAACAATTATTACATTTCTTAGTTGTGAAAAAGATGATTCCCATGTATATGTCTTAGAGAAAAAATTGCCTTCTACAGAAGTATTTATTCAAGGAGCATATATTGGCCCAACTCAAATAACTCGTTCTCATGGTTATGGAGATCGTTGGCCTCATATTGAAAGTGATTGGGAATCTGCAAGATTTTCTATTAGAATAGATGGAAATATCCCAGGATATACTAATCAATCATCAACTCAATATTGGGGTGGTTTTGAGGGACCTAATCTTGGTAAAATATATTCTATATATCCTTATGGACACTATGATGATCGTGGACTCGATTATTATCAAATAGATAAAGCTACAGGATTTAATATAGGTTTATTTAGATATGTATTTGATCCAACTGGTGTGAATACTGTGAAGAGTATCATGGAAATTCCTGATATGAAAATTGTTCTTGAATATTGGAGAGATAAACATCGTTCACAAAAAGAAGTAAATGATATTAATGCAGTATTAGAAAAGTGGGATGATTTACATGTTCTTTGGTATGTTGTTAAAGAAGTAGGTGGTCATAATCATTGGCATGTTAATGGGGTATTAACATCTAAAGATATAAAAGATATTAATGATACAACTGAAGGTGATGATATTCAAAAAGATGTTGATAAATATGATTTTGAACCAACAGTCACTGATCCAAATACAGTTCCAGATAATGTGGAAGTTGATATTCATTTACAAGAACATAAAGATTGGAATGAAATAAAGACATCTATTCATGTAAGGACTGATGCTAAGGATGTTATAGTAAATATTCCTATTGACTATTCTAATATAGTAGAACAAGATGATTTCGCAGTTAGGTTCTATGATTATTATTATAGAGAATATAATATAGAACATGAAATTATCCATAATGAAGATGGAATCACTATTAAAATAAATAATATTGATCCAGAATTCATTAATTATTTAAAGAAAACTTTTGGTGATGGACTTACTGTAGAAGTACATAGTTATTGTAAGGAAAGAACATTTGATAAGATTCAGCAAAGCACAGTTACAACAACCAATAATTGTGAAATAAAATATTTTATTTCAGATGCTATTAGGCGGGAGAATTAATTCTTCCGCTATTTTTTTTTATGAACAAAGGGATAATTAGTGTAGTATTTATGCCAATATTAGCATTATTTGCGTGCATAGTATTATTAATTCAAAGTATGAAAGCCATTAATATTGCACTTAAAAGTAAACAGCAAAAGATATTTTTAAAACAAATTTCAAAATTAAAAGAACAATGAAAAGAATTATATTTTTACTTGGATTTATTATAGCATTATCCGTTAATGCTCAGACAGTTTATTTTGGAAACCTAACTGATAAACTTGGAATAGGTTTGGGAATGTCACAAGGATTCTCTCAGACTGTTATTATTAGTATAATGCAGACAGATAAAGATAAAAACTTTAATGATTTTAGTTTAAAGATTAAAGATATAAATGGAGAAGAATTAAAGTATGACTTAGTTCAAGATACTATTTATCATTTGGATATTGATAAGACTTATAACCATCAATTGGATTTTAAGACCTCCGTTAAAGAGTATAATAGAATGTGCAACGAGATTGCTTTAAGAGCTACTGTTATTATTAATGGAAAGAAATATAATGGAGCAGCATTCGTAGGAATTCTTAGAGCACTGGAAGCAGAGCAAAACGCACTATTTAGAAGTCCACAAGATTTAAAGAATGTAACAATGTGGAACTGGCAATCAATAAATTTCCGACCTAATCCTATTATTACTAATACTCAATTTATGAGATTTAGAATAATGAAAGGCCCGAAAGAATTTAGATTTATTAGAAAGGTTGAAACGCCTAAATAATTTTTGTCATTATTTAAACAAAAGTATTCAATTATGAAACTGATAGATAAAGACGCTTTAGTAGCGGAGATACAAAAATTAGATGCACTCCATCATCTTTCTAAGAATTTAAGTGGAGAGTTATTTATTGAAGGATTATTTCGCTTTCTTGACACTTCCGAAGTAAAAGAGGTGGACATAGAGAAAGAGGCAGAATTGATTGCAAACGGTATTATGATTGGTGTACAGGCAAATAAATATAAGACTGCCGTTTATAACACAAAAAGAAATGATTTTAATCATTCACATCTTATATTAGCAGCAAGAAAAGGGATTGAACTTGGTCTTAAGGTAACACAACAAGGAGAATAATATGAAAAATTTGTATCTTAACATTATTAAAAGAGACACAGGAGAATTGGAAATTCAATCTTGGGATGGAGTCTTTTCTTCAGATGCAAGAAAGAACAACAAGTCTGAACTTGATGCCTATTGCGATGAAAAAGCAAAACTTTGGCTTGAAAGCAAATATGGAAATTTTGCAGGATGGAAGCAATCCGATAGACAAATCATTGCCGACAAATGGATCAAAGCAAAGGATTTGCCCGAAGGAGAGCATAAGCATTACTTTTTTCTCGGAGACATTCATAACCTGTTCCGTCAAGAGGTTGAGTCCTTAGCAAAAGATTTGGGTGTCAACTATAGTTTGACTATTCAGTAAACTACATAGAAATTTTAGAAGATAATGAACAAAAAAATACTAAATAAAGAACAGAAAACAGAAGACTATCCTGTTAGAATTACATTTGAGGTGGTATGTCATTCACATACTAGTATGTGTGATGGTAATACTTTAAAACAACGTATTGAAGATTATATTAAACTATGTACAGATGCTATGGACGATTCAATGCGTCATTGGGGAGAGCATTATCACGATATAGAACCTGTGAAGGTCGAATTATATGATGACGATGATAATAAAATTGATATAACCGATGATGTTCTAGGTGAGATTAACACTAATGTGCTACGTAATGAGATCAATGATAAACTTAAACAACTTAAACGATATATTGTTGAGCTTAATAAGCAATATATAGATTTAATGGAATGCCCAGATGAATTACCTTCTCATAATAGAATATCTGAAGGTAAATATTTGCATACGGATGAACCAATATATGGAGACCCAACATATTGGATATATCCTGAAGGTATTGAAGAAAAAATTGAGGATGATAAAAAATATAAAGTGTGGTATACTTCAAAATATGCAGCAGATCCTGCAGATAGTACAACTTGGAAGTATGTCAAATATATTCAGTGTATTCCTACAGAAAAACTTGAAATCGAAACGGAAT